>ENA-OPDF01002197-OPDF01002197.1-human-gut-metagenome-genome-assembly--contig:-NODE-2197-length-10312-cov-3.799747_pt1 | contig 10312 bp, 10 predicted proteins | sample MGYA00241575_ERZ501501 | MGnify/ENA primary metagenome ERZ501501 (study PRJEB25962, sample SAMEA1972229) | human gut metagenome | biome: human gut; feature: human-associated habitat; material: faeces... | reverse complement strand
CCCCAGCCGCTGGAGGACGGTCAGATCACCGTGAGCCGCGCCGCCGGAAGCGCCACCTACCCCAGCCACTTCCAGCTGGTAGCCGCCATGAACCCCTGCAAATGCGGCTACTACGGCCACCCCACCCGCGCCTGCACCTGCTCGCCCAGTGCGGTGCGGCAGTACCGCAGCCGGGTGTCCGGCCCGCTTTTGGACCGCATCGACCTGTGCGTGGAGATGGACCCCATCGCCTTTGACGAGCTGCACACCGCCGCGCCCTCCGAGAGCAGCGCCGAGTTACGCAAACAGGTGCTGGCCGCCCGCGCCATTCAGGCCAAGCGCTACGCTGCGCCGGGCTTTAAAGGGGTGCATTGCAATGCCCAGCTGAACGCCGGACAGGTGCGGCGCATCTGCCGCATGACCCCCGGTGCCGAGCAGCTGCTGCGCAGTTCCTACGATGCACTGGGACTTTCCGCTCGGGCGCATGACCGCATTTTGCGGGTCGCCCGCACCGTGGCTGACCTTGCGGGCAAGACCCTGCTGGACGAGGACTCTCTGCTGGAAGCGCTGCAATACCGGGCACAGGAGAAATTGGACGGATAAGGCAGTCTGCATTCTAAAAATACAACAGAAAGAGGACGGAACACATGAAGCGCGCATACACCAACGGTATTCTTCTGGACGGCACCGAGCAGATGGAGCCGGTACGGGGTAAGGTGCTGCTGACCGAAAACGATAAGATCACCGCCATTGCAGATGCGAGTGTAAGCCTTGACGGCTACGAGGTCATCGACCTGCACGGCGGGTATCTGTGCCCGGGGCTCATCAACCTGCACGTCCATCTGGCGGGTAACGGCAAGCCCAGCGCAAAGCCCCGGGACAATGCGGCGCTGGTGCGTAAGATCCTAAGCAACGGGCTGACCCGCGCCATCGCCTACCGGCTGGTATGCAGCTATGCCAAGCTGGAACTGCTGGGCGGCGTGACCACCGTGCGCACCGTGGGCGGCATTGCGGACTTTGACACCCGCTGCCGGGACGACAGCGCCGCCGGGAAGGTGTTGGCACCCCGGATTTTGGCCGCAAACGAAGGCATCTCGGTGCCGGGCGGGCACATGGCAGGCTCGGTAGCGGCACACAACAACGCCGAGGCTCTGGCACAGCTGAAAAAGGCCAGTGAACAGAAGGTAGACCTTGTCAAGCTGATGATCACCGGCGGCGTGCTGGATGCCACCGAAAAGGGCACCCCCGGCGAGATGAAGATGCCGCCGGAGATGATCAAAGCCGTCTGCGATGCAGCCCACAAGCTGGGCTATACCGTTGCCGCCCATACCGAATCCCCTGCGGGCGTGAAGGCTGCGCTGGAAAACGGCGTGGATTCCATTGAGCACGGCGCAAAAATGGACGAGGAGACGGTTCGTCTGTACAAGGAGCGGGGTGCATTTCTGTGCACGACCATCTCCCCCGCATTGCCCTACGCACTGTTTGACACTGCCGTTTCGGGCGCATCAGAAAAAGACCAGTACAACGGAAAGATCGTCTTTGACGGCGTAGTCGAGAGCGCCAAGACCGCGCTGGCAAACGGCATCCCGGTGGGCTTGGGCAACGATGTAGGCTGCCCCTACATTACCCAGTATGATTTTTGGCGGGAGCTGTGCTACTTCCATAAATATTGCGGCGTAAGCAACCGTTTTGCCCTCTACACAGCCACCTTGCGCAACGCACAGCTGGCGGGCATCGGCGATGTGACCGGCTCTATCGCACCCGGCAAGAGCGCAGATTTTATCGTGACCCGTAAAAACCCGCTGGAGGATCTGCGTGCTTTGCAACATCTGGAACTAGTGGTCTTCCGCGGCCGTGCCGTGAAAAAGCCCTCCCCCAAGCGCAGAAAAGAAGTGGACGCCCTGCTGGACCCATATCTTGTGTAAGCAGCCTGTCCAACATATAAAAACGCGAGTGGCCAGAACGGTCGCTCACGTTTTTGCAATCAACGGGTTGCATTTTCTCTTTTCCGGTGCCGCCCGGTGTGGTATACTGGAAATGTAGAGGCAAAAATGAAAAGGAGCAAAGCACAAATGAACATTCGTAAAGCCGAAGAAAAAGACATTTCCAGACTGCTTGCGCTGCTGGGGCAGGTGCTGCAAATTCATGCAGAGATACGCCCGGATATTTTTATTCCCGGCACCACAAAATACACTGTCTGCGAGTTAGCAGAGCTTCTGAAGCAGGAGGATAAGCCCATCTATGTTGCCGTGAACGAGGAGGATGTGTGCATGGGCTATGCCTTCTGTCAGCTGAAGGAGCAGCCTTTTTCCACCAACATGGTGCCCTTCAAGTCGCTGTTCATTGATGACCTTTGCGTTGACAAGCAGGCGCGCGGACAGCACATCGGGGAAAGCCTGTTTGAATATGTAAAGCAGCAGGCAAAAGCGCTGGGTTGCTACGAGGTGACCCTGAACGTCTGGGCGGGAAACACTTCGGCAGAGCACTTTTATGAAAAAATGGGCATGAAAAACAAGGAACGGCAGATGGAGTATATTCTGTAACTCGGCTTCCTGGTTTCAGGACAAATAATACATTCTATATCCCCCGGCGGGCAGCTACAAAACGGCTGCCCGCTTTTTATCGCAATATAAAATCGCCGCATTGTGGTCAAAATTGTGGTCAAACAACCCCCGACAAATGACTTTTCTCCCCTGCTAAGTTACATCGCGCAATTTCGATTTTCACAAATCGAAGTTGCGCTTTTTTATTTGCACGAATTATCTATAAGGAGGAATTTTCAATGATGTTTATGTATCCGCGTTATTTTTTCAGCTTTGACAGAATCATATGACACTTGATTATTTCTACGGACAAGCCGGAGATCTATTTTCGTTCTTCCGTATTCCAAAGGCGCTGTTTCAGGAGCAGCGGTTTCAAAATCTGTCCACAGATGCCAAAATACTGTATGGCATCCTGCTTGACCGCATGAGCCTGTCGGCGAAAAACGGTTGGCGGGACGAGCAGGGCCGGGGGTATATCATCTACACCGTCCGGGAAGTGCAGAAATCCCTCTGCTGCGCCGAACACAAGGCGGTCAAGCTGCTCCGGGAACTAGAGGACATCGACCTCGTCGAGTGCAAACGCCGTGGTCTGGGTAGGCCCAGCCTGATCTACGTCAAGGATTTTTCGTCAGGACTGCCAAAAGCGCAAGTACAGAATTGCCCAAACAGCAATTCTGGTGCTGCCGAAAGTGCAATTCTGGAACAGCCAAAACCGCAAGCAAATAAGACTAATAAGAATAATACTGAAATGAGTGAGACTGATCCTTTCTATTCTGAAGAAACGGAGGGGATGAGCAACCGCACCCAACTGGAAGAATGTTTTTCACATTCTTTGGAGGTGGTCCTTCTGCTCCGGCTTTACCCGGATGATGAAGATACTCCTGTTGTGTCCGACATGAAGCAAATCGTTCAGAAAACTGCCGCATTGTCTTTCCCCAAATGGGCGTTAGCCGTATGGGATATGGATACTGCAACATTATATATGGTCAAATACGACAGAAGTCATTGATTTTCTTTGTTTATCTGTGATACCATTCGTTACGAGACCAACGGCGTTGCTCTCTTCGCTTATGGTTGAGACTCCGGCACTCAAAGAAACTTTTCGAAAAACACAACGAGGTGACCATTTTTGAAACGTCGAACTTTTCTTGTCTGCTCCGCTGCACTTTTTTGCGGTGCGCTTCTGGCAGGGGGCTGCACTCAAAAAACTTCTCAGCCCGTCCTTCAGCAAATCGAATACTCCAATTTAGCAGATTCGGATACACAGGCTCTTCTTTCCAAACTTTTGCAGGATGCCGGCGTATCCGACCTGCGGATACGGACCTTCTTCGATCATGTGCAGAAGTTTAACAATGCTGTGGACCCGGCATGGCTCACCACAGGGTTTGAAAATGCCAAGCCTTCGGATCTGAAATACGATCCTTACTCCATGCAGGACGCATGGACGGAAAAATATGACACCTTCCCCGGCTGGAACTGTCGAATCACCGCTTGTGGGCTGTTCGGTGATTTTATCACTGTCACGGGCAAGGCAGACCTTGATTCAGCCGAGGACACCCTGTTTATGGACTATGAAACACTGGATTCTGACCCGGAATCCCTTTGCGGCGACGAACGGCAAAAGTTTGATGCGCTGTTCGCCCCGGTTAAAACCACTAATACGACCGATATTCCTACCCATTTGAAAGCGATTCAACAGGAATGGAAGAAACGCGGTCTCTCCTTCGTAGAAGATGATAAGATTCGCCTTGTCTCCGTAGTCCTGCACGACCAATTCTCTGAAACGGACAATTCTCTTATGATCGGTCATGTCGGCGTTATGCTTCCCACATCGGATGCGGTATATTTTGTCGAAAAGGTTGCTTTTCAGGAGCCGTATCGCTTGTTGAAGTTCAAAAATCGAACCGAGTTGAGCGATTATCTGATGCTGAAATACGACAACTCGTGGGGACAGGACACTGCCCACACCTTTATTATGGAAAATTCAGACCTGATGGACGGCTGGCGCATTCTTGACGAACAGAAAGACGCAAGCTAAAAGCATCGCATTCGTTGGGAGCCGTTTAGTCTGACAGATCATTCGCCCTCTGATACCAAAAAGACGCTGCAACCTCTCACCCGGAGGCGGCAGCGTCCTTTTTATATCGGAATGTTTGCAGGGGAACTCCGGGCTTATGACAGGGTATGTATAATGTGCAGAGCCATATCAGCATTTTCTTTGTCCACAAACACCTCTGTGACATACCTCGGTTTTATGCCGAGAGTTCCAATTCTCGCTTGGTCAAATGTGTTATGCCGATTGACATCTTTGGATTTGCAATAGAATTTAATTCCAGCTGCCGCCAACGCATCTGTAATGCGATTGCATTGGTAAGGGTCAGAAACTGTTGCGACTAGCGATTTGAAAAAATGTTCTAACATAAAGAGACCTCCTTGTATACCCTCTAAAAGTAGTTTTGGAGCTGGGGACTGGCTATTATGTGATAAGCCTTTGGAGTATGCCCAGCTTGTGCTGGGTAGTGAGATTGAGCATCATCTCTCGCTCGGCTTCGACCATGGCAGAGTAGAAAATTGACCTTTAATTAAAATATCCAAGGCAAAACAACAGTCCTCTATCATTCATTTAATCGATTCCTTTGAGTTTTCTTTGTATAAATCATCTAAAAGCTCTTTTTGTGTTTGCTCTACTGCTTTGCTATAATGTTCTCTAGCTTCCTCTCCTTGTAACGTTTTATACCCACCATTTCCGTCTGGAATATCAACACGAACAACATTTTGCTCATCTAATTCGGATGCTGCATTAAGTGCATCTTCAATTTCTTTACTGCCCATAATTTGTGGAGCATCAGTCGTTATTGGCCTGCCCAATATTATAATTAGTAGCACCGCTATTACCGCAAACATTAACACAATTTTTCCGACTCTCATCCGAAACGCTCCTTTTTAGATTTATTTCTCATTTCGGGGCTTTTTAATTTTGTAATTCACAATCCGACTTGCAAGATAAATTATCCAAAAAGTAAGGATATAATTGTTAGTTATAAACTTTGTAAAGGTCGCTTGTTCCCCTAATCTTATTTCAACAAAGAAAAATATCAAATACTGTACAACTAGCATACTACCAACGTCTACTACCAGTTTTTTCACTATCTTCGGCTCCTTTCTATAAACCCTTTTATCCAGATAACGCAGCAAATCACTGGTTTGTTGCAAGATTTTCTGTTTTTATCTATCTTAACAAAAAATCGCCCAGGTGTTTGTGCTTTCCGCCCCAATTGGCGTGAAACGGCGGCTCAATCCAGCAGCCTGCGCCGCACTCTGCAAGCATTTCTTTCAAAAGCTGCTCCCGTTTTGCGTGTTCGGAAGGGCGGGTGTGGTTATAATCATACAGCCGCTCCATGCAAAGTTCCTGCTCTGCCATGATGGATTCATCCGTTGGGTCGTAGACTTGTTGGCTGTGGATCGCATTTTTTATCGGCATGGTTCTACTCTCCTTATTTATAAGGAATTTTTCTCATTTTTCAGTAGATTCTTCCAGATTCTTTCGGTACTGTGCCGGACTGACACCATACTCTTTCTTGAATACTCGGCTAAAATAGAGTGGGTTATCATACCCTACGATCTCTGCAATTTCTCCAATATTGTATTCGGTGTTCTCCAATAAGCTTTGTGCATTTACCATCCGAAGGGACAGGATGTATTGTGCAGGGCTTATTTTCATGTACTGCTTAAAATTACGGATAAACCAGTTCGTACTGATATGCAGCGATTCTGCGTAATCGTCCACACTGACCTTTGTATTATAATTCTCGTTAAAGTAGGCAACGGCGGCTTCGATTTCTTCGGGGATGCTTGTAGTTGTTTTCTCACTTTCCTGCTGTTTCCTGCTTACTAAAAGCAGAATGATGCTGAAGAGAGAAGCAATATAGTCTTCATAGCCATATTCACATTGCTGCAGTTCCCGGATGATCTTTCGGAACAGCATTTTGTAATCCGGCAGTGTGCCGCTGTAAAAAACGTGCTTGTCCAATGGTATTCCGCGATAGTTCAGGATGTTTTTGACATCATATCCTGTAAAGTGAATCCAGAACACCTCTGGATGATCTTCTACATAGTAGACATACTTCTGGATTTCTGTCGGCTGATAAAGCACCATGTGTCCAGAAGTCACCACTTCCTCAACACCATCGAACCAGAAGTGTGCTTTCCCAGATGCCACATAGAGGATTTGATAGTCTCTGCGACCCTTTGCCCAAGAAGTAGGCAGCTTAGGGCGTTTTTTCAAGCGATAAGTGCCGCAGCTGCATACGACCAGCGGCTTTGAGTAGTCTTTGAAATCCAAATGGGAGTTGTTCAAATATCCTGAGTTGAAATACATCCCTGCGTCCTCCTCATCTTCAGAGATTTTACAGTGCTTTGGAAAATGTTCTATCAAAAAATTACAAACTCTTTGATTTTGTGCATATTTTGTTCCATCTTGTCTATATCTTTTCGCCCCATTAGATTCTATAATATTTTCAGACGAAACGCAAGAGATTTGGGCAGCTTGCGTAATGAGAATTCCAGTCTGAAGTGCGCAGCAGATTGGTCGCGCCCACACAAAACAAACAAAATGGGAGAAAGCACAATGACTGAGAAACGTTATCTAAAGTGGTATAATAAAGTCGGCTATGGTTCAGGCGATATTGCGGGCAACGTGGTGTATGCGTTCCTGTCCTCCTTCGTCATGATCTATCTGACCAACACCGTTGGCCTGAACCCCGGTATTGTCGGCACTCTGATTGCAGTTTCCAAACTGCTGGACGGTGTGACGGACATTTTCTTCGGCTCTCTGATTGACAAAACGCATTCTAAGATGGGCAAAGCCCGTCCTTGGATGCTGTACGGCTACATTGGCTGCGCCATCACGCTGGTGGCGATCTTCGCCATCCCGACCAGTCTGGGACAGTTTGCACAGTACGCATGGTTCCTGATCGCGTATACTCTGCTGAACGCTGTATTCTACACTGCCAACAACATTGCTTACTCTGCACTGACCGCTCTTGTCACGAAGAACAGTGCCGAACAGGTCGAGATGGGTTCTTGGCGTTTCATGTTCGCCTATGCCACCAGCCTGCTCATCCAGTCCATCACGCTGGGTGCTGTTACGGCATTGGGCGGTGGTGCTGCCGGTTGGCGCACTGTTGCAATCATCTACGCCATCATCGGTCTGCTTGTCAACACCCTCTCCGTTTTCTCCGTGAAGGAACTGCCGGAAGGCGAATTGGTGGATACCACCGACAAAAAGGAAATCGAGCAGGACGAAAAGTACAATCTGGTTCAGGCTGCAAAGCTGCTTGCCGGCAACAAATATTATAAGATGATTTGCGTCACCTACATTTTGCAGCAGATCTACGGTGCCATGATCAGCATGGGCACCTACTATGCAACCTACATTCTTGGCAACCAGAATCTGTTCGGTGTATTCTCTTGGGCAATCAACATTCCTCTGATCATCGCACTGGTGTTCACCCCGACCTTGGTTGCAAAATGGAATGGAATGTACAAGCTGAACGTCATGAGCTATACTCTGGCAACCGTTGGCCGTGCACTGGTCGCTGTGGCAGGTTATATGGGCAGCGGCAATGTGACCTTGATGCTGCTCTTTACTGCAATCGCAGCTCTTGGTCAGGGTCCTTGGCATGGCGATATGAACGCTGTGATCGCAGCCTGCTCTGAATATACTTGGCTGACGAAGCATAAGCGCGTGGATGGCACGATGTACTCCTGCACTTCTTTCGGTGTGAAGCTGTGCGGCGGCCTGGGTACTGCCATCACCGGCTGGCTGCTGGCAGCAAGCCATTTTGACAGCGCCCTGACCGTTCAGCCGGATTCCTGCATCAATATGCTGAAGATCATGTATCTGGTGATTCCGTTTGCTCTGGATGCCATCACCACCTTCATTCTCTCTCGTATGAAGGTCGAAGAAGCAAATGAAAAGCTGCGTGCTGCAGCCTGATAACAAGCCATTATCATTTCTCCTTCATCTGCTGTTCCCCGGAGGAATCCAGCGATTCCTCCGGGGAGGCTGGAGAAATATTATAAAATTATAAAAGGTAAATGAGGAAATACTATGGCTGCATTTGATTTTGCAAAAGTAAAAGACCCCACCTTTTTCAAGGAAAACGTGCTGAATGCTCATGCAAGTTTCCGTACTTACGCTTCCCGCGAAGAATATCGGACAGGCTCCTCTTCTTTGGCGATGAAGCTGGACGGTATCTGGAAATTCGCCTACGCAAAGAACTACACCAGTGCCATCCCCGGCTTTGAAAAGACGGATTACGATTGCAGCGGCTGGGACGACATTCATGTTCCGGCACACATCCAGATGGAGGGCTACGACATTCCCCAGTACGCGAATGTTCAGTATCCGTGGGATGGCCGTGAAGAAGTACAGCCGGGTGAGATCCCGCAGCGGTTCAATCCGGTGGCAAGCTATGTAAAATACTTCGAGCTGCCGGAATCCATGCAGGGCAAGCCCGTCCACATCGAGTTCGAGGGTGTGGAAAGCGGCATGGCTCTTTGGCTGAACGGGTCTTATGTGGGTTACACCGAGGACAGCTTCTCCGCACACGCATTCGATCTGACTCCCTATCTCCAGCCGGGCGTGAACAAACTTGCTGTGCAGGTGTTCAAGTGGACTTCCTCCAGCTGGTGCGAAGATCAGGACTTCTTCCGCTTCTCCGGCATCTTCCGCAGCGTGTGGCTGTACGCCATCCCCACCGTGCATCTGGAAGATCTATCCGTCAAAACGCTGTTTGCCGGGGATGATTTTACGCATTCCACGCTGGAAGTTGCATTGCAGGCGGAGGGCAAGGGTGCAGCCCGTCTGACCCTGCGCCGCAGTGAACAGGAAGTGTTCTCCGAAAAAATCGCGCTGAACGGCGGCTCTGCGCTGTTCAGCCATGCGGTGGAGAACCCCCACCTGTGGAGTGCAGAGGACCCGGCTCTGTATGAACTGGAAATCGAGCTGCTGGACGATGCAGGCCATCTGGCAGAGGTGACCGGGCAGAAAGTCGGTTTCCGCAAGTTCGAGCTGAAGAACAATCGGATGCTGCTCAACGGCAAGCGCATCGTGTTCAAGGGTGCCAACCGTCATGATTTCAGCTCCATTACTGGTCGTGCTGTGGGCGTACACACCCATGAGGAACTGCTTCGGGACATCATCACCATGAAGCAGAACAACATCAATGCCATCCGCACCAGCCATTACCAGAATCAGGATGCACTGTACGACCTGTGCGACGAGTATGGTCTGTATCTGATTGCAGAGAACAATCTGGAATCCCATGGCACATGGGACATTCATCAGGCTGGCATTCGCGGCATCGAGGGCGTTTTGCCCAACGATAAGCCGGAGTGGAAAGCCGTCCTGTTTGACCGCATGAATTCCACTTATCAGCGTGACAAAAATCACCCTGCTGTTCTGATCTGGTCTCTGGGCAACGAATCGTTTGGCGGCGAGACTCTGCTCCAGATGGCCGAGATGGTCCGCCGCTTTGATGACACCCGTCTGGTGCATTACGAAGGTGTGGTCAATGATCCCCGCTTCCTCGAAACCACCGATATCGAGAGCCATATGTACAGCACGGTCAAAGACATTAAAGAGTATCTGGCACAGGGCGATAAGCGGCCTTATATCGAGTGCGAATATTCTCATGCTATGGGCAACTCCAACGGTGCTTTGCACAAGTACACGGAACTTGCCGACCAGAAGGACTGCGGCTATCAGGGCGGCTTTATCTGGGATT
>ENA-OPDF01002191-OPDF01002191.1-human-gut-metagenome-genome-assembly--contig:-NODE-2191-length-10334-cov-3.574667_pt1 | contig 10334 bp, 9 predicted proteins | sample MGYA00241575_ERZ501501 | MGnify/ENA primary metagenome ERZ501501 (study PRJEB25962, sample SAMEA1972229) | human gut metagenome | biome: human gut; feature: human-associated habitat; material: faeces... | reverse complement strand
GAACAAAGGGCGACTAAAGTCGCTTTGTTATAAGAGAATAGTTTATGCCTTTTGCAGGCAAAATAGCAAAAACATAGAAAGGAATGAATTAATCATGAACAAAAAAACAGTTAAAGATATAGATGTAAATGGTAAAAAAGTATTAGTAAGATGCGACTTTAATGTTCCAATAGATAGCGAAACAGGAAAGATTACAGATAATAGAAGAATTAGAGCAGCACTTCCTACAATACAATATTTACTAGATCATAATGCAAAAGTTATACTTTGCTCACATTTAGGAAGACCAAAAGGAGAATTTAATTTAAAATATTCTTTAAAACCAGTAGCAGAAGAACTTTCTAAATTATTAAACAAAGATGTAAAACTTGCAAAAGATGTTATAGGAGAAAGTGCAAAAGAACTTACATCTAATATGAAAGAAGGAGACATTGTATTACTAGAAAATGTAAGATTTCACAAAGAAGAAGAACAAAATGATCCAGAATATTCAAAAGCTCTAGCAAGCATGGCAGAAATATATGTAAATGATGCGTTCGGAACAGCTCATAGGGCGCATAGCTCAACAACTGGAGTTGCAGATTATTTGCCAGCAGTATCAGGATTCTTAATTGAAAAAGAATTAGAGTTTTTAGGAGGAGCATTAGAGAATCCTAAGCATCCATTTGTAGCAATACTTGGAGGAGCAAAAGTTTCAGATAAAATTGGAGTAATAGAAAATTTATTAGATAAAGTAGATACTTTGATAATTGGTGGAGGAATGGCATACACATTTTATAAAGCACAAGGTCATCACATAGGAACATCAATTTGCGAAGAAGATAAATTAGATTTAGCAAAAAGCATTTTAGAAAAAGCACAAGAAAAAGGAGTAAAACTATTACTTCCTGTAGATAACCATGTATCTTCTGAATATTCAAACAATGGAGAAGAAAAAATGGTTGATTCAACAGAAATTCCAGATGGATTTATGGGATTAGACATAGGGCCAAAAACAATAGAAAAATTTGAAGAAGCAGTAAAAGATGCGAAAACAGTAGTATGGAATGGACCACTTGGAGTTTGTGAATTTGATAAATTTGCAACAGGAACAAAAGCAGTTGCGACAATGCTTTCTAAATTAGATGCAATAACAATAATAGGTGGAGGAGACTCTGCAGCAGCAATAGAAAAATTAGGATTAGCAGATAAAATGACACATATTTCAACAGGAGGAGGAGCATCGCTAGAATTCCTAGAAGGAAAGACTTTACCAGGTATTGCATGCTTACAAGACAAAGAGTAAAAAACAAATGAAAATCAGCATCCTGCACATTTTTGCCTTCAATAAAAATCCTCAACGTACCTATGTACGCCTCCGGTTTTTATCTTGGCAAAAATGCACAATCTACTAATTTTAATTTGTTTTAAAGATATATGTAGGGGCGTATTGCATACGCCCAAAATGAAATGAAAAAATCAATATTATAGGGGGCGGGTCCTGTGTCTGCTCGATAAGGAGAAATGTATGGAAAAGAAAGAAATAAAAATTAGTCTAGGAACAGTAATATGTATTTGTATAATAGTAGTATTATTAGCTGTAATTGGCATATTGTATTTAAAAATGAAAAATATGGATAGTGAGGATATGTTAACTAATCAAGAAGAAATAAAAAACGTGCAAGAGGTAGATGTGAAAGCAGAAAAAGCATCAGATATACCAGTAGAAGATTTATATGCGATAGATTACGAGACAATAGAGTTTTTGGCAGAAGAAGCAGAAAAAGCGAATATGAACATATCTTTAGCAAAGATTTCAAATGGAATATTATATTACTTGGATGTAAACTCAATAGAAACAATGAACTATATATCACCATGTAAAGAGAATTATAAAAAGATAGATACAGGAGTAAAAAGAATAAAAACACTTACATTGGGAAGTGATACAACGAATAACTATTTAATAATTAAAGAAGATGGAACAGTAAAAAGCTTAAACATAAAAAAAGATGGTATATCATATGAAACATATGAAACTTTGAGTGATTATAAAGTTGATGATATAACAAACTTTGACGGAGAAACCTTTTCTCTAAAATTATTGGATGGAACAAACGTAACAAAAAAAAGAGAAAATCTAAATAATGATATTGCGGAGGATATAAAAGAATACATATTAACAGAGTTTGGGCCAAAAGGAAATATGGAAAACGTTACTATTAATGAAGTAAAAATATTGCCTAAGGAAGATTCTTCAAAAAACATGCATCTAGATGTTAACATAAAAAACAATGAAAGCATTGTATATGGTTCTTGTATTTATTCAATAACATTAAAAGACCCAAGTAAATTAACTATGGAAGGAAGCAAATCATCAGTAGATAAATTAGAAGGAAATGTATATACACTTGATGCAGACTTTACATATGATAAAACAACAAATAAAGTAAAATTTTATACATCTTATAGATTCGGAAATTAATAAGAAAAGAGGGGTAGTATGAGAAAAAAGGTAATCGCAGGAAATTGGAAGATGAACAAACTCCCAAATGAAGCAATAGATTTTATTATAGAGCTTGAACCATTAGTAAAAAATACAGAAAATGAAGTAGTTATATGTGTACCATATACAGATTTATTCTATTGCTTAATGCATGCACAAGGAACTAACATAAAAATAGGTGCACAAAATATGAATGCAGAAGAAAAAGGAGCATATACAGGAGAAGTTTCAGGTGAAATGCTAAAAGCAATTGGTGTAGAATATGTTATAATAGGACACTCAGAAAGAAGAGCATATTATAATGAAACAGATGAAAGTGTTAATAAAAAGCTAAAAAAAGCATTAAGCTTAGGGTTAAAACCAATAGTTTGCGTAGGAGAAAGCTTAGAAGAAAGAGAAGCTGGAAATGCAAAAGAAATAGTTACAACTCAAACAAAACTTGCATTAGATGGCTTATCTAACGAAGAAGTAGAAAAAACTATAATTGCATATGAGCCAATTTGGGCAATAGGAACAGGAAAAACAGCAACAAAAGAAGATGCAAATGAAACAATTAAATGGATTAGAGAAGAAATTGAAAAAATATATGGAAATTCTGTATCAGATAGTGTTATAATACAATACGGTGGAAGTGTAAAATCTTCAAATGCAAAAGAACTATTTGAAATGTCTGATATAGATGGTGGCCTAGTGGGCGGAGCAAGTCTAAAAGCAGACGAATTCGCAAAAATAGTAAATTACAAATAAAATATTGCATACGCCACTATAAATACAAACAAGAGAAACGGGGAAAATATGATGGATAAAAAATTAACAATGCTTATGATACTAGATGGATTTGGAATAAATGAAAATGAAAAAGGAAATGCAGTAAAACTTGCAAAAACACCAGTATTAGACAAACTAATGAAACAAAATCCAACAACAGTAATAAAGACTAGTGGATTAGATGTAGGATTACCTGAAGGACAAATGGGAAATTCAGAAGTAGGACATACAAACATAGGAGCAGGTAGAATTGTTTACCAAGAATTAACAAGAATTACAAAATCAATTGAGGATGGTGACTTCTTTAGTAATCCAGAATTAGTTGCTGCAATAGAAAACTGCAAAAAGAATCATACCAAATTACATATAATGGGACTATTATCAGATGGTGGTGTGCATAGCCACATAAGACATTTATATGGATTATTAGAACTTGCAAAAAGAAAAGACTTTGAAGATGTATATGTTCATTGTTTCCTAGATGGAAGAGATACTCCACCTGCATCTGGAGAAGGATACATAGCAGAACTAGAAAAAAAAATGCAAGAAAAAGGTGTTGGGAAAATTGCAACAATATCAGGAAGATATTATGCAATGGATAGAGATAACCGTTGGGACAGAGTAGAAAAAGCATATAAGGCATTAGTAAAAGGAGAGGGAATAAAAGCAAATTCTGCAATAGCTGGAATAGAAGAATCTTATCAAAAAGAAGTATTTGATGAGTTTGTAGAACCAACAGTAATATGTAACGATGAAAATCCAATAGCAACAATAGCTAAAAATGATTCTGTAATATTCTTTAATTATAGAAAAGATAGAGCAAGAGAAATTACAAGAAGTTTAGTAGATAAAGAATTTGATAAATTTGAAAGAGAATATTTCCCATTATATTATGTATGCTTTACAACTTATGATGCTACAATAGAAAATGTTCATATTGCATTTAAAGAACAAGAGCTAAAAAATACTTATGGAGAAGTAATTGCAAAAAATGGATTAAAACAATTAAGAATTGCAGAAACAGAAAAATATGCACACGTAACATTTTTCTTTAATGGAGGAGAAGAAAAACAATATCCAGGAGAAGATAGAATTTTAGTTCCTTCACCAAAAGTTGCAACATATGATTTACAACCAGAGATGAGCGCAATAGAAGTTACAGATAAAGTAGTAGAAGCAATAGAATCTAAAAAATATGATACGATAATTTTAAATTATGCAAATCCAGATATGGTAGGACATACAGGAGTTTTAGAAGCAGCAATAAAAGCAATAGAAACAATAGATGAGTGCGTAGGAAGAGTAGTAAAAGCAGTAGAAGATGTAAATGGAGTGCTATTAATTACAGCTGATCACGGAAATTCAGAACAAATGATAGACTATGCAACAGGAGAACCTCATACAGCACATACAACAAATCCTGTACCATTAATATTAGTTGGAAAAGATGCAAAGCTAAAAGAAGGACGTTTAGCAGACCTAGCTCCAACAATGTTAGATATATTAGGAATAGAAAAACCAGAAGAAATGACAGGTGAAAGCCTAATAGAGAAATAATAGGTATTAATTTTTAAAAAATATATGAAGCAAATTTTATGAACCACAAATCACAGCAAAGAATGAAGAATAAATAGTGAAGAGTACAAATTTGCTTCGCAAATTTGGAAAGGAGAATATACATGATTTATTCAAAAGAAGTAGAAGAAATGTGTCCAGTTGCAAAAGGAGTGGACCATGGACCAGCACCAATACCAGAAGAAGGTAAATGGGTAAAATCAAAAGAAATTAAAGACATTTCAGGATTAACACACGGAATAGGATGGTGTGCACCTCAACAAGGAGCTTGTAAATTAACACTAAATGTTAAAGATGGAATAATCCAAGAAGCTTTAGTAGAAACAATAGGATGCTCAGGAATGACACACTCAGCAGCTATGGCAGGAGAAATATTAGTAGGAAAAACAATACTAGAAGCATTAAATACGGACTTAGTATGTGATGCAATAAATACAGCTATGAGAGAATTATTCTTGCAAATAGTATATGGAAGAACACAATCAGCATTTTCAGAAGGAGGACTTCCAATAGGTGCAGGATTAGAAGACTTAGGAAAAGGAACAAGAAGCCAAACAGGTACAATATATTCAACATTAGCAAAAGGACCAAGATATCTAGAATTAGCTGAAGGATACATAACAGAAATAGGATTAGATAAAGATAACCAAATAATAGGATATAAATATGTAAATCTTGGTAAAATGATGGAAAACATCAAAAAAGGATTAGAACCTTTAGAAGCAATAGAAAAAGCAAGTGGTCAATATGGAAGATTTGATGAGGCAGTTAAAAAAATTGACCCAAGAAAGGAGTAATAAAAGATGGCATTATTTGAAAGTTATGAAAGAAGAATTGACCAAATAAAACCAGTAATGGAAAAATACGGAATAAAAGATTTTGAAGATGCATTAGCAATATGCAAAGAAAAAGGATTTAATCCTTATGATATAGTAAAAGGAATTCAACCAATTTGCTTTGAAAATGCTTGTTGGGCATATACATTAGGTGCTGCAATAGCAATCAAAAAAGGTTGTACAAAAGCATCTGACGCTGCAAAAGCAATAGGAGAAGGACTTCAAGCTTTTTGTATACCAGGATCTGTTGCAGATGATAGAAAAGTTGGATTAGGACATGGTAATTTAGGTGCAATGTTATTATCTGATGAAACAAAATGTTTTGCATTTTTAGCAGGACATGAAAGCTTTGCAGCAGCAGAAGGAGCAATAGGAATTGCTAAATCTGCAAACAAAGTAAGAAAAGAACCTTTAAGAGTAATATTAAATGGTTTAGGAAAAGATGCTGCACAAGTAATATCAAGAATAAATGGATTTACTTATGTAAAAACAGATTTTGATTTCTTTACAGGAAAAGTAAATGTTGTAGAAGAAATAGCATATTCAGATGGAGAAAGATCAAAAGTTAGATGCTATGGAGCAAACGATGTTAGAGAAGGGGTTGCAATAATGTGGTTAGAAGATGTTGATGTTTCAATAACAGGGAACTCAACAAACCCAACAAGATTCCAACATCCAGTTGCAGGTACATACAAAAAAGAAAGAATTGAAGCAGGTAAAAAATACTTCTCAGTAGCTAGTGGTGGTGGAACAGGTAGAACATTACACCCAGACAATATGGCTGCTGGACCAGCTTCTTATGGTATGACAGATACAATGGGAAGAATGCATTCAGATGCACAATTTGCAGGATCTTCATCAGTTCCAGCACACGTTGAAATGATGGGATTAATAGGAATGGGTAACAATCCAATGGTTGGAGCAACAGTTGCAGTAGCAGTTGCTTGCGAAGAAGCAATGAAATAATAATAATAAAAACATTGAAAGAGCAGTTTAAAATAACTGCTCTTTTGAATTAATTTACTATAAATTGGGAATATATTAATATAAAGGAGGGGTTTTATGAAAGACTATTTAGCAATCGAAGAAATAAAGGCTTTAGAGGTATTAGATTCTAGAGGAAATCCAACAGTGCAAGTTGAGGTTATTACAGAAGAAGGAACAAATGGAGTAGCAATGGTGCCATCGGGAGCATCAACAGGAAGCTTTGAAGCAGTAGAATTAAGAGATGGAGATAAATCAAGATATTTAGGAAAAGGTGTATTAAAAGCTGTTGAAAATGTAAATAAAATAATTGCAAAAGAATTAGAAGGCATGAATGTATTTGAACAAGCAGAAATAGACAAAAAATTAATAGAAATAGATGGAACAGAAAACAAAGGTAAACTTGGAGCTAATGCAACACTTGGAGTATCATTAGCTGTAGCAAGAGCAGCAGCAAATTCACTTGGAATGAGCTTATATAAATATATAGGAGGAGTGAATGCAAAAACATTGCCAGTTCCAATGATGAACATATTAAATGGAGGAAAACATGCAGATAATACAGTAAATATTCAAGAATTTATGATTATGCCAGTTGGAGCAAAATCATTTAGTGAATGCTTAAGAATGTCAGCAGAAATATATCATACATTAAAAAAAGTTTTAAAAGCAAAAGGATTGGCAACAGGTGTTGGGGATGAAGGAGGATTTGCACCAAATTTATCAAGTGATGAAGAAGCACTAAAACTTATAGTAGAAGCAATAAGCAAAGCTGGATACAAACCAGGAGAAGACGTAGTACTAGCATTAGATGTAGCTAGTACAGAAATGTATGATGAAGCTAAAAAAATAGGAAAAGAAGGATGCTATTATTTTTGGAAAACAGAAGAATTAAAAACAGAAGATGAAATGATAGAATATTTGGAAGATTTAGCAAATAAATATCCAATAATATCAATAGAAGATGGATTAGCAGAAGAAGATTGGGAAGGATGGAGAAAACTAACCGAAAAATTAGGAAATAAACTACAATTAGTTGGAGATGACCTATTTGTAACAAACATAAAGAGATTACAAAAAGGATTAGACAATAAAATAGCAAATAGTATATTAATAAAATTAAATCAAATAGGAACATTAACAGAAACATTGGATGCAATAGAATTAGCAAAGAAAAACGGATACACAGCAGTAGTATCACACCGTTCAGGTGAAACAGAAGATACAACACTTGCAGATGTGGCAGTAGCAACAAATGCAGGACAAATAAAAACAGGAGCACCATGCAGGACAGACAGAGTAGCAAAATATAACAGACTATTAAACATAGAAGCAGAATTAGGAGATTTAGCAATATATCCAGGGCACAAGGGATTAAATAAGTAGGCACATAATAAGATTAAGCATATTAAACAAATTCCAATTTATCTAATTCTTGATTTATTCAAAAAAAGGTGTTATTATATTTATGCCAATAAAACAAATAGAAAGGATATATCATGCTAGAACTAAAAGATATATGTTTTACAAGAGATAATAAAAAAATATTAGATAATGTAAGTTTAAAACTAGATTCTGATAAATTTATAGTAATAACAGGCCCAAATGGTTCTCGGAAAATCTACGCTTGCAAAGATTATAATGGGAATTGAAAAACAAGATAGTGGACAAGTTATACTAGATGGAAAAGATATTTCTAAAAAGAAAATAGATGAAAGAGCAAAATTAGGAATAGCCTTTGCTTTTCAACAACCAGTAAAATTTAAAGGAATTACTGTATACGATTTACTAAAATTATCTGCTAAAAAAGAAATCACAAGAAAAGAAGCTTGTGAAATATTATCAAAAGTAGGTTTGTGTGCAAAAGAATATGTAGATAGAGAAGTAAATGCATCTTTATCAGGTGGAGAATTAAAAAGAATAGAAATAGCAACTGTTGCAGTAAGAGATTCAAAACTTACAATATTTGATGAACCAGAAGCAGGTATAGACCTATGGAGTTTTAACAGTTTAATAAAAGTATTTGAAGAAATAAGAAAAGAAACAAAAGGAACAACATTAATTATTTCTCATCAAGAAAGAATACTAAATATCGCAGATGAAATTGTTTTATTAAACAATGGACATATAGAAAAAATAGGCAAAAAAGAAGAGGTTATGTCTTCTATCTTAAAAACAGAAAAAAGTGATTGTTGTAAGTTAGGAGGAAAAAGCAATGGATAATGTAGATAAAGACTTACTAAAAGAAATTGCAGATATGAACGAAACTCCTAAAGGTGCATACAATATTAGAAAAAATGGACAAGGAATAGAAAGACAAGTAACTAAAAATGTAAATATAGTAACAAAAAAAGATAAACCAGGAATAGATATATTTGTTAAAGAAAATACAAAATATGAATTTGTTCACATACCAGTAATTATTACAGAGAGTGGACTAACAGATGTTGTATATAACGATTTCTATATTGGGAAAAATGCAGATGTAGTAATAATTGCAGGATGTGGAATACACAACGACCATCACAAAGATTCACAACATGATGGAATTCATAGATTTTTTCTAGAAGAAGGAGCAAGAGTAAAATATATAGAAAAACATTATGGAGAAGGCTCTGGAAAAGGAAAAAGAATTTTAAATCCAGTAACAGAAGTAACATTAAAAGACGGAAGTTATATGGAAATGGAAACAGTTCAAATAAAAGGTGTAGACTCAACAATAAGAACAACAAAAGGAATACTAGAAAAAGATACAAATTTAGTAATATCAGAAAAAATAATGACACATGGAAAACAAACTGCAACAACATCATTTGAAGTTGAATTAAATGGAGAAAATGCAAGTACACATGTTACATCAAGATCTGTAGCAGTTGATAAATCAGTACAAGAATTTAAATCAAATGTAAAAGGAAATTCAAAATGTTTTGGACATGTAGAATGTGATGCAATAATAAAGGACAGTGCAAAAGTAATAGCAATACCAGAAATTATAGCAAACAATGTAGAAGCAAACCTAATACACGAAGCAGCAATTGGAAAAATTGCAGGAGAACAACTAATAAAACTAATGACATTAGGATTAAATGAAAAAGAAGCAGAAGAACAAATAATACAAGGATTTTTAAAATAGAATACAAGGGGATGAATTTATCCCCTTACCTTAAATATTGGGGTGTCGCCAAGTGGTAAGGCATCGGCTTTTGGTGCCGACATTCGTTGGTTCGAATCCAGCCACCCCAGCCAGACTTGACAAGAGCCTATTTTAGCCAGTGCTAAGATAGGCTTTCTTATTGAAATATCTACATTTTTACCGTCTAATAAAATTTCCGAACAAAGTAATTTTAAAACCTGCTGTTTTTTGTCGTTGTTCAGAAAATTCCATATCTGGTCTGACATCAAAAGCAAGCCAGCCAAGTATTTGAGCGTTATCAGACCTTGCTTAGTCAGATGACTATAGTCGGTTAATCTCTCTTCCAGTTTTTTCTTATCCTGTCTGTATTCGGTTAGTTTTTTGGTATATAAATCCTGTGTAATACTGCCTCCCGTAAACAAGTCTATCAATCGGCTTTCCTTTTCGGCAAAACCGGCAATCTGCCTGTCCAATGCCTTCTTGGCTTCTATTTCCATTTTATGGTCTTTGTAAATTTCTTCATCCAAACAAGCAACCAATTTCTCGACAACGC
>ENA-OPDF01002189-OPDF01002189.1-human-gut-metagenome-genome-assembly--contig:-NODE-2189-length-10336-cov-3.365140_pt1 | contig 10336 bp, 10 predicted proteins | sample MGYA00241575_ERZ501501 | MGnify/ENA primary metagenome ERZ501501 (study PRJEB25962, sample SAMEA1972229) | human gut metagenome | biome: human gut; feature: human-associated habitat; material: faeces... | reverse complement strand
AGCTCGCGCGCCTTGCAACCGCTTCTATTGACAGGGGCTTTTACTTTGTTTTAATTATTGTTTTTGTTAATAATTGTTATTTGATAGATTTTTACTCTACCGAAAGGAGTTACTATGACTAGATTTACTTGCGATAAAATTAAACTCTCAGAAGCGCTTAACAACGTTTCAAAGGCGGTATCCGACAGGTCGGCTCTCTCTGCCCTCGAAGGTATAAAATTCTCTATCCGCCAAAATAACCTCGAACTTACCGGCTACGACCTCGAAATTGGTATCCGCACTAACCTCGAGATTCGCTCCGCCGACAGCGCTGACTTTATCGTAAACTCCCGCATTATCTGCGAAATGGTTCGCAAAATGCCCGACGATGAACTTCTCTTCGAGGTATCAGACGACTACATGATAACCCTAGAATGCGGCGTTACTTCTTACAACCTCAACGCTATCCCCGCCGACGATTACCCCGAACTGCCAGGCAAAGACTCTTCCACCGAGGTGAAGATCTCTCAGCCCGTGCTAAAAAGCATGATACAGCAGACTAAATTCGCCGCTTCGCAGCTCGACATAAAGCCGATCCTCAAAGGCGAACTTTTTGAGATAGAAAACAACACCCTTACAGTCGCGGCGATAGACGGCTACCGCCTAGCGGTACGCACCGAGCCGATATCCTACGAGGGCGAGCTGAAATTCGTAGTGCCCGCTAAGAACCTCGACGAGGTATCGAAGCTGCTCTCAGACGACGAGAACGAGGTATGCTCGCTCTTCCTTGCTAAAAAGCACATTATTTTCCAGGTGGGCAACTACCTTGTAAATTCGCGCCTGCTGGAGGGCGAGTTCCACCCGTACAAGAGCGCTATCCCCAGCACTTGGACGACCGAAGTGGTGGTAGACCGCGTGAAGCTTATACGCACCCTCGAACGCTGCCTGCTGCTGATAAACGAAAAGAACCCCAGCCCTGTACGCTGTATGTTCGACAACGGTCAAATATCCATAAAATGCGCGACGCGCTCGCTCGGCAAAGTGCATGACGAGATAAGCGCCGACATTAACGGAACATCTATGGAGATAGGCTTTAAATGCCGCTTTTTCCTCGACCCGCTAAAGGCGGTAAGCGACGAAAAAGTAAAGCTGCAGCTTGGCGGAAGTCTGCTGCCTATGAAGATAATACCCTTAAACGGCGATAGCTACACATACCTTGTGCTGCCTGTAAGACTGCCGAAGGAATAAATTTCAGAGGGAAGATTTTAAGATAATGAGAAGCGAAAAAATAAAGATAAACACCGAGTACATCAAGCTCGACTCGCTGCTGAAATACGCGGGCGTTACTGAAACGGGCGGGATCGCCAAAGAGGTCATCGCCGAGGGACGAATTAAAGTGAACGGCGAGGTTTGCACCATGCGCGGCAAAAAGCTGAGAAACGGCGACTGCGCCGAGATAGACGAGCTTTCGCTGAAGCTGGAGATAGTGAGCACCGCCGCGGCTGCGGAATAAAGCATGAGAATAGAGCATTTCAGCGCGGACGGGTTCAGAAATCTGGAAAATATAGACATAAACCTGCACCCCGAGCTGAACGTGATATGCGGGCAGAACGCGCAGGGCAAGACCAACATACTCGAAGCGATATGGCTGTGCACGGGCGAGAGAAGTTTTCGCGGGGCGAAAGACCGCGAGCTGATACGCCTGGGCGGCGAGCGCTTTGACATAGGCTTGCGTTTCGCGGACAAGCGGCGCACGCAGAAGATAGACTACACGCTGATAAGAAGCGAGATACGCAGCAAGAAGATAGCGCTCAACGGCGTAAGCGTAAAGAATCCCTCGGGGCTTTTCGGCGCGCTGGAGTGCGTAGTATTCACGCCCGAAGATCTGGAGCTTTCAAAAGGCTCGCCCGAGGTGCGGCGCAGCTTTGCCGACCTTTCGGTATCGCAGATAAAGCGTTCGTACAGGCGGGTGGTAGACAAATACCGCAGGCTGCTGGAGCAGAGGAACACTCAGCTAAAAGCGGCGTACCAAACGGCGGACATCGGCGATATGCTGGACATATGGGACATACAGTTGGCGCAGATGGGCGCGTATATATCAATGCTGAGGTACAACTACTGCAAAAAGCTGGAAATGGCGGCTCAGAAGCTTTACAGCGAGATCTCGCAGGGGCGTGAGCGGCTTGAGATAGAATATCATTCGACTATATATGAAAATTTGCAGGGGCGAACTGATTACCGGAACGACCTTGCGGCGGAGTATGCTGAGGCGCTGAAGAAGAGCCGTGCGGAGGATATGCGCGCGGGCTTCACGCTGAAAGGGGTACACCGCGACGACCTGCACTGCAAGATAAACGGAATGTACGCGAAAGACTATGCTTCGCAGGGGCAGCACAGGTCGATAGCGCTTATCATGAAGCTGGCTCAGGCGTATATACTGAGCGAGGAAACGGGCGACGCGCCCTGCATACTGCTGGACGATGTAATGAGCGAACTTGACGCGGGTCGGCAGGAGTTTGTGATGAGCAAGATAAGAGATATGCAAGTAATAATTACCTGCTGCGGCGAGGAAGCCCTGAGAGGGCGAGCCGCGGGGGGAAAAGTTATCAAGATAAACAGCGGGAGAGTGATCTGAGGTGTATGTACACATCGGGAATGGCGCGATGGTGAAAGACAGCGAGATCATAGGGGTATTTGACATAGAGAGAGCGACGGTATCGCAGGACACGAGGGAGTATTTGAGAACAGCGGCGGCGCGGAAGCGAGATGTAAGCTGTACGGAGGAGATACCGAGGAGTTTTGTGGTAACGTTTGACAGAGAGATATTAGACGAGCGGGTGTATGTAAGCAGGGTATCGCCGCGAACTATCGCGGGAAGAGTAAAGGGTAAGCTGGACGTTTGAAAAGAACGAACGGAAAATCCTAATCCCGAACACTGTAAAAGCCGCGGCAGCGTGGAAAGTCGGCTTCGCCGATTTCCGAGAAGTTGTCTTCGACAACTTCCCACGTAGAAAATCTACACTACGTGGCAAAAAATTAAAAAGCGCGGGATGCAACGCCGCGCCAGCCGTTGCCGAGGGGGTCGAGGGGGGCGAGAAGCCCCAATCGTCGCCGTCCGCAGACGGCGAAACTCCCCACCGAAGGGAGCTCCGAAAAAGGTGAATTGTATAACAGTCCGGTGGACTGTTATACAAGAGGAAAATCCCTGCGATAGAGGGATTTTCCTAGTGAGTCGCCCGTAGGCAACCCCCTTCAAGGGCGCACGCCCTTGAACGAACTCATGAAAAGCGCAAAACCGGTAAGCACACCGTACAGAGCAGTGATTTAGATATGATAATCATGCTAAGTGCGTGGGCTTGGCAAGGGCTGTCGCCCTTGTTTGGGTTCGGACTGCTGAGCGCCGCAAAATCGCTTCGCTCTTTGCGGGTTTTGCCGACATCAGGAGGACGTGCGGTAGAAAATGCGGGGCTGGTTGGGTCTGCGCATTTGATTAGGATCACGGCTTTTGAGCGTTCGTCGTTTTTTCGGCAGCCCCGCATTTTGGGGTGTTGGGTTTGTTTGGGGCTATGCTGGGACCGGCTTGGTTTTTGTTGCTGTCGCCGCACTTTTCCCAAAGGGCTTCGCCCTCTGGACTCCCACAATGGGGCTTCTCGCCCCCTTGACCCCTCGGCAGCGGCTAGCGCGTCGTTGCATCCCGCGCTTCTTATTTTCACGCTTCACTTTTGTGCATAGCTTCACTTTTGCACCGCGTACATACATACTCAAAAAATAAAATTTACAGATCTGAGGTACTAATTATGAAAAAACTTTAAAGGTAATTTTTAACATCATCGCTTGGATTATCCTTATCCTCGCACTTATCGTCACCCTGCTCGTCTTTTCCTCCGACCGCAACAACGGCGTCGCTAACCTCCTCGGCTACATCCCCCTCACCGTAGAGTCTGACTCCATGAAGCCGACCTTCAAAAAGAACGACATGATAATCGTTAAAGAGGTCGACGACATAAACTCACTCAAAAAAGGCGACGTAATTACGTTTTGGACGATAATTGACGGCAAAAAAGTTAAAAATACCCATAGAATTCAGCAGATAGTCGACGAAAACGGCACAAAAAGTTTCGTTACCCGCGGTGACGCTAACGACCTCGACGACAGCTACAACGTCTACGGCGGCGACATCATCGGTCAGTGGCACAACGTCAAGATAGGCGGCTTCGGCAAGGTAATGAGCTTCCTCCGCACCAAAACCGGCTTCTTCGTCTGCATTCTTATCCCCATCGCACTCTTCTTCCTCTTCGAGCTTTACAAGCTTATCCTCACGATAGTTGAGGTCAAGCGCCCCGCAGCTCCCGAAGTTGACGAGGAAGAGATAAAGCGCCGCGCCGTAGAAGAATACCTCGCGGAACAGAAAAAGAAAGAGGCTGAAAACGCTTCGTCTGATGACCAAAATGACGAAAACAACGCAGAATAACTGCTAAACATATGTTAAAATATTCAGGAGAGATCAAGTGCTATGAACGGATTTCTGAAATGGTTCTTCGCTTTTATTTCCGAGATGCTCGGCGGTTTTGCCTTGATATTCAAGGGGCTGTGGCACGGAATAAAGCAGATTTTTAATGTAAAAGAGTATGTTAATATATTCAAGTCTTACTCGACGGAATTCGGCGCGCTCAGCTGGGTACTCGCCGTTATCGCCATTATCATCGTGGCGGCGATATTCGCGCTTCTGATATTCATGATAGTGCTGGCTGTAAGAAAATACCTCAGATTTCGCCACTCTATCGTCAGCAACGAAGACCTCATAGAGGAGATAGCCGACCTTCAGCGCAAGGTCGTGAAAATGGCTAAGGAAAAGGACGACATAATGGCTATGAAAGTCGCGCAGATGGGTCTGCCGAACAAGGCGGGTCAGGCGCTTTCCCTCGGCGAGGACGGCATTACCGCCGCCGATGAGCGCACCGAACTGCCGCTGAACGCCGAAGCCGTCACCTCAGACGGCGTTATACAGACCGCCGACCGCCGCTTCTCAAAGCTTATGGAGGTAGACGCCTTTTACGCCAACTACACCCCGCCCGCTTACGACAACGAGATCACCCTCAGCGGCATTTGCGAAGCTTACCGCAACTTCGCCTGCTCGCGTATGCACCTTTATTACGACATCAAGACGGTGCGCCTTTTCCTCGCGGGCATGGCTTCCACAAAGCTCATAATTCTGCAAGGTATTTCCGGTACAGGTAAAACTTCGCTTCCCTACTCGTTCGGAAAATTCCTGCAAAAGGACACGACTATCGCTTCGGTACAACCCTCGTGGCGCGACCGCACCGAGCTTTTCGGCTACTTTAACGAATTTACGAAAAACTTCAACGAAACGGAAGTTCTGAAAAGAATTTACTCTTCAAGTTTCAACAACGATGTAAACCTTATCCTGCTGGACGAAATGAACATCGCGCGAATCGAGTACTACTTCGCGGAAATGCTTTCGATACTGGAAATGCCGAACGCGGACGAGTGGAAGCTAGACCTGGTGCCTAACTCGTGGAGCACCGACCCCATCAATTTGGACAAGGGTAAGCTTTGCATACCGCAGAACATTTGGTACATCGGCACGGCGAATAACGACGACTCGACCTACGCTATCTCGGACAAGGTGTACGACCGTGCCCAGCCGATAAATCTGGACGCAAAGGGCGTAGCGTTTGAAGCGCCCGACACCCCGCCGATGAATTTGGGATATGAACATTTGAACGCGCTGTTTGAGGCGGCGTTTAAGGAGTACCCCATCTCGCAGGAGAATTTAAAGAAGATGCAGCAGCTCGACCTTTGGGTGATCGAGAAGCTGAGAGTTGCGTTTGGTAACCGTATTTTGAAGCAGATGAACCTGTTTGTGCCGGTGTATGTAGCGTGCGGCGGCGACGAGCTGGACGGTATAGATTACGTCATGGCGACGAAGATATTCAGGAAGTTCGAGTCGCTGAATCTGGCGATGCTGAGGGACGAATTAAAGGAGCTTTGTGTGTACTTACAGAAGCTTTTTGGCAGGGGCACGATGACGGAGTCGATAGCATATCTGGAGAGATTGCAGAAGTTGTATTAAAAAATGAACATAGTAAAAGCCGCGGAGCGTGGGAAGTCGGCTTCGACGACTTCCCTGTTTGTTTCACTCCCGAACAACTGAAAAGCGCCTGTCAACAAAAGCGGTTCTACTTTACTAAACTTATTTTCTGAAAGGAGGGCTTACTTTGGGCAAACGCCAGCTTCGCTCTTGGCAAAAGGGCTTCGACAAATACTACGATTCCATCGCTCAGAACGACGAGTTCGCCGCAATTTACGCCCTCCTCCGCGCAGGTAAAAATTCCTTCGCATTCAACCGCAAGATCGTCGAAAAATCTATCGACGTTTCATGGGTAGAGGCAATCGAAAACGGCCTGCCGCACCTAGACAACGTTATCCGCAACCCCAGCCGCACCATCGAGGACGTCGAAGAGGTCGTGCCCATAGCCCTCTCGCGCAAAATCACCGTCGAGTCCGTGAAACACCTCGCTCAGCACACCGACCTTATTCAGGAGATCGACCCTAAAACCGGCAGGATAACCCCCTCTAAAATACTGAATATCCACAAAGAGGAAAGTTTGATGACCTACGAAAACAAGTTCATCAACACCCTTGTGGACCGTCTGTACGCTTTTCTTAACATTCGTTACCAGAAGCTGGTACAGATTGCTAAGGACGAGGAGGTCTACACCCTTGGTTACGACGGTGTGCTTGACGACGGTGCTGGCAAACAAATGAAGATCTCTATGAAAGTGGAAACTATCGACAGCCTAGACACCGCCGACGCGCGCGGATTTACCGTCTGGGATCGCGTCGAGAAGATAAAAAAGGCGATTGAGGGCTACAAAGGCTCGGTGCTCTGCACCACCCTCGGCAACGTGCGTATTCGCCCGCCCGTTATGCGAACGAATGCGATAATGAAAAACGTTGACCTCAAAGCCTGCCTTGCACTTTGGCAATATATTGAAAGCTATGATAAAGTTGGCTACGAGCTGAACGTTTCCGACACGGCGCAAAAGCCCGCGGAAGACTACATCGAGGGCGTTTACAGGCTCGCCGCGCTGAATTTCATGCTTATGCGCGCCTACACGCAGACGGAAGCCGAGAGCGCCGCCGAGCTGAAAACGCAGAAAAGCAAGACCCTCTCGCCGAAATTCCTGAGAAAATTCGATAAAGAGACCGCCGAGAAGTACGACATTCCCTACTACACCGAGCTTGAGGTGCAGACCGAGGGCGCGGGCGGAATGAGCGAAAATTCCGAGGCGATCGCCCGCGAGCTGGACAGCATAATTGCCATTGAGATACAGTATTTCAAGGCCGAGGAAGCACGCCGCATCGCGGAGGAGAAAGCGCGCGCCGAGGCTGAGCGCCGCCGTGTAGAAGCAGAAAACGCGCGGCTTGAACGCGAGCGCATCGAGCGCGAAATGCAGGAGGAGCGTGAACGTCAACAGCGCGAGAAAGAAGCCGAGGAGCGCCGCATACAGGAAATGCTTGAGCGAGAGCGCGCCGAACAGCTCGCCCGCGAAAAGGCGGAACGCGAGGAGCGCGAACGCCGCGAGCAGGAGGAACGCGAGCGCATAGCCGAGCAGCTGCGGCTGGAGGAAGAAGAGCGTCAGCGGAAGCTGGAGGAAGAGCTTTTCGAGGCAGAGCAGCAGCGCATACGCGAGGACAAGATAGCGATACGCGGAAATCTGGCGGCGGCGGAGATCGCGGTCGGCGGCGAGCTGGCTGAAAATGCCGAGGTCGCGGGCGCGGCGGATGTTGCGGATAATTCTGATAACGCTGACGTTGCCGACAATGCCGAGATAGAAAAGATCGACCTCAGCGCTAATACGGAAGCGGAAAATTCGGACGTTATTGACAATGCTGAAAATCCCGAAGCCGCCGAAAGCGTTGAAAATGCTGAGATCACAAACGATAACAACACTGAAAATACGGGCGACGCGCAGCACGAGGAGTTCATATCCCCCGAGGAAGCCGCGCGGAGGGCTCGCGAGGAGCAGCAGCAGCGTGAGCAGGAGCGCCGCGAAAGAGAGCGCGCCGACAAGCTGCGTGCCGACCGAGCGCGCATAGAGAGCAAGAGTTTCGAGGAGATCTACCGCGAATACTCGAAAAACCCGTTGCATATGCTGCGACGAGGAACGCGCGCCGCGATGGTGCGCCTATTCGGCAAAATACCCGATGGCACGGACAATCCCGACTGGATAAAGCAGCGTGAGCAGGCTGAAAATGACAAGCGCGAGAAAGAGGAGCTGCGCCGCCGCGAACGCGAGCTGGAGGAGCTTTTCGCGAAATATTCGCCCGAGCTGCGGTACAAGCTGAAGCGCGACCGCGATTTCAGAAAATTCAAGCGCAAGCGCCGAAAGCTGAACAAAAACAAGCCGCGCCCGCAGTACATACCCGTACAGCGCACCGCGGAGGAGCAGCGCGCGCACGACCAGCAGATAGCTGCGCTCTACAAGGAATATTATGTAAGCGCACCGCGCCGCGCGCTGAGATCCATCAAGGAAAAGGTGCAGGCGAACAAGCGTGCGAAGTAGCATAAATTGACAAATCGGAGGTGCGACCCTCTTTTGAACGGCAAACTTGATAATCTTGACAGTGAAAATGTGCGCGAGCGCAGGTCTGCGGGCAGGCTTATCGGCAAGATAGGCGGCTGGGCGGCGCTGGCGGCAGCGCTTATAGCGGCGGGGCTGGCGGTGTACATATCGGTATGCAGTGCGCGCGGCGTGCCCGCGAAGCTTTTTGGCCGCAGTTTCGCGCGAGTGATGACGGGCAGCATGAGCCCCTCGATCAGCGAGGGCGACTACATTATAATAAAATCGGGCGACCTTAACGAGCTGAAAAAGGGCGACATCATCACCTTTTATTCGGAAGACCCAGCAATATACGGTAAGCTGAACACGCACCGCATAATCGGCGTGGCGGAAGACGGCAGCTACATCACAAAGGGCGACGCGAACGCCGAGGCCGACCCCGTTACGGTAAAGCGGAGTAAAATAATCGGCAAATACGCGGGCAAATCGCGCTTTTTGCGGTGGGTAAACTCGTTCGCTTCGGGCAAAAAGCTTATAATGATCGCGGCGGTGATACCGATGCTGGGGGTCGCGATATACGAAGCGGCGACCATCGGGCGGATAACGCGCGAGAGCCGAGAGGAGCGCGAGCGTGCGGCGGCTGAGGAGCGTGAAAAGCTTCTTCGGGAAGCGATCAACGAGGAAAAGCGTAAGCTTTACGAAGCGGAAAATCATGAAAATGAAAACGCAGATACAAACAGCGAGGAGGCGGGCGATTGAACCAAGAGAAAATAATGAAGCGCAAGATGATCTGCGCGATAGTAATGTTCATCGCGGCGCTGATAGGGCTGTTTGTGATGGCGGGGCTGTACGTTGACAAATCGGAGGAAGTGCAGGAAACGTACAGGGCGCAGTTCAAGGAAAACTTAGACTACGCGGCGGACGAGATCGACGAATACTTAAAGACGGAGAAAGACCTCGACCTGCACTACTCTATGATAGTTTCGGACATGGGCGCGGCGCGGAGCATGATATTTTTGATTGACGGCGCGACGGAGGAGCAAAAGGTGATAAACGAGCTGCACTACTGTTTTGTGAAGTATCCGCAGCAGATGCAGGGCAAGCTGAAAGAGAGTGCGCAGGCGATGCGGCACATCACGGAGAACCTTGACAAGGGTTACGAGGAAGCGCGCGCGGTGATAGATTCGGTAGACAAGCTGGGCGAATGAGCGCGGTTTCACACGGAGAACGACCAACAATGCAGACAACGCGAGGAATGATATTATGAACGAGAAAAGAAGACTAAAGAAAGAGATAAAGCGGTGCAGGCTGACCATTGAGGAGATAGAGCGCAAGAGGTCGCGTTCGCAGTCGGCGCTGGTGCAGGCGATACTATTGCAGGAAGAGCCGAACGAGATGGACGTTGAGTGGTTCAATAAATACACGGGCGAGATCACGGCGTGCAGAAACCACATGATAGAGTTGCAGAAGAAGCTGGATTCTTTGGGGTAAGAATTTTTACGCTGTCGTAAAAACCGCGGAAGCAACGCCTAGCCCGCTCCACCAAACGGCGTGAAAATAAAAAGCGCTTTTATTGACAAAAGCTTATCATTTGTTCAGAAACATAACAACAAGGCCCGCCGAGCTATTAAAACTCGGCGGGTCTTTTTATACCCATTTATTTACTCCAAACTATAATTATTATAACACTTTTTCGGTTAAAAATCAAGAAATATGTAACAAACAGTCGGAAAAGTGCGCAAAAAAATCCCCCGCATTTCTGCGAGGGA
>ENA-OPDF01002183-OPDF01002183.1-human-gut-metagenome-genome-assembly--contig:-NODE-2183-length-10347-cov-5.805869_pt1 | contig 10347 bp, 8 predicted proteins | sample MGYA00241575_ERZ501501 | MGnify/ENA primary metagenome ERZ501501 (study PRJEB25962, sample SAMEA1972229) | human gut metagenome | biome: human gut; feature: human-associated habitat; material: faeces... | reverse complement strand
CTGATACCTTATTCTTTCAACCAGCGTTTCCTTTTTCAGATTACTGCTTAAAACGAGGGAAAGCACAATCTGCAAAAGACCGACCAGCAAAATCATAGCAAGAATCGGGATAAGAGGAACGTGATAAACGTTCATTCCAAAAATCCCATTATGCTTCGCATAGGAAAACAGTGCATAGCCAAGGGGCAGACCGGCAGCAAGTGCGACGCAGATGGTGCCAACCGTAAAAATCAAGCCCTGTATTTGTAAGCTCAGATTCAACTGCTTATTGGTCATGCCTACCGCTTGCAGCACACCGTATTCCTGCTTCTTCGTGGTGATATTGATGATCATGGTGTTTGCCAGATTCATAAACCCAATGAGACCGACAATTGCCATGAACAGATAGCAGCCAAGCTTCATCATACGGCTTGCGTATTCTGCGGTTTGCAATTCTGCGTGATAGGTGTTCAGCTTGATATGAGACGTATCGGAGAGCAGGTCATTCAGGCTTTGCTCTACAGATGCCACATCTTTTTTAGCACAATCCACCCACAGGTATCCATAAGATGTCCCTTTCGGATTTACAGAGCGGTATACTTCTTCCGGAATGACCAGATAAGTGTCCGCGCTTACAAAGGAGCCTGCGATTTTTCCATGATAGGTATAGGTTCCGCTTCCGTTATCAAAGTTGAATGTAATCGGTGCACCCGCAGAATACCCGTCAGCTTCCATCCACGTGGACCAGCCAAAGAAAACATCCCCGTTTTTGACAGCCTGTGCATAGTCCATGGAACCGATATCGCCATCCCCGCGCATCATTTCAAAATCCTCTTGATTTACGATTGCAACCGGAAATTTTGTTCTGTTCAGATCTGCAGAGACGATTTCTCTCGTCAGTACATCCGTTACACCGGGGATGGATTTGATTTCTTTAATCAAAGAATCATTCAGTGGGTTGTTCTGTAGGATTGTGTCCAGATTATTCTCCGAATAGGCTTCATCATAATTCTGGGAATAATCCAGCTGCAACTCAAATTGTCCATGGTTGATTGCAATCCGCGCCTCGTGCTCCGTGTCAATATTCCCAACATAATTAGAGATAATTACAAACAATACACAGGAAAGCCCCATGGTAAGAATCGTAGCAATGGTTCTTTTCGGATTGCCTGTCACATTTGCCATTGCCATGGAGAAAACGGTGACATCTTTTCTGCCTTTTCGTCTGCCCTGTTTTTGCGTTTTGGAGCCGCCAAGATACCGTGTCGCTTCGATGGGTGAAATCCGGGAAACAATTTTCATGGGTTTGCGCAGAGCCAAAACGACCGTAAGAAACGATACAAAAATGCAGATGAGCATAATTGTCAGTGAAAACAGAGGCACCTGATGGTTCTTGATTCCGGACGATACCAGATTTCCCTGCTCCACCAGCCAGTTGAAGCTGACTTTTGCAATCAGGAAACCAAACAGCAGCCCCAGCGGTATCGAAGGAACCGCCAGAAGAATGCCCTCACGAAAGATCAACTGCTTCATCTGCTTTCTGGTTGCACCCAGCGCCTTGATTTTTCCGTACTCCTGAACCTTCTGGGCGATCCCGACCTGGAAGATATTATAAATGACCACAACGGAAAACAGCACGATTCCGAGGATCAGGGTTCCACAAACCACAATCATTTCATAGCTCGGCTGCAATACCCACTGCAGGTAGAGGTCATTGATGATCACGTTTTTCTGGTCAATGCCGCAGGAATCCGCGATTTCTTTTATAACAGGCGCAACATTATTCATAGATACATTTGCAGAATCGCTCAAGGTAAAATAGATATTATATTGCCTGTCACCCTCCGCAACACGCTCATTATAAAAATCCTGCGAACCGAATACAACATAGGAAGCCTCGATGGTATATTCATCCCGGTCATATAAAATCCCGCTGACAGTAAATTCCACCGGTGCGTATTCCGACTGCATGCCGGAACGGTACTCCAATGTTACGGTGTCTCCGACCTTTACATCATGGTATCCCACTGCATCAAAGAAAGCGCGTCCTGCGGCAATTTCCTGCGCCTTTTCCGGATAGGTACCTTCCTTCAACACATATTCCTGATTATAGGGAAGCATTTTCCTGACCGTTTCATCCGCACTGACAAAGCCGCCATTTTCATTTCCTTTCAGGATGCCCTCCGTACACATGATGCCGATATCAGATATCTCAGCTCTGCGTTCCACTTCTTTTAATTGCGTACCATCTGCGGCGATAAACAGGCCGTAGTTGCTTCCGTATGAGCTTGCAGCCTGATCCTTCTGTAAGAGGATCAGTCCATTTCCAATTGTACTGATAATGACCAGAAGCATGGTAGTCAGGCAAATCGCCGTCATAATGAGGACACTTCTTGTCCGATTTCTTTTGTCGTTGCTGAATGCAATTTTGCTGATCGTCCTCAATTGAAATCCACCACCTGTCCATCCTCGATGACTAAAATACGGTCAGCAACCTGCGCGATCTCATCATCATGGGTAATCATTACAATCGTCTGTCCATATTTTTTTGCGCTCATTTTCAGCAGCGCGATCACCTCGTCACTTGTCTTGGAATCAAGATTTCCGGTTGGCTCGTCCGCAAACAAAATCTCCGGTCTGTTTACCAAGGCTCTTGCAATCGCAACGCGCTGCTGCTGTCCTCCGGAGAGGGTATTCGGAAGATTATGAATCCGGTGTTCAAGACCCAGTGTGGTGATAATATCATTGACATAAGCTTTATCCACTTTTTTTCCGTCAAGCCCCAACGGAAGAACGATATTTTCCCACACATTGATGGAGGATACCAGATTGAATGCCTGAAATACAAATCCGATCTTTCTTCTCCGGAAAACAGCAAGCTGATCCTCCTTCATGGAATACAGGTCCTTGTCAGACAAGATCACGCTGCCGCTGGTTGGTGTATCCAGCCCGCCCAGCATATGCAGCAGGGTACTTTTTCCGGAGCCGGATTTTCCGACAATGGCGACAAATTCTCCCTGCCCAATCTGGATATTCACATGATTGACGGCTTTGACCTGATTTTCCCCCGTCCCATAAAATTTGCAAAGCTGATTCGTTTCTAATATTACGCCCACTCCAATGGCCTCCTTTTCTTATTTACCAGCATTGTATCAAAGGAACCTTTCATTTCACTTTCAAAAAGAGAGCAGAAGTCTTACAGATTTGAAAGACTTCTGCTCATCATCTCTACGAAAGTCCATTCTCCGGCAGCTGAATCAAAAAGGTACTTCCTTTTCTGACTTTGCCGGAGGCTACCGTGATTGTCCCGCCATGCTGCTCAATAATCTGTCTGGACAGATACAGACCGATGCCAGTTCCGCTCTTTTCGCGGACTTCCGGCGCAGTCCCTCTGTAAAACCGCTGGAATATTTTATGGTATTCACTCTGCGGGATTCCGATTCCCTGATCCTCGATCTCAATTCTCACAAAGCCGGTTCTTTTTTGTAGACGGATCGTGATTTTTGAATGTTCTGGGCTGTATTTGATGGCATTGTCCAAAACGTTAATGATTGCTTCTCCAAGCCAACGTTTATCCTGCATGAGTGCACAATGCTCCAGTGATTCGTTGCAGTCGAAAATAAGTTCTATCCCTTTCTCCGCTGCCTTTGGATACGTTCGGTTTACTGCGGAGATGATCGTATCCATAATGGGAAGTGTTTTCTGATCAAGCTGAATCAAACCTGTCTCCAGTTTGGATATTTCCAGCAGAGACTGCAACAATGTTTCCAATCCGTCCAATGCACTCCGGCAGCGGATGCGAAATTCCTGTTGCTCCGTTTCACTCAGATTGTTCCGCAGCAATATGCTAAAGCAGGTATCCAAGGCTGCAACCGGGGTTTTCAGCTGATGGGAAATGTCGGATACCATTTCCTTTGTGCTTTCCTTCTCCGCTCTGGCTTCCTCTTGCAGCAGCTGGATATGATGTCCGATTGCTTCAAGCTGAAATTTCAGTCTTTCCTGCCCGACATGATCTTCTGTGTCCGGCACTACCTCAAAGTGATTTTCCCGAAATGCAATCAGGATTTGCTCTAGCTGCTCCAATCGTTTCCGACTTTCTTTCGCCTCAGCTTTCTTCCGGTAAAACAGGAACGTTAGCAAAGACAGACATAGCACTGCACTTGTACAGCCGGTTATCATGATATTCTGCCGGAAGCGCACATAAAACGAAGTCCCTTTGTTTTCCCAGTACCCGTATTGCTCTAATAATTGCTTACCTTGTTCATTGGCTTGATGGTCGTTTCCTTTCAGCCATCCTGCGGCAACATCCATGCCGGTGGTCTCTGCGCCCGCCGCAACTTCTGTCAGGATATCCATTTTACATTGATAATCCTGATAATATAAATAGGTGGTAAAGCAGTTCAATACCGCAAAAAAGAGTAGAACCGGCAGCACCAGTGACAAGGCATCAACCCACTTTTTACGATGTCGTTTCGTCACTGACTTACCTCCTGATTCCATATATACCCAAGACCTCTGATATTCTTTATATAGACCGGTGCAGCCGGATTGTCTTCGATTTTCTCACGGAGTCTTCTGATATTGACAGCGATTGTATTTTCATCCACAAAATCCCCTTCCAGATCAAACACGTTTTCTAACAGCTGTGTTTTTGAAAGAATCTGTTTCGGATTCTGAAGAAAAAAGGACAGCATTTTCAGTTCATTCTTCGTAAGGCTTATTTCTCTTTCCTTTACGAACGCCCTCATCTCTCCGGGGATAAATACGATATCCTTTGAATGAATTTTTGGAGTTCCGGGTTCATTCTTTCTGCGGCGGAAATGAGCCTCGATTTTCAGAAGAAGCACGGAAAGGCTGAACGGTTTCGTCATATAATCGTCCGCACCGGCTTCATATCCCATGACCTGATCTGTCTCCTGATCCAACGCGGTAAGACAGATAATATATACATTTTGACAATTCCGCATCCATCTGACAAGCTCTAATCCGTTTCCATCCGGAAGATTCACATCACAAATGGCAACATCCACATTATGATCACTTGCAATTCTTTTCGCTTTTTTCACTGATTCTGCTGAAAAAACCTCATATCCGGATTTTTTCAGTGAAAATGTAATTCCACGATTTAAATTTTCATCATCTTCAACCACGAGGATACCTGGCATAGCATATGCACCTCTCTTTATTAACTATATATATCAGCTGGGAGATGACTCCCACCTCTATAGGTGGTGAGAAACAAGCTTGTATCAGTGGGGGAGTCAATCCCCCATTGATTATGCCTCCTCCTTTTTTACATATGTGAGCTGAATATCATAACCGAGAGCATCCAGCATCTCTACAAAAGTTTTATTCATAACGCCATCGCCCTTTTTGATGATACGATTTACATATTGTCCTGTTGAACCAATCATCTCTCCCAGCTGTGCCTGTGTTTTTCCAGCTTCTATACACTTGATTTTTACATCTACTTCTATATTATTTTTCAGCATTCGTATCACCTCATCTGAAATTTGTAAAATAACACTAATCGGATAATATTATAACATATCTTTGCTTTCACTTCAATCTACTCATCTCGAAATTTGCACTTTGTGCACATAGCAAAAACGCCCAGGACATAAATCCTGAGTGTCGTATCTGCTTCATACCTTGCTTTATTGTCAGAAATTGCGGTGCTGACTTCATCGTATTGCGCTTTCAGTCTGTCATAGCGTTCCACCAAGGCATTGTAGCGTTTATTGTAATCATCCTGGTCTTGTGCCACTCGTGCGTTCTCTGCTACCGCATTCTGCATAAGTTCTACCGTCACAGCGATTTCTTCCTGCAGGGCATCACGCTTGGCTTCCAGTTCAGAATTATGTAAGCGCGGCCGCTCCCACACGACTGCGGTTACAAACAAAAAACCGTGCTGCCTGATATGGCCGCACGGAAATAAAGCCCCTATCTACTTAGGGTGTATCTGAAAACTCATGATGTGACCGGCAGCGAGGGATTTTTGCGTTGCGCAAGACATTTTTTCGCAGGAATACTGACGTATTTCAAGGAAAAATGACGCGGCGCACCGCAAAAAGGCCCGCTGTCCGGGTGCGTTGGGAGTTTTCAGATACACCCTAGATAAGTGCTGAATATTTCGGCTCCGGTCATGGCAAGGCACAGGGCAGATCTCAGAAGACCTGACTTATTCTGACCAAGCAGACATCACAGTGACCGACTCGCGGGGCTTCTCACCCCATTCCACCTGCAAGCACATGGCTTACGCGAACTACCCGATATTCATTTTTTATCATTATAACATAGAAATACGCAATTACTAATATCATTTTTCTGCGCGATAAATTGGATTTTGCATAACTTCATCTAAAAAATGAAATAGTCCGCTGTAACATCTCCTACAGCACGAATTTTACGTCAGAGATCTTGATCTCCTGCGCAGTGAACTTAAAAAACTGCCCGTGAGACGCTTCTCTCACAGGCAGTTTTGTTGGTTTATGCCGCTGTATAGACCTTTTCCCAGCGGACAGTCGCGTAGAACACGATCGAGAGCGCCGCTGCGATCGTCCAGCCGATGGGCCAGGAAATCCAGATGCCGGTCGTGCCGAGCGCGGTGCGGGAAAGCACCTCCGCCAGCGCCACGCGAAGAACCAGGTCGGTGAACGTGGCGATCATGAATTTTTTCATCAACCCCGCGCCGCGCAGCACACCGTCAGAGACGAGCTTGGCAGACACAATGAAGTAGAACGGCGCGATGATGCGCAGGAACGCAACGCCTGTATCCATCGCCTGCCCCGTGGGACTGTCGAGGAAGATATGCACGAGCGGCTGCCCGGCGAACACGTAGAGCGCCACCAGCGGCACGCACAGCGCCCAGACGAGTTTGATACCAGCCCGAAAGCCGGACTTGATGCGATCATATTTGCTGGCCCCGAGGTTCTGCGCCGTATAGTTGGAAATGCCGTTGCCGAGCGTGGTAAGGGACGTGATAACCATGTTGTTGAGCTTCACCGCCGCAGAGTAGCCTGCCATGACGGCCGCGCCGAAGCTGTTGATGACGCTCTGGATGATGATGTTGCCGACGGAAATAAAGCTCTGCTGCAAGATGCTCGGAATGGCGATGACCGCGAACCGTCCAAAATGGTTCCACGAGAAGATCTTTACTTTTCCTTCCGTCGGGATTTTCGCAAAGCGGCGGAAGACGACCACAAGCGCCAGCACGCAGCTGATTCCCTGGCACAAAAACGTCGCCCAGGCAACACCGGCAACGCCCATGTTGAACGCCGTAACAAACAGAATATCGACCGCGATATTAGACGTGGACGAGCAGGCAAGAAAGATAAACGGCGTTTTGGAGTCGCCCAGCGCGGAGAAAATGCCGGTTGCGACATTGTAGAGGAACACGAACGGCAGACCGTAAATGTAAATGTCGAGGTATAATTTCGAGTCCGCGAAGACCTCTTCCGGCGTTTTGATGAGCCGAAGCAAACTGTCGCAGCAGAGCGTGCCGACAAGCATCAGCGCCGCGCAGATCACGCAGCTGGAAATGAGCGCCGTGTAGACCGTTGTCTTGAGGTCATTATACTGCTTCGCGCCGAAAAACAGCGCCGCCAGAACCGAACACGCGATGTTGCAGCCGAAGGCAAAGGCGATGAAAATGAGCGTAATTTCGTAGCTGTTGCCGACGGCAGCGAGGGCGTTGTCGCTGATGAATTTGCCGGCCACAAAGCTGTCCGCGATGTTATAGAGCTGCTGGAAAATGATGCTGCCAAACAGCGGCAGGCAGAACTGCCAGAGGACTTTCTCGGGCTTGCCTGTCGTCAGATCCTTATTCATGTTGCATCGCCTCCTTCGCGGATGCAATAACGCTTGCCGCGCCGCTTACGCCGTATTCGCTCGACGAGAGCATCAGATCGTAGCTTTCCGGTTCGCCCCAGAGTGTGTCCGCGTAAAAATCAAAGTGGTGCTTGCGCATCCGGTCGACCTTCTGCGCCTTATGAAGAGCGCGTTTTTCATCCAAATTATTACGCGCTGCAATGCGCTTTGCCCGGTCGGCGCTATCCGCATAGATGAAAACGGAAAGCGGACGGTAGCCTGCGGCCCGCAGAATGGCGGAGGCACACCGGCCAATGATGACGCAGTCCCCCTTTTCTGCAAGCTCTAAAATCGCGCGGCGCTCGGCTTCAAAGACCCGCGCTTCTTCCGAGTAAAACGCCTCGCCCAGCGCGGCGGTGTCCGCAAAGGGATTGCCCGAGACGGCAATGCCAAAATCCTCGCCCTTTTCGTCGTATTCCGCGACGGCGGTTTCGGAAAGCCCCGCTTCCTGCGCGGCTTTTTGAATGAGGCATTTATCGTAGCAGGGAATCCCCAGCTTTTTTGCGACTGCTTCGCCAATTTCCCGGCCGCCGCTGCCATACTGGCGGCTGATGCAGATGATCGTCCGTTCCATCTTTTTTTGCTCCTGTCTTACATTTTTTCTCTTGACCGCCCCTATCGTAGCAGAAAAATGAAATATGTAAAATCTATATTTGACATTTCCGATATATCAAAATAGAATGGCAGAAGAGAAACGAATGCACGGAGGGTGCCATGTATATCAGCTACGAGTATTACCGGATTTTCTATCACGTCGCCAGGTGCGGCAATCTGACGAAGGCGGCGGAGGCGCTGCAGAACAGCCAGCCAAACTTAACACGCGCGATTCGGAACTTAGAGGCGGAGATCGGCTGTCCACTCTTTTCGCGCACGAATCGGGGCATGATTTTGACCCCGGAGGGCGAGGGGCTGTACCGGCACATAAAGATCGCCTGTACGGAAATTGAAGCGGGCGAAGCCGCCGTGACGCAGAGTCGGACGCTCGAGCGCGGAAACGTGTTTCTGGCAGCAAGCGAGGGTGCGCTTCGGTGTTTACTCCTGCCGGTACTTAAAAGGTATCAGGAAAAGTACCCCGGCGTGCATCTTCGCATCAGCAACCACTCCACGCCGCAGGCCGTCGCGGCGCTGCACGAGACGACGGCAGATTTTGCGGTCATCACAACGCCGGTTACGCTCTCGCCGTCTCTCACGCAGACGATCGTCAAAGAAATTCGGGAGGTTCCGATCTGCGCGCCGGCCTTTTCCGGTTTGCTTGGACGAAGCGTCGCGCTTTCCGAGCTGGAAGCGTATCCACTCATCACGCTCGGCGCGGGCACGACCTCCCATGCGTTCTACGTCTCTGTTTTCACCGCGCAGGGCGTTGCTTTTCAACCCGCCATCGAAGCCGCCACGGCTGACCAGATCATCCCAATGGCAGAAGCAGGTCTTGGCGTCGGCATCGTGCCGGAGGCGTTCATTCGTCCGTCTGATAATGTGCGCCGCATCGAACTGCAAGAGCCCCTCCCGCTGCGTGCCGTGTGCATCGTGAAACGGAAGGGGCAGCCCCTGAGCGTCGCCGCGAGGGAGCTGGAGCGGATGCTGCTGGCGGCTGGGGCTCAGAGCACCTGACTCAGATTTGCTGCTTCAAAAGCCGAAGCAGCTTTTCTTTTCTGTAATGCAGCGTCATCACCGGGATTCCTGTTTTCTCGCTGTAGGCACGCAGGGTCAGCGGCGGCGTTTGCAGATATAACGCACGAAGCAGCGCCGCGTCTTCCTCCGGAAGTGCATCTACTACTTCACGAACGCGCTGCACAGCAAGGGTATACGTTTGTATGGCAGATCCGCGTTGGCGACTATCTCTATCCGGTATTTGTGGCAACCACAGAAAACGAGGAGGTTCTGACCGCGGAGCAGCGAAATCTGGAATACTGGAACGATATGGCGTTGAAAGGGGCAATTTATCATCAGCCGGAGTACAAACCAAGCACCCCATCTCAAAACCAAACCGGCGGCACGAACCACGGCTCGAACGGTCTGCGCGACGAATACGACAACCCGGAAGATCTCTACGAGGATAATCCGGATTGGTTTGAAGATGAGGATGAGGCATGGGACGAATGGGAGGATGGCTGAATACAGCAGTTCATTTTTTCCGAAATTGGATTTTCCAACGCTGGAAAATCCAATGCAAAAATAATAAACAAATTACGGATAGAATCGATTCGATTTGAAACGGCAGCAGTAAGCGAAAAAATTTCCGCGAAGAGCCATTGACAAACGTTTGTTCTGGTGCTATCATATGGAACATGGCAGGAAATCCTGCCGGCAACAGAATATTCCGAAGCGCACCATAAAACGTAATGAAGGAGCGCTGCGACCGAGAATGGCCGCAGCGCTCCTTTTGGTACTTTTAAGGAAAAATATGGATGTAGAATCGCAATCCCAGACAACTGAATAACCAGCAGCGCGGACAACACCGCAGTTTGTTTCGACGCAAGACAGGCTGCCGTGGCTGGGGGT
>ENA-OPDF01002181-OPDF01002181.1-human-gut-metagenome-genome-assembly--contig:-NODE-2181-length-10352-cov-3.597456_pt1 | contig 10352 bp, 5 predicted proteins | sample MGYA00241575_ERZ501501 | MGnify/ENA primary metagenome ERZ501501 (study PRJEB25962, sample SAMEA1972229) | human gut metagenome | biome: human gut; feature: human-associated habitat; material: faeces... | reverse complement strand
GGATAGATTATTGAATCCGGCCTCGGAACTAATCGTGGATATCTTCAGATTTCCCTCTATCAATAGTTTTTTTGCGTGTCCTATGCGCATGTCATTCAGGTACTCCACGAAAGTCTTCTTGGTCCGTTTCTTGAAATAACGACAAAAAGCGGTCGGAGTCAAGCCTACCAAAGCGGCGACTTCCTCCAGCTTCACTGGAGACGTGAAGTTCTTCACCAGATATTTATAGACCTTATTGAAACGCTCGAAATCGTCCGAGTTGACCGTTTCCGTAAACCCCGTACTGGCTAATATCTCATATTCTTCGGAAGTCGCCATTAATTCCAGTAAAGCAATCAATTTGATCACCCTACTCGCTCCCGTCTCATTGGCGGATTGGCTGATCAGCTCGGCAATCTTCTTCCGGGACTTACCCACAAACTTAATCCCTCTACGGGAACGCTCTATCAATTCCCGGATATTATTCATCTCCGGAAGACGGATTAAATTAGGTTCAAAAATCTGACGCTTGAAGAACAAGCAAATACAAGTAGCCCGCAAGCCGGAACTCTTATCGAAATAAACAGGGTCGTTTCTCCACTCATGTGGCAGTTGAGGGCCGATCATACAAACATCGCCCTCGAAATATCCTTCCACATGATCCCCGACAAAGCGAGTACCCGTACCACTTGTGATATACATTATCTCAATAGCCGGATGGTAGTGCCAAGGCACTATAAAATGCGGTAGATCCTCCACATAGAAATGAATGTGACTATCTATCGGGAATGGCAGTTCTTGAAATAATGGTTTCATAAGCTTTATACTAAAGGTTTCAACCTCTCGATCAGTTCATCCCCAAGCGCCCGTTTATTCACGATATGTTCCTGCACGGCGGTAACAAACGGGTTATTCACGAAATCTCCTCGAACACCCTCGAAATCCTGTTGTTTTTCCTTGTTGGAACCATCCACACCGAAACCGATCATAGAAGTCAAAGAGAATTCCTTACGGGCATCCTCATAAAGCATCTCATCCAAGCGGATCACACATTCTTGCCAACGGCGAACCAGATCAATAATCTCCGCGGCGGAAATCGAACGGAGATCCACCCCATAATAACGTTCGATCATCTCGTAGGCCCATGTCCATTCCAAGGAATAATAACGTCCGTGAACCAAACGGAAAAAACATTCCACATCCTCTAAGGAAGCGATTTCCCCCTGTTCGATATCTTGCAACAAGGCATCTAGCGGTTCCCTCGGGAGGATCAAGCCCGCCAAGTCCAGCCATTCTCCGGAGCCTTTGGATTCCGTAGGACGCAATTGCTCCCAGACCTCTTCCATAGAACAATAGGTCGTACCTTCCAAACGCTTGATTAACGAGTTACCAAAGAACTTATTAATTGCCATCCCATAAAAGTTCAACGCATTCCGGAGGGAGGAACCTTTTATACGAGTATTCTGATAATAATAAATCTCGGAAGTCTCTCCAACCAATGCCTGCAGGTTTTTCAAGATATCCACCGCTTTCAGCATCTTCTGGATCGTATAGGGACTCAATAGATTATAGTTAATCATATCCAAGCGATCCGGGTCCGTACGTTTATCACGTTTCGGCCATTTCTGGGCATCACGGATCGTACCCACGCTGCGAAGATTAATTCCCGGGACTAAGTAAGTCTCATCATCCTTCTCTATTAAATAGGAGAATGGAATATCGGAAGTATCGCTATGATGATGATGGCGGCCCATTACCAAAGAGAAAGCGCCGATACGGGCCGGCCAAAGGATATACGAGTCGCTGGTCGTCTTGGAACCACGTTCCACGATCCCTTGATGAATCGGTCCCAGCTTATACATATGATTACTCTGGTTAGATCCTGAACCCGCATTCATAAATGAAAACATCCCGGCAATCAGCAAAGTAGACTTATGATGAGTCACCGTAAACGGTCCGGCGAAAATAGCACATGCTTCTCCATTTTCCTCCTGACAATTGCTGAAAAACAAAGAATCCGAAGCCGAATAATTATGTCCCATATGACAAGCCTGTCCCACAAAGCAGCGAGTCATCATCGTGCCATCCTCTATGTGCGATCCACTGGAGATAATAAAATCATCACATACCACTCCGTAACCGATATGTACTGGATCGTCAACATTACTGTTAATACTACCGTTCTTCAGTCTGCCAGCTCCCTCTATTTCACAATGGTCACCGATACGCACATTTTTAATATATCCCGAATTGACAATCGTGACGTGCGAACCTATCGTTCCTCTATCCGAAGCATGTTCGTCTGCATAAGCCTCAACCAACGCTTTCATACGCTCAGTGAGCTGCGGACGATGACGGTAAAGTGCCATAATATATGCCTGATGTGCAGAAAGACGGTCATGAATCATAACCTCACGACCTCCTGTTTCATTCAAGACAGACACCTCTACCCCATTTCCAAAACGAGATTTCCGGTCTACCAGAATAATATCTACATTCTCGATAAATGTATATGCCCCAATCTCATAGTTAGCAATGTAATTCTTTACATTTTCAATGCAACAGTTATCTCCTACTGTCACATTATGCAGAGTCACATACGATAATCCGGAATGCTTACAGATACCTCCCGGCAATGTAAATTCGTGTTCAAATACTCCCAGACACACCTTTCCGGAAAAACGAGCATGATGTACGTAGTCAGGAGTGAAACGTTCAGCCACCCGTACATCCTTCCAGTCGGAAGCCGAACAAAGCTGCGATTCCAGCCTGTTTATTTCTTCATCAGTCAGCGAACGGTAATTTATCATAATTATTCTTCATCATAAGTTTGATAAAGGAAATCATTATAAGGATACTTCTGCACATGCAACTCTCTTACTTTCTTATAAACAATTTCCTTCAGTTCATCGATATTCGTTTTATTACGAGCCGAAATAAAGATACAATTATCATTCATCTTAGCCATCCATGTATGCATAAGCTCTTCCAACGTAATATTCTCCTTCGTCTTCGGAGTCAAATCATCTTCAGCCTTTTCTACATAAGTATACGCATCTATCTTATTGAATACAATCATGGTAGGCTTTCCTCCTGCTCCTAAATCAGCAATTGTTTTATCTACCACCTGTATCTGCTCCTCAAAATCAGGATGAGAGATATCTACCACATGAAGCAATAAATCGGCTTCACGCACTTCATCCAGTGTAGATTTAAACGAATCAACCAAATCTGTTGGAAGTTTACGAATAAAACCTACCGTATCGGAAAGCAGGAAAGGCAAGTTTTCAATAATCACCTTACGTACTGTCGTATCAAGAGTAGCAAACAGCTTATTTTCAGCAAAGACTTCACTTTTAGCCAATAAATTCATCAATGTCGATTTTCCGACATTCGTATATCCAACCAGAGCAACACGAATCAAACGTCCGCGATTTTTACGCTGGGTAGATTTCTGAGTATCTATTTCAGCCAGACGCTGTTTTAATAAAGCCATACGATTCAAAATAATACGACGGTCCATTTCCAGCTGAGTTTCACCCGGTCCACGAAGACCAACAGAACCCTTACCACCTCCGGCTCCGGAACCACCACCCTGACGCTCAAGGTGAGTCCACAAACGTTGCAAACGAGGTAGCATGTATTTATATTGTGCCAATTCAACCTGTGTCTTGGCATTGGCAGTTTGTGCACGCATCGCAAAAATATCCAGAATAAGGGATGTACGGTCCAGAATCTTTACATTCAGCTCCTTTTCGATATTACGTATCTGTTTGGCAGAAAGTTCATCATCAAAGATAACCATACCCACTTCTTCTCCTTCTTCCTCCTTTTTCTGAAGAAGATATTCTTTAATTTCCTGCAACTTACCTTTACCTACGTATGTCACAGTATTGGGATAATCCATTTTTTGAGTAAAACGTTTTACGACCTCAGCTCCTGCCGTTTCTGCAAGAAAAGCAAGTTCATCCAAATATTCATTCGTTTTACGCTCGTTCTGTGTCTGGGTAATCAAACCCACCAATGCAGCCTTTTCAGTCTGCGCATCTGATATAACAAATTCTTTCATTCAGTATAGTTGTATGTCTAATTGTGGCAAATATAGCGAAAAAGCACGCACCAAGTATTTTATCAAACAAAAAATTAAAGAAACATTCATACAATAAGTATTTATCATACAGCCCCAAACATCATGCTATGTATTTTATGAAAATCATCCGAAACAATAAAACCCCGTCATCAACAGTTTAATGCCAATGACGGGGTTCTAAAATATCAGTGCTTATGCTTTAACTTAATCATCCAAATTCGGATTATTTATAATCTCTTTTTCTGGAATTTTAAATGTCAAGCGTTCATCTTTATAATCATAAGTTTGTCCAGGAAGCATAGCATCTTCTGCACAACGAGTAATACTCTTCTGGAAACGCTTCATTGTAAGCAATCCACGTCCTTCAGCCCATAATTCCAAACGCCAGTTAAAGTAAATTTCATCCAAAAGCCCTTCTTTACCCATCTGTTCTACTTTTGCGGCTGCTTCTGTATCACGCTCATCCAATAAAGCTTTCAAAGAAATTTTCGCATCAGAAAGATTATTCTCTCGTGCATTAGCTTCTGCATTTATCAAATACATTTCAGCGACACGCATATATACTTCATCGTCATACCATTCTCTGTTTCCTAAGATACGCTTGCTGTTATAGAATTTCCACCAGTTTGTCAATTCATATTGTTCTCCCTTTTCATCTGTTTCAGTAAACCATTTTTTACGAACATCTGTATCCGGTATAGAATTATACAAATTAGTATCAATCAATTTTTCACCGCCGGCATACGCATAGCTATATGTAAACAAGTCCATATGTCCCCAGAATGTAGGCAGAGCCGGAGAGTTACTTGTTGTCAGATCAATAGCCCACATCCATCCAGGAATAGAAACAGAACTAAATCCTGAATTGATAACTTCCGTTCTATTCATCAAGGTAAACTCTTTCGAATCAATCACCTCTTGAGTCAATCGAGCCGCTTCTCCATTTTCACCCATCATAAGATAAGCATAAGCCAGCATACCTTTTGCTACTGCCTGATTAATCTGGTCCTTTTGTCCTGAAGGACGTTCATATCCTTCAAGCATAGGAATAGCATCTGTCAAATCTTTAACAATCAGTTTATAAACTTCTTCTACACTTGATTTCTTTGCAGCTTCCGAAGTTAATTGAGTACGATAAATAGGTATTGCTAAAGCTGTTTTATCTTCCTGATAAGGACGGGCATATAAGTTTACCAAGTTAAAATAAGAATGCGCTCTCAAAGCTTTGGCTTGTGCAAAATACACACCATTTTCTCCAGTAGGTTTCGCTTCATCACCTCCAGCAGCATCAATAATTTCATTGGCAGCTTTGATAAGACGATAGTAATATCTCCAGAATTGATAAGAGAACTGAGATGCTGTACGAGTTGAACAAGTCAAATCACCAGCCATTTCAAACCAGCCATATCCTTTCATCATAATGACCATATCTCCACTCATCAAGTCTGTTGCTATATCAACAGCTTTCTGTCCGAAGTCATCATGACCTTCTACACCACCTGTAGACATTGCAAATGTTGTAGAATAAGTACCTAATGCTTGTCCCATCAATATATTGGTATTCCATTTAGCCACTTCTTCCAAATCACCAGATGTGATATAATCCGAAGGACTTTTTTCCAAAAATGAATCTGAACATCCACTGTTTAGAAGCATCAAACTTAAAGCAGCAACCGGAATGTATTTATTTAATTTCATAAATTTCTGATTTTATTTTAGTTAAAACTGAACTTTAATACCTCCCATAATTGTACTCAATGGGCTGTATTGGCTTCTGCCTGATTCTCCTGAGTCATTTTTATTATCATTGTTGACCGTATCGCTATTACCTGAAGAAGCATTAGCCACATAACCTTTACGAGCCGAAAGGAAGAACAAGTTGTCTCCAGATACATATACGCTCAGACCTCCCAGGTGCAGTTTAGAAGTAATGCTTTGTGGGAAAGTATATCCCAAACGAAGATTAGACAGGTTCAGATAAGAACGGCTAGTCAAGAAACGTGTTGAAGTAGAATTTGCATAGCCAGTATTATCAGAACCACCACCATAATTATTGGAAAGTCTAGGAACATCTGTAATATCACCAGGCTGCTGCCAACGGTTTTCAATATCTTTATGCCAATTATGCTTTCCAGCCCCATCATTATGCATTAATGCCTGATAATTATAATCGTAACCATATCCTCCCAAGCTATATGAGAATGTCGCATTCAAAGTAAATCCTTTTGCATATAAATCAAAACCAAAACCACCTTGTAAAGCAGGTATTGCTGATTTATCAACAAATTTCTTAGTTGCTTGACTCCAGTCGCTTGTCTGCTCTACTTCCAGTTTATTGATGGTTTTAGTTGATTTATAAGTTTCCATATCTGTAATCAACTCTTTAGTACCATCAGGCAATACATTATAATACTGATTATACATAGCGTATCCGGTCTGAGGATCTACACCTGCATATTCACGCATGTAGAAATCATACAAAGAATGTCCTTTTGCCCATCCATAGTAAGTGCTTAATTCCAAAGCCTTCTCTTTACCTGTAGTTTCATCAATAGGCATCTTAGTCATTTCATTCTTATAATATCCACCATTAACACGGAAATCGAATTTATAATCTTTCTTATTCAAAAGATGTGCAGTCAAAGAAAATTCTACACCCTGATTTACCAGCTCTCCATCATTAACAGGATAAGAAGCATATCCCAAAGAAGGAGCTACCTGCTTCATAAACAACATATCAGTTGTCTTTTTATGGAAATATTCAACTTCACCTTCAAGTATACCAGCAATATCAAATTCAATACCAGTATTAATAGTAGAACTTCTTTCCCAAGTTAAATCAGGATTACCTTTATAAACAAAGCTGAAAGTATAATTATCGTTCAAGTTGTTAATCTGATACAAATCTTCATATGGATAGTATCCAGCGACAACAGGACTTGTTATAAAATCCTGATTACCAAGAACACCCCAGCTCAATTTATATTTCAAATTCTTCAACCATTTGATATCTTTCATAAATTCTTCGTTAGTAATAGCCCATGCAGCTCCAATAGATCCAAATGTTCCCCACTTATGACCTTTAGCAAAACGTGAACTACCATCAGCACGAAGTGTTCCGTGAATAAAATATTTATTATCCCAGTCATAACGCAACTGACCAAAATAACTTTCAATCGCATAACCATAAGTATACGATTCCATATAATCCATTATAACAGCATTACTCCATTCTGTATTATCCGGACGAACCATTTTTGATTTAGCACCATATGATACGTTGGTTGTACTATTTGTTGATTCATGAGCAACAAAAGCATCAAAATTATTTCTTCCGAAACTTTGAGTCCATGATAAAATCTGGTTAGCAGTAAAGTTCAAATAATTCACCTGAGTTTTCACAATTTGTCCTTTACCAGCACTATCACCATAATATGGATTTATCAATTCGTTTTCAGCCTGACCATAATACTGCAGACCAACATTAGCAGTTGCTTTGAAGTGTTTCAAGAAACGAGCCTCAAATGAAGCATTACCATTAAACTGGTGTGTCTTGATTTCATCTTTATCCAAAAGTAATGCACCAGCAGGATTAATACCAACAGCAAACGGACGGCTATAACCGGCATTCATACCATAATCGTATTTATTTCCTCCAATGCTTGTATCTTGTACAATATTTCCGTTTTCATCACGTTCAAAAACAGGGAACAATGAAGGCATACCATTTATAAACTGGAAACCATTGTTCATATTACTATCAGACTGTCCTGGCTTATTGGTAATCATATATGCATACGATAATGATGTTGTAGCTTTCAACCAAGGGGCAATCTGATTACTCATATTGTTACGAACATTGAATCGTTCGTAATCCGAAGAAATATAATATCCTTCATCCTTCAGATAACTAAAAGCTGTATAATGGGTCATTTTCTCGTTACCACCTGAGATTTTAAGGCTAGCATCAAATTTCTGACCTGTTCTAAACAAATAATCCTCCCATTTTTCCGGAGTATATTTACGTGTAATGCCACTATAAAAACGTCCTGTAGAAGGATCAATCAACTTGTCACCATCTGCGTTCCACATATTATATATAGGAGCAATACCATTTTGTCCTCCGAACAACTGTTGTGAAGCCCATGTTGCAGCTGTAGCACGATCATATCCTTTGTTTACTTCCCCATAGCCACGTAAGCCTTCCCAAGTAAGCTCTGTAAATCTTTCCGGACTATCAATTACATCATAAAGCGGAGTCAAACGCATGTTTGCGCCATATTTAACTTCAGCATCAACACGTGTTTTACCTGCTTCACCTTTTTTAGTAGTAATCAAGACTACACCATTTGCAGCACGAGATCCATACAATGCAGTAGCAGTAGCATCTTTCAAAACTGTCATAGAAGCAATATCACTTGGGTCGATACCACTTAAATCAGCTTCAAAAGGAATACCATCTACAACATACAACGGAGAACGGCTAGAATGTGCTGAACCTAAACCACGAATACGGATACTAGCATTACTTCCAGGTTGTCCAGAAGTAGACATCACTTGTACTCCGGCAACTTCTCCAGCCAATGCTTTAGAAAGTTCAGTCGGATTCTTCAACGAGATTTGCTCTCCACCAATTTCAGTAGCTGAACCTGTAAAAGAACGTTTGGTAGCTCCTCCATAAGCAACAACCATAACTTCATCCAATTGTTCTGAATCTGAACGAAGTACAACCTTAACAGTAGGCTTGATAGTTACTTCTTGGCTTTCCAAACCAATGAACGAAACAACCAAAGTTTTTGCCGGACTAGGCACATTGTTGATTGTAAAGTTACCGTCGATGTCTGTTACAGTACCTACAGTAGTACCTTTAACTAAGACAGACGCTCCAACAACCGGCAAACCGTCTTCTTCAGAGGTGACTGTACCAGTAACCTTTGAAACTTGCGCGTTTACCAGACCTATACCTATCATCAGGAAGGTCATTAAAAGCATCAATTTTCTTTTCATAAGATTCTCTCTTAAAGTTTAACTTTGAATTAATAATTTTTCATTAATTATATTTCTCGGTCGCAAAAATAGTTAAAAATGTAATAACTGTATACTTTTCGATAGAAAAAACTCAATATAAACCTTTTATTTTAACACTTACACCACGTTTTTTACACCAAAATGCTTCTATTTTCAACTCTAAAGCATTTCACTTTGTCATTATTAAAAGCTATATAAGAAAAAAACAAAATATAGAAAATGACAATAATTTCTTTGTTATTATTACGTTTTTCTAAAAAAAACGATGGTTAATATTCAATTTCTAAGTCTATTTTTGTAAAGAGACCTATATGTTTTTTTAGACCATCAATGCATATATATTCACTAATTGTATATATAAACGCAATAAAGATTATTTAAGATAAAGATATAATACTTTCACATAATAGTTGAAAATGAAAAAGATTAAGTATCGCATAGTTTATAACCGCAAAAAACGGTTAGATAGCCAGGGAAAAGCTTTAGTTCAAGTGGAAGCTTATCTATTAGGGAAAAAAGCTTATTTTTCTACTCATATTTATATTAAACCCGACCAATGGAATAGTCGTAAATCAATAATTTGCAACCATCCCCATGCTGAAGAATTAAATTACATGTTAGAAGAATTCATATTGAATTTGCAAATGCGTGAGATAAATGCTTGGAAACAAGGAAAAGAAATTTGTTTGGAATTACTAAAGGAAATGGAAGAAAAAACAAGTTCCGACAATAAAATAATTTCTTTTGGTAGAAAATGGATAGAAAATTCCCCCATACGCAGTAGTACAAAAAATAATTTGTATACCACACTTACCCTATTAGAAAGTTTTGCTCATGAGATTACTTTTAAACAGATGGATTACAAACTTTTATTATCATTCGAGCAATTTATGAAGAACAAAAAATTAGGAATAAATACCATCGCAAAACATTTACGACATATAAGAACGATTATAAATGAAGCTGTCCGTCAAGGAATTATAGCTAAAGAAGATTCACCATTTACAGAATATAAGATAAAAACAACAGAAAGCCACCATACATACTTATTACCAGAAGAATTGGATAAGTTAGAACATATCAATCTTTCCAGAAAGAAGAATACACTTCGCCATACTCTCGACGCATTCTTATTTTGCTGCTATACAGGCTTACGCTATTCTGATTTTATAAGCATGAAAAAACAAAATCTTATTCAAACTGATAAAGAATTACCTTAGATTTGCATCCGAGGATTACAGATAAAATAGAAAGG
>ENA-OPDF01002179-OPDF01002179.1-human-gut-metagenome-genome-assembly--contig:-NODE-2179-length-10360-cov-3.598447_pt1 | contig 10360 bp, 8 predicted proteins | sample MGYA00241575_ERZ501501 | MGnify/ENA primary metagenome ERZ501501 (study PRJEB25962, sample SAMEA1972229) | human gut metagenome | biome: human gut; feature: human-associated habitat; material: faeces... | reverse complement strand
GCAATCGTGCGGGCTTGCACGCAAAGATTGCCGAACCGCCTCCGATCTTTTGCAAAGATAGTGAAAAGCGAGGGTAACCGAGAGAACTTGCTCTCGAAAATTGCCGAACCGAATCCTATCTTCTACAAAGATAGCGAAAGCCGGGCCCAGCGCCAAATTTATTTAGCCCCAGTCCCGTGCATTCGTTCAAATCGGAGTCATTTCCCGTAAAGATAACGATTTCCCGGGGCAGACGCACCATTTGGGAACGATTGTTGCCCGACAGAAAAGAAAAAAGAATCTTTTCGACGAACGAAGGCAAAACCGCCCGCATATTCTGCCGGATAAAAACAAAAAAAAGAAAATTCAACCTAAAAATTTATCGTTATGATCCAACAGGTAACTATACAGATGACTTCGGCACGGACCTATGTCCTCGAAGGAAACAAGAAATGCGACCAACTAAATCCCAAAGAGCTGATGTTGCTGGCCGGCGTAACTTGCGCAGGCATGACCGCGATGGCGATCATGGAAAAGGAGCGCGTATCTCCGACCCGCTTCGAACTCAGCATATCGGGTGAACTCGACACGGAAACCGTACAATCGAGCAGCGTCTTCAAATCTTTCCGCATCGTCTATAACGTACAATGCGAATGCGAAAACGACCAGATGAAAGTAAGCCGGGCCATCAACCTGGCCCACGACAAACATTGCGGCGGCGTGCAGATGCTGCGCAAGATCGCTCCGGTAGCCGACGAAATCGCGATCGTCAATACGAAATAGGCCGAAGCACTACAAATTACGAAAAAGCAACGAAAGGGCTGTGTCGAAATGAAAGTTCCAGGCACAGCCCTTAAGGTTGTCAGAATGGATGCAATGCAAGGCATTGAAGGTAAAGGCGACAGGAATTTACTGCCGTAAATGACTCGCCCGCTCCCGATAATGACACAACAGTGCGCCTTTATGACACACGGTCTTTTATCGGAAGGAATCGCCCTTCCGCATATTCTCTACTTCCGACAATACCCGGAACGTCTGTCCCGGTACTCCGTCAGGCAGGAAACCGGAACTCACCCCTCGCCTCCGCAGCCCGGAGCAACCCCGGCTTCCGCGCATAGCACCGGAAATACTGACGCCCGATTCAGTCTATGTCCCGACAGTTCCGCTTGTCGGCGATTACCCCGTCGTCGAGCACGACAATACCCGTATGAGCCCGCAACATGGTCTTGAGCGTCGATCCATCGATGTTGTAGCAAGGAACCGGCGTGCTTTTCCCGAACGAATGGATGCCGTTTCCCTGCAAGGGTTCGGGCGTGATGCAGACGACATGCGCCCCTTCCTGCAACGCACGCTCCACGAGCCGCTCCAAACGATCCTCGCACCTGCGGCCGATGCGGTCGAAACGCGTCACACAGATCAAATAGAGCCGTCCCGGAGTAGCGAGCACCCGGTCGGTCACATCTTCCGCGCCATTGCGCAGAGCGAACTCCTCGATCATCGGATTCATCTCCGGTACCTCTCCCAGAATTTTCGTATCGACCCACTCCCAGACCGTATCGTCCTGCCACTCCGTATCATCGAGCGCAAACTCCCGCTCCTCCCCCGTCATGCGATTGCGATAAACCAGTACGGTCTGCAACTCGCCCTCGGGACCGGCCGCAGAAGAGGCGTGCATCTCCTCGCGGATATTCACCCCGATCTTATACGGCAGAAAATCGATCAACGGAAGATGACAATAGCAATAGAACCCCAGCCCCATCGTCAGAAGGAAGAAAAAAATCGTCAAAGCGACCTCCGAACGGCGGAAGGCAAGAATCTTATCGTTCCGGTAATAAGCCCACACGACGGCCGCCATCGGCAGCAAGGCCAGGTTCTTGAAGAATGTTTCCCAGGGGGAGAGTTTGATCGCCTCACCGAAACAGCCGCAATCCTCGACCGGGATGAACGTCGCACTCAAAAAGGTAAGGATCGTAAAGAAGAGCATCGACGCCAGAGCGAAGATCGATACCAGCCGGATACGCACCTTGCAAAGCAGCATGCAACCCATCATCATCTCGGCGCCGCACAGCCAGATCGAAAAGACCATGCTGGCCGGAATCAGATAATCGAACCCGTAAATCGTGAGGTATTCGTTGATCTTGATCGACGTTCCCCAGGGATCGATCACCTTCGTAAAGCCCGACACGATGAACACGACGGCCAGCACCAGGCGGCAAACTCCGGTAATCAGGCTCCGGGCCCGTTGCGACAACATAGGTTTCATCATTTTCGAACAGGTTATATACGATCTTTTCTTCATTTTCTCCGCAGGCATCCCGCACTCGTCCGGAGTCGTTCTCATCGTTAAAATTCAAAACTTCCCGCCTTTCGGTCTGCGTCCGAGCGTCCCGCAAAGCCGTTTCGGATTGCCGACTTTTTCCGGACTCCCTTTTCGCTCAACGCTCCGCATCCGTCGGGACACGGACAAAACGACTCATCCGCTTATCGAATATACCGAACCGCCCCTCCGGGCACTTCTCCGGTATCATTCGAAAAGGCGCTCATCTCATACACTAATTCCACGCTTCGTTTTCTCCACCCGGCACAATCCACACAAATTCGGCTCTGCCCCGCTTACCGAAAACGTTGAATTGACTTCTTCGTTTTCTTCGCTCGGCATAGCCCGCAAGCGGTCTCTGCCCTCGCTTATCGAAAACGTTCTATCTCGGTGCGGATGCGGGCAAAAATCGCATCGGGAGAGTCCATCCCGCCCCGCGCATCGCTGCAATCGATAATCCGCAGGCGGTCGTCCGCAGCAGCGGCTGCACGGTAAACCTCCCGCAGCCGCGGGTCGGACGCAGCGGCCTCGAGATAGACCTCGCGCACGCGCCGCTGGAGGTCGAGGGCGTCCTCGTGGATGTCGCGCCCGCCCTGCAGGTAGTCGCGGTCGTCGCCTTCGCGTACCTCGGAGAGCTTTTTCTCCGTAAAGGCGAAAGGCACATCCAGAAACAGCGACACGTCCGGACGGGGAATTCCGTAATAGCCGAACTCCAGGTCGAGGATCCACCGCCGCAGCTCCTCCTGCCGGTCCCCGGCAGGCAATTTGGCGCACTGGAACCCCACGTTCGAATAGACATACCGGTCGAGCACGACGGCGTGGCCCGCATCGAGCCAACAGCGCAACTGCGCGGCAGCATCGGCCCGGTCACCGGCGAAAAGCAGAGCGACCAGATAAGGATCGACCTTGTCCACAGCCCCGAGTTCACCCCGCAGGAAGCGGGCGATCAGCTCGCCGTACACCGGCGCGTCGAAACGCGGAAAATGGAGAAAATGGCTCTCCACCCCCTCTTGGGCAAACATGCGGCGCACAAGTTCCACCTGGGTCGATTTCCCGGCGCCGTCCAGTCCTTCCAATACTATCAGCATATCCTTGCTATTTAAGCATCTTCACGGCCCGCTCGACCCCGGCGACCAGGGCGTCGGCTTCCGCCAGCGTATTATACATCGCGAACGAAGCCCGGCACATACCCGTAACTCCGTAATGCGTCATCACCGGCTCGGCACAGTGCTGTCCCGTACGAACGGCGATGCCGAGCTTGTCGAGGATCATGCCCATATCATAGGGATGCACCCCCTCGACATTGAACGATACGATCGCACACTTGTCCGGCGTCGTACCGTAAATCCGCAGGCCGGGGATTCGCTCCAGCCCTTCGGTAGCACGCAGCAGCAGCGCCCGTTCATGCGCCTCGACCTCCGCCGCATCGAACTGCCGGACATAGCGCACCGCTTCGCCCAGCGCGATCGCCCCCACGAAATTGGCCGTACCCGCTTCGAATTTCAATGGAACAGGTGCAAAAGTCGTCTTTTCGAACGACACCCGATCGACCATGTCGCCGCCGGAGAGAAACGGAGGCATCCAGTCGAGCAAATCCCGCTTGCCGTACAGCACGCCGATACCCGTCGGGGCATAGAGTTTATGACCGGAGAAGGCGTAAAAATCGCAGTCCAGCGCTTTCACATCGACACCGCCGTGCACGACACCCTGACATCCGTCCACCACCACGACCGCACCGACCCGGTGAGCCTCGTCGATCACCGGACGCAGATCGGGCCGCGTGCCCAGCGTATTGGAAGCCTGCGTCACCGCCACCACGCGGGTACGGCCGTCGAGCAGCGCCGGCAGGCGCTCGGTCATCAGGCGCCCCTCCTCGTCGAAAGGCAGCACGCGGATTTCGGCACCCTTGCGCTCGGCGACAAGCTGCCAGGGAACGATATTGGAATGGTGCTCCATCTCGCTGACCACGATATTGTCGCCCGCCCGGAGAAAACGTTCGCACCATGCATACGCCACCGTATTGAGCGACGCAGTAGCTCCGGCCGTGAAAACGACCTCCTCCCGGGCTTCCGCACCGATGTACTCGGCGATACGAGCCCGGGCAGCCTCGTACATCTCGGTAGCCTCCTCCGAAAGAAAATGAACCCCCCGGTGGATATTGGCATTCGACTCCCGGTGCAGGCGATCGACCGTTTCGATCACGCACTCGGGTTTCTGCGCCGTAGCACCGCTGTCCAGATAAACCAACGGCTTGTCATACACGCGCACCCCGAGAATCGGGAAGTCCCGCCGGACTTTTTCCACATCGAACATAACGCTATATTTTATCCAAATGCCGGACAACGGCATCGGTCAATATCTCTTTCACGGCTTCGATCCGGCAGCGCCCGACCACGTCCGCCGCGAAACCTTCGATCTGCAGGCGCCGTGCCTGTTCCTCTTTCAGACCGCGCTGACGCATGTAGAGAATCGCTTCGTCCTCCATCTGTCCCACCGTCGCTCCGTGACTGCAACGCACGTCGTCGGCGTAAATTTCCAGTTGTGGACGCGCATCGATGCGCGAAGTGCGGCTCAACAGAATATTACGGCACTGCTGCTGGGCATCGGTATGCTGGGCATCCGGCGCCACATAAACCAATCCGCAGAATTCACCACGGCCGGTCCCCGAAGCGACGCCCTTGATGAGCGACCGGCTCGTACAGTCCGGGACCAGATGGTTGGTACGCAGATCGACCACGCAGTGATCCTGCTCCAACGCGAGAAACAGCACGTCCAGCTCATTGGAAGCCTCCCGTCCGTTCAGATCGAACCGGTAACGCACATTCGCACTGGTAAACTGGCACGCCGTCATGCGAAACTTGCTCCCGGCGGCCTGCTCGACCTGAAAATCGACGAATGCCTCGGCCGAGAAAAGCTGGACAAGCTCCGCATCCGCCCCTTCGAGCAGCTTGATACGAACCTCTGCCTGACAGGGTTTCGTATGCAGCACGACCAGCCGGAGCGCGGCTCCGCCCGCGACCTCGACGGTCAGTTTATCGGTATCCCGCACCACCAGCGGACGCGACAGGTCGCAATCCTTTCCGAGGTGCAGTTCGCGGCTCTTGACCGGCTCGAAAGCCGGGCCGCTGAAAATATCGGTCCACTCCATGGCTACTCCTTATAATCGTTGATAAGCCAGTCGTACCCCTCTTTCTCCAATTTGAGCGCCAGCGAACGGTCGCCCGAATAGATGATGCGCCCCTTGTAGAGCACATGCACGAAGTCGGGCACGATGTAATCCAGCAGACGCTGGTAGTGGGTGATGACGATCGTCGCATTGTCCGACCGGTGCAACTTGGTGACGCCCGTACCGACGATGCGCAGCGCATCGATGTCCAAACCGCTGTCCGTTTCATCGAGAATCGCCAGCTTCGGTTCGAGCATCGCCATCTGGAAGATCTCGTTCTTCTTCTTCTCGCCGCCCGAGAACCCTTCGTTCACCGAACGGGAAATCAATTTGGAGTCCAGTTCCACGATGGCGCTCTTCTCCCGCACCAGCTTCAGAAACTCGGCCGGCGCAAGCGGTTTCTCACCCCGGAACTTGCGCTGTTCGTTCACGGCCATCTTCATAAAGTTGGCCATCGACACGCCCGGAATCTCCACCGGGTACTGAAATCCGAGGAACAGCCCCATGCAGGCACGCTCCTCGATGGGCAGCGACAGCAGATCCTGCCCCAGGAAGGTCGCCTCGCCGCCCGTGACCGTGAATTTCTCGTTCCCGGCCAGCACCGAAGCCAGCGTGCTCTTTCCCGAGCCGTTCGGTCCCATGATGGCATGCACCTCGCCGGCCTTCACCTCGAGATCGATGCCCTTCAATATCTCTTTTCCGGCGACTTGCGCCCGTAAATTCTTGACTGAAAGCATATCTATTTTACTTTTTTTACATTCATAAACGCACCGCCGACTCCGTTTCTACCCGGAAACCGGCGGAAATTCTTCCGACAAACTACCCTACCGAACCTTCCAAACTGATGGCCAGCAACTTCTGGGCTTCGACGGCGAACTCCATCGGCAGTTTGTTGAGCACCTCCCTGGCATAACCGTTGACGATCAGCCCCACGGCATCCTCGGTCGTAAGCCCCCGCTGGTTGCAATAAAAAAGCTGTTCCTCGGAGATTTTCGAGGTCGTAGCCTCGTGCTCGACCACTGCCGTCGGATTGCCGCTTTCGATCACCGGAAAAGTATGTGCCCCGCACTTGTCGCCGATCAACAGCGAATCGCATTGCGAATAGTTGCGGGCATTTTCGGCCGCCTTCGCCACACGCACCAACCCCCGGTAGGAGTTCTCACTGCGACCGGCCGAAATACCCTTCGATACGATGCGGCTGCGGGTGTTACGCCCCACGTGGATCATCTTGGTACCGGTATCGGCCTGCTGGAAATGGTTGGTCATCGCCACCGAATAGAACTCTCCGACCGAATTGTCGCCCGCCAGAATACAGCTCGGGTATTTCCACGTAATAGCCGAACCGGTTTCGACCTGCGTCCACGACAGCCGGGCGTTTTCGCGGCAAATTCCGCGTTTGGTCACGAAATTATAGACGCCTCCCTTTCCCTCCTTGTCGCCCGGATACCAGTTCTGGACGGTGGAATACTTCACCTCGGCATCCTTCTCGACGACGATTTCGACCACGGCGGCATGCAACTGGTTCTCATCGCGGCGGGGCGCCGTGCACCCCTCCAGATAACTGACATAAGCTCCTTCGTCGGCCACGATCAGCGTCCGCTCGAACTGCCCCGTACCCGCCGCATTGATGCGGAAATAGGTCGAAAGCTCCATCGGGCAACGCACGCCTTTGGGAATGTAACAAAACGAACCGTCGGAAAAGACCGCCGCGTTGAGCGCCGCATAAAAATTATCGGTATAAGGAACCACGCTTCCCAGATATTTCTGAATCAACTCCGGATAGTCCCGAATCGCCTCGGACATCGAACAGAAGATGATTCCCTTTTCGGCCAGCGTCTCCTTGAAGGTCGTTTTGACCGATACAGAGTCCATTACGGCATCGACGGCGACACCCGCCAGCGCCATCTGTTCCTCGAGTGGAATACCCAGCTTGTCGAACGTGCGTTTGAGTTCGGGATCGACCTCGTCCATCGACGCGAGTTTCTTGGACGGCTTCGGCGCCGCATAATAGATGACGTCCTGGAAGTCGATCGGAGGGATCGTCAGATGCGCCCACGTGGGAGGCACCATATTCAGCCAGTGACGGTAAGCCTTCAGGCGGCGCTCGGTCATCCACTCCGGCTCGCCCTTCTTGGTCGAGATCAGGCGCACCACCTCCTCATTGAGGCCGCGCGGAATGGTTTCAGTTTCGATATCCGAAGTGAAACCGTACTTGTACTCCTGCTTCTCGATATTTTCTATAAGTTCTTTATCTTTCTCTGCCATTGTATGCGAAATAATTATGCAAAATTACAAAAAAAATGCAAATCCTTTCCGCCCACCCGTTTTTTTAGCCCCGCAGAAAGCCCCCGCGCATCAAAAGCGGTTAAAATATATATATTTGTGCCGATTTAACAAGCAAACTCCATGCAATCCGGCATCAAACTCATCTCGAGAATCTACCTCAAACTCGTTCTGCTGCAAGTAGCCGTCGGCACGCTGCTGCGCATCGTCCTGCTGTTCAACGAACAGACCTCCGACATCTCGTTCACTTTCGGCCAATGGCTGAAAATCTTCCTGTTGGGCGCCGTAAACGACTGGTGCGCCCTTACGATCGGATTCGCCGTACTGTGGCTCTTCGCCTTGAGTATCGCCCCGGGCAAATACGCCCGGCCGCTGGGCTACATCCTCTTCGGCATCCTTTCGGTCGCATGGATTTACGTCACGTTCTTCAATACGATCTTCGACGAATACGGCAGCGTGGTACCCCTGATCGCCTCGATCCTCTTCGGCTTCTGGGCCGTGAGTTTCGGACTCAGACTGTTCCTTCCCCAAATACGTCCGGGATGGAGACGTACCTGGCTCGCCGTTCTGACGGGACTTTACACGGGCGGCATTATCCTGAACGCCGTTTCCGAATGGTTTTTCTGGAGCGAATTCGGCGTACGGTACAACTTCATCGCCGTCGATTACCTGGTCTATACCAACGAAGTGGTCGGCAACATCATGGAGTCCTATCCGGTCGTTCCGCTCTTCGCCGGCGTGCTGCTGCTGACCGTAGGATGCACCTGGCTGCTGTTCAGACGGGAGATCCGCCGTGCCGGAGAGTTCGGCACCTGGCAATGGAAAGCGGCCGTATCGCCCGCCTACCTGCTGCTCACCCTGGGCTGCTGCCTGCTCCTGCAGTTCAACACCCGATTCCAGCAAAGCGCCAACACCTATGCCAACGAGCTGCAAGCCACCGGAGCCTACAAGTTCTACGACGCATTTATGAAGAACGAACTCAGCTATCCGCAGTTCTACCTGACCCTACCGCAGAAAGAGGCCGAAGCCAACGTACACGCGATCTACGGGAGTACCGGCGACAACCTGCGCCACATTCCCGGCAACCCGGATACGCTGCGCCGCAACATCGTGCTGATCACCATCGAGAGCATGAGCGCCTCGTTCATGCAGCATTTCGGCTATCCGGACGCGATCACGCCCCACCTGGACTCTCTCTACAAAATGGGGATCGCTTTCGAACAGTGTTTCGCCACAGGCAACCGCACGGTGCGGGGACTCGAAGCCGTTACCCTCTCGCTGCCGCCCTGCCCCGGACAGAGCATCATCAAGCGTCCCCGCAACGACAACATGCACTCCACGGCGGCCGTACTCCGGGAGAAGGGTTACGATGCCTACTACTTCTACGGCGGAAACAGCTACTTCGACAACATGGAAACCTTCTTCGGCGGCAACGGCTACCGGATCATCGACCAAAACGACTACAAGCCCGAAGAGGTCACCTTCGCTAACATCTGGGGCGTTTGCGACGAAGACGCCTACGACAAAGTGATCCGCTCGCTCGGCGAGCGGGCCGATACGACCGCAGTGCCCTTCTTCGCCCACGTCATGACGGTCAGCAACCACCGGCCCTACACCTACCCGGCAGGCCGGATTCCGATTCCGAACGATGCGAAACTGCGCTCCGGAGGCGTCATGTACACCGACTACGCACTGGGACGCTTCTTCGAAGAGGCCAGCCGCCAACCCTGGTTCGCCAACACGGTTTTCGTCGTCACGGCCGATCATTGCGCCTCGAGTGCCGGCAAAACCGAAATCCCGCTCGAGAAATACCACATTCCCGCCCTGATATTCGCTCCGGGACTCATCGCGCCCCGGCAGGTGGACAAGGTGGTGTCCCAAATCGACCTGATGCCGACGCTCTTCTCGCTGCTGGGGATGGATTACGACTCCCATTTCTTCGGTCAGGACGCATTGTCCGACGATTTCCGGGAACGGGCCTTCGTCGCCACCTATCAGGACCTGGGTTATCTCGAAGGCGACGTATTCACCGTACTTTCACCCGTCAACCGGGCGGAACAGTACCGGATTTCACCCACGGAGGAAGACCGCTACAACCTCGTGCTGGAGGAAGGCATCCCCTCGCAGGAACTGCTCGACCGGGCGATCAGCCTTTATCAGACTTCGTCGGCGTGGAATACCCGGCCGTAGATAGTCGAAAGCGGGAACCTGCATGATTTTTGGGTTGTTTTATTTTGGAAGTCCGCAAAATTGTCCTATATTTGCACCACTCTTTGAGAAAAAAGAGGGTTTGGAGAGTTGGGTGAGTGGCTGAAACCACCAGTTTGCTAAACGGCGCAAAAACGGAAACGGCAAAATTTACATAAATAATTCATTTGCACTGAATTTTAACTAATTAGCGGTGTCTGACTTACGTTCAGACACCGTTTTTTTATTGCATTTTCAGCATTTGAAAGGTACATTTGAAGTAAAAAGTTTTCTAATAGTTTTCCAAAATTTTTAGCCGTATGCCGACTTTTAAGACCGTTATCCATCCCCGCTACAAAAAAGCGGACGGAGTTTTCAGAGTAAAGATTCGGATCACCCACAACAAACAATCCCGGTATATTCCGACC
>ENA-OPDF01002172-OPDF01002172.1-human-gut-metagenome-genome-assembly--contig:-NODE-2172-length-10409-cov-3.415878_pt1 | contig 10409 bp, 9 predicted proteins | sample MGYA00241575_ERZ501501 | MGnify/ENA primary metagenome ERZ501501 (study PRJEB25962, sample SAMEA1972229) | human gut metagenome | biome: human gut; feature: human-associated habitat; material: faeces... | reverse complement strand
CGACGTGACCTTGAAACCAACCCCCAACTCGTTCGCTATAATATTCGACAACGTCGTCTTTCCCAACCCGGGAGGTCCATGCAAAAGCACATGATCCAGCGCCTCCTTACGCATGCGGGCAGCCATGACGAACACCTTCAGGTTCTCCACCACCTTCGCCTGCCCGCTGAAGTCACGGAGCGAAAGCGGCCGAAGCACGTTCTCGTACTCTCGTTCGTTTTCCGGCATCCGGGCATCCCTTATATCAAAATCATCTTCCATATTCACGTTCATTGACTTGCAAAGATAATGTTAAACAACACATTCACGAAAATAGATGTATAAAATATTTTTCTAACAGTGAGAAAAGCATATGTTTGCTAAAGGGACACCTTTAAAAACATACTACCATGAAACTTATACTCACAATCTCTGCGATGATCCTGTTCCTGATAACGGGATGCGAAAGTGGTAAGCAACCGGCTAACGACTTTTTAACCGTGGATATCACGGCAAATTATCCGAAGAAGGAACTGATTCTTCAAGACTTTTTGGATGTGGAATACATCCCATTAGAAACGAATGAGGAATTCATAACCTCAGCCAGCATGCAAGCCATCGGCAAAAATCTCATAATCCTTAGAAACAAGAACGGACAAGACGGAGATATATTTATCTTCGACCGGACCGGAAAAGGCCAGAGAAAAATCAACCGCAGCGGCCAAGGTAGCCAAGAATACACGAATATCGGGTCTATTGCCCTCGATGAGGAGAAAGGTGAGCTGTTTATCAACAACTACTATTCGAGCCAGTTTATCGTATACGACCTGTCCGGAAACTTTAAGCGAACTTTAAAGTACGATAAAGATTTTAATTTCAATAGCGGGAAGATATACAATTTCGATCAAGACAACTTAATCTGCTACGATGAGATTGGCAATTATAAAAATCTGAGAAAAAGCGCATTTTGGCTCCTGTCCAAACAAGACGGGAGCATTGTCAAGGAAATCGAACTCCCTTATGAGCATAAGATATCACCGTTTTTATCAAAAGGAATTTGGTCCGCAGGACCTCGTAATACCGAATTAATTTCCCAAAATGGAAGTTGGGTCTTAATAGAGCCATCTACAGATACGATTTATAGTTATTCCCAAGATCACTCTATCAAACCCTTTATCGTAAGGACTCCACCTATCCGCTCTATGGCCCCGGAAGTATTTCTTTATCCAAGTATTCTTACCGACCGGTATTATTTCATGCAAACAACAAAGAAACAATGGGATTTTGAGAAAGAAACCGGATTCCCCAGAACCGACTTGGTATATGATAAACAAGAGGACGCTATCTTTGAGTGTGTCGTATATAATAACGATTTCGTAGATCAGACACCCGTTGATATGTGGTACGAACACGGAATACTAAAGATCATCAATAACGATGGGATCGCTTTCATAAAGAAACTAGAAGCCAATGAGTTGGTGGAAGACTACGAGAAAGGTAAGCTGAAAGGCCGCTTGAATGAGATCGCAGCGGGATTGAATGAGGAATCCAACCCCGTGATTATGGTGGCTAAGTATAAGGAATAAAAACTTCTTACTTATTGTCTGTTTTTCCAGACTTGTTTTTTATTCGTACATGTTTTTCGGAAAACACGTACGTGAATTCCCAAAAACACGTACGTGAATCCGTGAAAACATGTACGTGTTTTTACGGAAATTCGACAAGCATATTTATCCATCTTACTGTCAGCAAGTTATAAATCTACTTCATAGTAAGATATTATTGTTGAAAATTTACTTCTAAAGATACGGTTCCTCTCCTATATTTTATGTAACTTTGCTTATAAGTCGCATAAAATATAGGACGATATGAACCAGACAATTTATCCCATCGGCATACAGAACTTCGAGAAAATTCGCAAGGACGGCTATCTCTATATTGACAAGACAGCCTTGGTCTATCAATTGGTTACTACCGGACAGTATTACTTCCTCAGCCGCCCCCGACGCTTCGGGAAAAGCCTGTTGCTGTCCACGCTGGAGGCCTACTTCCAAGGGAAAAAGGAGTTGTTCGAGGGACTGGCCATGGAGAAACTGGAAAAGGACTGGAAAGAATACCCGATCCTCCATTTTGACCTGAATATCTCCCAATACGACTCTCCGGATAGCTTATACAAGATATTAAACGACATCCTGTCCCGGTACGAAGACGAATATGGGACACGTCCCTCGGAAGTGACCCTGCCCCTCCGTTTCGCCGGAATCATCGACCGGGCCTACCGCAAAACCGGACAAAGGGCCGTGATCCTGATAGACGAGTACGACAAGCCCTTGCTACAGAACTTGCACGACGAGGAGATGCAAAACCGGCTCCGGAACATGCTCAAACCCTTCTACGGCGTATTGAAGACCATGGATAGGGCCATCCGTTTCGCCCTGCTCACAGGTGTGACCAAGTTCGGCAAGGTAAGCGTGTTCAGTGACCTCAACAACCTCATGGACCTGTCGATGGATAATCGGTACGTCGAGATATGCGGCATCACAGAGAAAGAGATACATGCCTATCTGGATGACGAAGTGAAGGAACTGGCTGATACCCAAATGACGACCTACGAGGAAACCTGCCTAAAACTCAAGCAACGCTATGACGGATACCATTTCACTGCCAAGTCCGAGGGTATATACAATCCATTCAGCCTATTGAATACCTTCGCTAAGATGGAATTCGGAGACTACTGGTTCGAGACCGGAACACCCTCCTACCTCGTGGAGCTGCTCAAGCACACCCATTACGACCTCTACGAGATGGCCAACACGGAGACTGACGCCGACGTGCTCAACAGCATCGACTCCGCCTCGAACAATCCCATACCCGTCATCTACCAAAGCGGGTATCTGACCATCAAGGGCTATGATCCTGAGTTTGGCATTTATCGACTGAGTTTCCCGAACAAGGAGGTGGAAGAAGGTTTCGTCAAATACCTACTTCCTTTCTATACGAGCATACAAGCCTCTAAGACCCCCTTCGAGATCGGACAGTTCGTACGGGAGATACGGTCTGGCAATTACGACGCCTTCTTCCACCGCCTCCAAAGCTTCTTCGCCGACACACCCTACGAGGTGATCGCCGGGCAAAAGCCGGAGCGAGACACGGAGCTGCATTACCGGAACGTCCTCTTCATCGTCTTCAAGCTGGTCGGCCTGTACACGCAAGTGGAGTACCATACCTCGAACGGGCGTATAGACCTCGTCTTGCAAACCGATCGCTATGTATATATCATGGAGTTCAAGCTCAACGGAACCGCCGAGGAGGCCCTGCGGCAGATCGAGGAGAAAGGCTACGCCCCACCTTTCGCCGGAGACAATCGGGAGGTCTTCAAGATCGGCGTGAACTTCTCCTCTGAAACCCGCAATATTGAGAAGTGGCTGGTAAGGTAAAAAGCCTGCTTTTATCCATATATACTTACTTTGCCGATGAAGTATATATCCTATGCCCGGAGAAGATATACTTCAAGTGGCATCTAAGTATATCTTCTCCCTCAAAAAGGCTTCTCTAGTGAATAACTGATCACTTCCCAAGCCGTTAACTGACGGCTACCCCTACTCGTAAGTTATTCACTTGACAAGCCATAAACAGACAGTTTACAACTAGCGTAACAATCTGTTATTCAATGCATTTACAACAGAAATAAAAACCGTTCAAAAAAGTCGGACTTTCCAGCCGGAATATCCTCGCCTTTTTGTATTATCTTTATCGCCAACAAATAATACGCAGATGAAGAAAAACATTGTTTTCCTGTTAATTCTAATACCTATTATATGGATCTCTTGCGACGGAATGGGCCATCAAACCATAGACTTCCGAAAAATAGAGAACCTTATGCCCCAACATCCGGATAGCGCCTTAATGCTCCTTGAACAAATAGAGAACAAAGAAAACCTATCCCGAAAAGATAAGGCACATTATTATTTGCTGTTAACAGAAACACAAGACAAGACTTTTGTTAAGCATGAAACCGACTCGCTGATCGCGATCGCGACGGATTATTATGAGGAAACAGACGATCTGGAACGAAAAGCGAAAGCTTGGTTTTATAAGGGACGGATCAATCAAAACCTAAATCATCCATTGAAAGCGCAAGAGTATTTCTTAAATGCCTTACAGAATGAGGAGCAGATTGAAGACCATGCATTACTGGGGAGGATTAATAACGGTATAGGAATGCTTTATACCCAACAAGATGTATATGAACGAGCCTTGCTTTATCAGCAAAAGGCGGTCATGCATTTCAAGGCAATATCGGATTCTACCGGTCAAGTCTATGCACTTCGAGATCTGGGACGCATTTATGAGATAATCCACCAAAAAGACAGCGCTATCGCCTGTTATTCTAAAACTCTCGATTTGATGGTGAGCAGGAAGGTGCTCTCTGTTTATTCCGAATTATCGAGTCTATATGTACAAACAAAGACATACCCGGAAGCGGAACGTCTACTCCGTGAGATCATGGCAAACAAGCAGGCATTGGGAAATGATATTTATCCGTTCTATTTGACACTAGGCGAATATTATTATCAATGCGGTCAATTAGATTCAGCAAAGATCTATTTAGAACAATGCTTGGAAAAAGCGGTGCGATTGGACACGAGAGCGGGGGCTGTTTATCATCTATCCCAAATAGCCCTATCGACAAAACAATGGATCCTTTATGCGGAGTTGAGTCAACGATATGAAATGATGCGTGATACACTCGACCAGATAGAAGTCACGAATACGATTAGAGGCAGACAAGTTCTTTATGATGAACAGGATAAACAAAAAGCCCTAGCGGAAGAACGAGTAAAAACGGCCAATGCAAACCTACGGATGGTTGTAACCAGTCTTATTTGCCTTTTGATAGTTCTACCAACCACTTATCTTTTGTTTAAATATAAGAAAAGACAAAAAGACCTATTGAAAATTCAAGAAAAAGATCGGGAAAAGATTTTCTCTTGCGATAAGACCGTCTTAAAATATAAAGAGCAGATAGAGCATAATAAACAAATCATAGAGGTATTAAACAGATCTTTACAAGAGAAAGATCAGGAACAGCAAGAGCTCAAGAAGAAGCTGCGACAGGACTTCGAACAAAAGAACCAAGCATTGTATGCCCAAAAAGAACATCAGATTGAATTATTACAGAACCTAAAAAATTCATCTGTTTATAAAAACTTTCATGAAAACGAGGAATGGAAACCGTCTACCGAGGATTGGGAAGAGCTGTTTCAGCTTATAAACGCTATTTATCCGTCTTTTGCACAAAAACTTCAAGAAGCTTACCCTAAAATACCGATACAAATGGAACGGTTATGCTATTTAGTGAGAATCCATGTGAAACCCTCACGTCTTTCTATGTTATTAAACCATAGTAATATATCAGTCTTACGGAAAAGACTTTATCTGAAGATGAGCGGCAAAACAGGAAAAGCCTCCGATTTCGATCTATATATCAATGACCTATAGTCAGTGTTAGAAAATGAACAAAAACGAAAATGCCAATTGTTCATCCATGTTCATTGTTATTAGAGAATAAAGCTTTTCTTTTGCAAAAAGAAAAACAAAATATTATGAAAACAAAATTATTAACCTTATTGATGCTATTTGGCCTCTTTTCGCCACTGTCTGTTTATGGAGATAATGTACCAACTAAAGGCAAATGGCATGACGATTATTATCGCTCTGTCACTCCTGCTCCTCCAACAGTATCCATCGACGGAAATCTATTGAGCATACATTTTATCGATGCTCTAGATGATTTGACTGTTCAAGTTGTAAATGAACAAGGAGCTATCCTATATAACGAAGTAGTCTCCGGCGAAGCAGGTGAATGTGTATCCATCTCTTTAGATCAGGCTGGCACAGGATGCTTTTATGTAGTGTTAGAACATCGCCTAGGGCAGCTTATGGGAGAATTCATCATACAAAATAATTAGGTATTATTCTTTATCATATGCAAGCTTCAGGATTAAACAGTATCATATAGTTGATCTATCACTATTAACCAAAAAAGATCGTTAAACGTGATAATCACTGTACAGTGCCCCCAATGATACGTTTTTCCTGGATGCTTGCATTGAATTATGTTATTAGGAACTCTAAGTATAACCTTACAGAAATACTAAGTTTGTCATTAATCAAGAACTAATACATAATCTATAGAAGGAAATATCTTGAGTGTCCATTTCATAGATGCATTAGATGATCTAGCTATCCATATTATGGATAATACAGGTAATATAATGTATGAGAATGTACTCTCCGGAGGAACAGGCGATATTATCAACATTCCATTGGACGGAATAGAAACAAACACAGACCTAGTAGTCTTGACCCATAAGTTAGGATGGCTAGTAGGAAAATTCGAGATTAAATAAAGCATATGGCAATCCCTAAAATCATACATCAAGTCTGGGAGGGGCGCACAGAACCATGTATGCCCACCCGCTTACAAATCTTGGCAAGAACTTGGCGAGAGCAGAATCCAGATTGGGAATATCACCTTTGGAACGGAGAGGAAATGGATGAGTTGGTAGAAAAACATTTTCCGGAGTATCTTTCCTTGTATAGAAGTTTTTCATACAATGTACAACGTTGGGACACGATTCGCTATATGATATTATATGTATATGGGGGAGTCTATACGGATTTGGATACGGAATGTTTTAAGCCTATCGAGCCATTATTAGAAGATGTGGCGATAGGGTTCGGAGAGGAGCCTCCACAGCATAATTTCAACTCAAGTATGCCCACCCTAATAGGAAACGCATTTATGGTTTCTGAGCCAAGATGCGGAGGATGGATAGACATTTTAAAAGAAATTACTGATGCAATGTTACGGGACTATCCAGCACAAAAGGTGATGCATACAACAGGCCCATTGATGATATCACGGATATTTAATACCTTGAAGAAAAGATACAAGGTTACTCTTTTCCCTTATTCAAAAGTAACACCTGTGACGAAAGATGACATGGGTTCATATATCTATCAGGGAGAGACCGCCTCATTCCATGAAAAAATAAAGGAAGCATATTGTTCTCATTATTTTTTTGGTAGCTGGGATACGAATTTTTCATTTTACAATTAATGAACGATATGAAAGAGTTATTCATTCAATACAAAGGCATACTAAAAGACCTACTCCGTTACGGGGTACTGAAAACAGAGGCTCTAGAGCATCCCGGATTGTATAACGGTAAGCTAGGCATGACTATTCTATTTTATGAATACAGTCGTTATAGTGGAGATGCTTTATATGAACAATTCGCGGACGAGATATTAGAATCTATAATGGAGCTTCCGGATAATTTATCTCTTGATTTGTCAGATGGATTATGTGGCATTGGATGGGGAATCACCTATCTATTAAGAGAACGTTTTATTACCGGTGAGATCAAAGATGTATTATCGGATATAGATATAAAGATACAAGAAACAGAAATTTTGAATGACGATACACTAAAGGATTATCATACATATTTAATGTTTAGAAAAGAGTACATAGGAGAAGATGCACAAAGAGGTTTGCCATATAGTCCTTATAGAGAGAGCTATATACAGAAAAAAATTTGGGAAACTTGTTTTTCTCAAAATCAATTAGAAATGAATCAATAATTTAATTACCATGAGCTCTAAGCAACAGGACTATACCGAATACACTGTCGATTTATCACAATTGACAAAAGAACGCCCTTTAGGGGTAACGGGTATATTGCGCTGCCAAAACAGCGCGGATTTCCTAGACGCTTGCATAGAGTCTTGTATTGAAGGATTAGATGAGCTGATTGCGGTATATCACAATTGTACAGATGAGACAGCTAATATACTTAAAAGAAAACAGAGCAAATACCCCAACAAGATCAAAATCTTTGAATACCAACCCTATATCTATCCTATAGATTTAGCGGATGAACAATTTCAAGAGACCATGAATCTGCCGAAGGATTCGATTCATCTCCTTTCCGGATACACGAATTACGCGATTTCAAAAGTAACCTATCGCTATGCGATCAAGATAGATTCAGATCAGCTATTTTTTTCCGAATCATTCAAAAAATATTGTGATGCCTACCGCACCGAGCAAAAAGTCCGGATCAACCCTTTGGAACAACTAGCTTATAAGCTATATATATCTTACCTGCATAATTCTAAAAAGGGCAAAAGTCCAAAAAGAAAATGGCAAGACTGGTTAGCGATAAAGATGGCTCCTTTCTATTTCTCCTATTTGAAAAAAAGAATCAAACAAGATAAAATATTGGTATCCCTCTCTGGTATCAATGTGTTACAAAAAAGCGGAGAATGGCTTACTTTTTTAGGAGACGAAAAGATAGACACAACCTACCGGGACATTCTATGCCCATTCAACGGAGTGCGAGATCTTTTCTTTTTCGAGGTCTCTGAAGAAATGACCTACCAAGCTTGTTATTTGCCAAAAGCTCCCGGCTACAATCAAGTTCTGGAAGTAATGTTTCACAATAAAAAGCTATTTGATGGTGGGCTGATATGGTTTCATTTACGTCCATGTCTTCAAAAGCACACTGAAACTTATCAATATTGGTATGAAAAAGCGGAGGATCGGTTCATTCCTGTAGATAAATTCAAGAAATGTAATTATTCAAAGCTGAAAAGAAGAAAAAATTTATTCATATGTTCACACTTTGAGCGCATGTTTTCTTATTTTTATTCTGCGCAACGTCATTCAATTCCTTGGCGCACATTGGTAAATTGGAGGCAAGAGAAGTTTCAGGGAAAGGCGAGTTCACTAGATTTGGAAAAATACAAAATTGAATTTGATACAATCATACAAGAATATATAAGAAAAGCTATTCAAGAATATGAGGCTAGGGATACCCTAAGACTCATGCTTGGCAACCATTCCATAAAAAACGCATTGTTCGTATATATATTGTCTTTCATTTCGAAAGAACAAATGGATTATACACGTTCTCGTATCGCCGGAAAATCCATCGAGGAGTCTATTCGCAATATCTCTAATTTCTTGAATCATTTTGAGTGGATAGAAAAGAAAAGGGATACCACAAATAACTTTAATATAGACAGCCATCCTTGGACAAGGCTTTTATCTCCATATAAAAGATGTTGTTTGGTTTACCTAACAGACGAGGAAGAACTGGCTCATGTATCGACTTTTTTACAAGGAAAAGAGATTCCTATTCTATTATTATCCGAATATGAGATTCCGGATGACACAGAACTATCAGAGACAGTTACAGCTGTACAAGTTGAATTTTCCGAACAAAAGGTATTTGAGAATGATAGTGTCGAACAAAATTTCCCTAGACTCTTCTTATACGCAAATACGTTTGAGACGATTTTACGAATCTTAAGCCCAAGTAAGGTTGTTTGTTTGGCATCAAGCAAAACTTATCAAAAAGAATTATTACTAGGCTTTGCAAAGGATTCAAATATAAAAATTGAGTTTTGGTAAGATGAAAACAGAAAAAACAAATAATATGGATATACTGAAAGTGAAAGACAATATGATCATTTATTCCTATAGGAATAGTCTAAAAACTTCTTTACATAGTGATTTGGTTGCACTTGTGTACAATAAACCCAACATTTGGCTGATATTTAAAGATGAAGAGGTTTTAGTTCATGTAAGTATGCTCCAAATAGAATCCGTGTTGCAAAATAATTTTACAAGAATAAATCGGCAAGTCATTGTCAATATGAACCATGTATCTGAATTTATATTCAAAGATGGTTCGTATTGGATTCATTTGAAAAGAGGTTTGGAGTATAAAATTAGCGAACGTAGAAAAAAAGCAGTCCGAGAGGCTTTCCTTTTGTATGCTAATCCGAATAAGGTTTAATAAAGCGCACGTTCAGTAGCGAAAAATACGCATTTAGTAATAATGGCTTAAGTTAGTTTGACGGTATAAAAAAAAGTGGCTAACATTGGTATGTGAATTTTAAATAGTAAATATTATGAAAAAAGTTGGTAAAATCAAGTTGAATCAATTCGGTCAAGAAGAATTGGATCGACGTAAGCTAAATGCCTTAAAAGGCGGGTGTGGATGCACCAGTGGTGGTTGTGGTTTTGGAGGAAGTTCTGACTGGGGGTACTACCACAATTTTATCACTATTAATCGTTTTTTTATTCTAAAGCCAGAATTCTTTTCTGTCATGAATATGAATTTTGGTTATAAAAAATGCAACCAATAGATATTATATTGGTTGCATTTTACAATAACTAATTAGGTCTAATATGATACAATCATTTTTTTATACATCAGAGAATAAAAATCTATACATATACGATGATCAGAGCAGATTGTCTATGTTGGCACATCCGGAATTAAAGAAAACATCTGAAAAATTGACGGATGTTAATTCGTATTATGTAAAAAAATATGCCTATTTGAAAG
>ENA-OPDF01002168-OPDF01002168.1-human-gut-metagenome-genome-assembly--contig:-NODE-2168-length-10426-cov-3.174139_pt1 | contig 10426 bp, 18 predicted proteins | sample MGYA00241575_ERZ501501 | MGnify/ENA primary metagenome ERZ501501 (study PRJEB25962, sample SAMEA1972229) | human gut metagenome | biome: human gut; feature: human-associated habitat; material: faeces... | reverse complement strand
AACCATACCTTTGTATAATGGATCGCTCCTGCTTGACGCTATCCGCGCGACCGGCAAAGTAAAGACCGCGTACGTCACTGTCAGCATCACGCATCGTCCGGTCGTCGAGCTGGCTGAAGACGCGCTCGACCGTCTGCCGGACGACTTCAAGAAGGTGACTGTCGAGCCGCGCAAGAAGGACATCATGGCCGCGCTCAAGGCCGGCGAAGTGATCGACGGCGCGACGCTCGGCCAGATCGAGAGCGTCATGATCCGCATCTAGGAGCACACATGATAGAGAAGCAGAGAGTTCAGATAAATCGGCTGGTGAAGGAAGGAGTAATCGAGATCTTTGAAAAATACCCGAGCGGGGATATAGACACTGATCGACTTTTCTTTTTCTTTCTAGAGGTAGTAAACGCTTTCACTGAGCTTATGACGCACGGCGACAATCTGGACTACGTCATCGGGAAGGTTAATGACAAAGACTGCACGATCTTCGACCATGCTTTATCAGCAATGGTCGGCTATTGCACCGCGCGAGAGAAGGATCAGGATGCTGTCTTTGAAAAGATCGACCACTGCTATATGTCGGTGCCGCCAGAGTACCTGATCTGCTAACCCCCTTTAGGCCGCCGCCCGTGTCCCCCGTGGCTTTTCCAACGGGCGCGCGGCCAGCACCTTTCTAGGAGTTTTTGAGTGGATGATTTTGTGGATGAGTGGGAAGACTACCGGCGAGGTTGCTGTCGATTATTTCTGGCTTCAATGGGAAACGACGAGGCCGCCCGTCTTTGCCGAATTTCCTATTAGCGAGGTTAAGGCGTGGGCGTATCTTCCCGAACCTTACAGCGAAGACAAAACCGATGATCTTTGAAACCGGCCCAGATGGCCGCCTCAGCTTTCAGGGCGGCCCCACTGAAGACGGCGGCTTTTGCTTCTGGGCAGGCCGCACACCGATAAAAATCGGAGGACTGATGAAATATCGTCTCAAAGACAAAAAGCTCGCGGAGCACTTCCGCGCGATCTATCCCAACTTTGAAGAAAGGCTAGACGAGGCTTGCAGGGATCAACTTGAGGATAAGTATGACTGCATCCTGATGAAGATCTTCCGCCCCAACCGAGAGCGACTCGATGCGCTCTTTTTCCTCAAAGAGGAAGTCGAGTCGGTACCGGCGTATGACCCCTGCAACTGGAATGCCTATCCACTCGTCACGCCGCCCGAAGACGTTTGGATGCGAATCGAGACCTATGACGGTCGCGGACTGCGGTCTTTCTACAAGGCTGGCCGCTGGCTCTCAGACACTCATGAACCGCTCGAGTCCGCCGCCAAGCGCTTCCGCCCCTGGGAGGATTGATGACCAAGACACACATCGACTACCAGGCGCTCGAAAGGCTGCTTACTTCCGAAAGCTACAAGCTTGAGCCGAGATGGGACATCGTCCTCGTCTTCGCGCTCAAGCTGCTTAAGTCGGTAGAGCCGGACTCGCGCTCGATGCCGCTGATCCTCGGCCTCATCGCTATGGCCCGCAAGGCCGTCCGAGAGGACCCTAAGTACCACACCATCGCTCAAGCCTGACCCCGCACTCGCGGGGTTTTTCATTATGACCATCGCACGCAACGACCACCTTTTCGCCGAGAAGCTCGCGGCCAAGCGCCGCGTCTCAGCCCTTGAGCGACGCATCGTCTCTCGAGAGCACGCCGCAACCACCTGCCGCTTCATGCAGACGCAGATCGCCGACATCCTCGCGAAGCTCGAGCCTCAAGACGCTCGCGCCGACCAGATGGACCCTGCTGTCGTGGACAGCGTGAAAGCGCTGCGCCAAAGCTTCGTCTCTCTCGTCCAGGATCTGGACATGTACGGCACTGTCCCAGACTTCAAGAACGCCGACACCATCCGGAAGATCGCGACCAAGTCGTCGTCGATCCCGAAGCCCAAGCCCGTCACCAAGAAGGTCATCGAGGCCATGATCGAGCGTCGCGGCAAGAACGGCCGGCCGAAAGCAGATCTGCACATGCAGAACCTCTCGTCGGATATTAAGAAAAGGCTGCGCCACGACACCGACGCGATTGCAGAGATGCAGGAAGGCTTCGACAGCATTCTCGCCAAGTACGGCTTCGAGGCCCGGCTCTCACAGCCGGACGATGTCCGCTTCTACATCGAGGACTATCGCGACGCCCGTAAAAAATTTCCGGAGCGGACCTCCGTCTACTCCTACGGCTACGCGTCCGCGATCTTCATCGCCCGTGCAAGGAGCTTAATTCGATGACTCGACTCGACGACGCCAAGCGCTTTAAGAACGCCCGCAAGAGCATCGAGAAAAGCGCCGACATGCTCAGCAAGCTTCAGATGCGCCTTCAGTACACCGTCGCCACACAGACGATCAGCGCTCAGAAAGGCGAGTACGAGAAAGGCAAAGTTCTCGAGGCCGCTCAAGACCTGCTGGCGCTCGCTCACAGAGTCGTCACGCAGGCCGTCGTGATGGACGCAACGCACAAAGCGCTTGGTCCGGAGGAAGTGCCATGACCGACCAGAATCGCTTCTTGTCGGTAAGCGGCTATCTGACTGACAGGAACGCGCCGAAGTTTATCGACGGCTTCAGAGACGCATCCGGCAAGTACGGCGTCACGACGCCGACCGTGGATGAGGCGCGTGCGATCTGGTGGCGCGTGAAGATCGACAGAAAGACACTTGCGGACCTTGAAGAACAGCATCCGGACAAGTCGCTCAGCTGGTGCGCCGGCTTCTACTTCGGATGCGAGGCCGCCATCGACGCCATCAGCATCAAAACCCTCGGCTTGGAGGTCCCATGAAGAAACCCCGCAAGAAGTACCGTCCGAAGCCCGTGCGGATGACAGCAACGATCCTCGACGCTGTCATGGGCGACATCACGGACGATGAAATCGCACGCATCTACGAGCTGGCCGAAGAAGGCCTCGATCTGCTTCAGCTCGGATCCAAGGATGTGATGGCCTTTCACAAGGTGGACGCTGCAGTTCGAGCAGCCTTCACGCTGGCCGAAGCGTTCGAGCACAAGTACGACATCCAGGCGCTCTGCGTGCTCGCAACCGGCGCTCTCGTTATGGCGAGCACCTGGAATGAGCATCAGGATCAACCGATCCGAGAAAAGCTTGTCCACGGCCTTACGGACTCAGATGTCCGCGAGTGCATCACTTCTTCGCTCGAGCCGGTGCAGGCCGTGCTCGACCTTTGGCGGGACATGGTGAAGCAAGCCAAGCGCTCCGAAGTGCTCCGCGCTATGGAAGCAGCCAATCGCTTCTACATCAAAATTCCGCTCTCGAACGTCGCGATCACTGAGGACGGCGGCTTCGAGCCTCCGAAATCAGACAGCTTCATGCGGGAGCGAGGCATTGCCTGGATCCACGGCCAGTGCAGATCCGGCTTCCTCGACTACGATGGCCGGCTGATCTGGCGAATGCCGCAGACAAAGAGCCAGGTGCGACTGGATCGGCCGACTCTCCTAGTCCTGATCCCGTCCGGCCAAAAATACGATTTCAAGGAGCTGATATGTCAGATGCGCTGACCAACTACCAGAAGATCTTCGGTCCGACATCGGACTACGACCTCGAGAACTTGTCCGAGGCTGAAGTGCTTGAGGTCTTTGGCTTCGGTGCGCGGACGCTCTACAAGCGACGCAAGACCGACGGCTTCCCCGACCCTATCGCCCGCAAGTACAATGTCGGTGCGCTCCGTGCCTACGTCAAAGCGAAGGCCGAGCAAGCGCGAAAAGCGAACCGCGAAAAGCTGAAGCGCTTCTTTCCCTGATGTGGGCACAAAAGTGGGCACTTTTCGAAAATTGCCTGCATACGCTACTCTCGCAAGGTACTGCGTTTTTCACCGCCTCCGCCAAAAGGTCAGCCAGAAGTAATTGATGCTTCTGGCTTTTTTCTTGCCTATCGTCTGCGGCTCTAGCATTTCCAAGTAATTTCCTTTGCATTTGTCTGAACGTTCCGTGCGCTTTTCTGCACGTTATGGCATCCTAAGTGTGGGCACAAATGTGGGCACGGAAGATGAGTGAAAAAGTAACAGCAAAGAATTGCATGAGCCTGCCGACGGGTCGGCACGGTATTGAGCGCGGTCTGCACCTTCGTGTCAAACCGACAGGTGCGCGGTACTGGGTGCTTCGGTTCATGCTTGACGGCAAGCGATGCGACTATAACTTCGGCTCGCCTCCGGACATCACCCTGGCTATGGCAAAAACGCTTGCCGACCGAGCGAGAGCGCTCATTGCCCAGGGCATCGATCCTCGCAAGAAGGATGAAGAAGTCATGCCGACGTTCGCAGCCTGCGCTAAAGAAGCTATCGAAAACTTCCGAGAGGTCCGGAAGTGGAAAAACGCCAAACACGCAGCCCAGTGGACGACCACAGTAAGCACATATGCCGCGCCTATCTTCGGATCGAAACCGATAGACAAGGTGACGCGCGACGACGTGCTCGCCGCGCTCAAGCCTATCTGGGAGACCAAGACCGAAACTGCTGTCCGACTTCGAGGACGACTTGAGGCTATCTTCGAGTACGCACGGGCAAAGGGATACATCACCGGCTTGAATCCCGCCACATGGAAAGGCAACTTATCCCCCTTCCTGCCTCAAGAGACAAAGATTCACAAAGAGAAGCATCATCGTGCGCTTTCTTTCGAGATGATGCAGAAGGTCTTCCCGCAGCTCTACGCCAAGCAGACGATAGGCTTTCGCGCCATCTGCTTCGGCATCCTGACGGCCGCCAGAGCGCAAGAGTTCTTAGGCGCTAAGTGGGGAGAAATCGACTTCGACGCCAAGGTCTGGACGATTCCAGCCGCCCGCATGAAAGCCGGACTTGAGCATCGCGTGCCGCTATCTTCCCAGGCGGCCGAGATTCTGATGTCAGTTCGACCAGAAGCAGCTTCCCCAGATGACTTCGTCTTCCCGTCCCCGCGAAGTCACAAAGCTATGGCGATCGATGCCCCGCGAAAGATGCTGCGCGACGTGACCGGCGAGGACTACACAATGCACGGCTGCCGAAGCACCTTCCGCGATTGGTGCGAAGAGAACCTTATCCACACCTCTCTCTCCGAGAGAGCGCTTGCTCACGTCCCCGACTCGAAGGTCGTCCGTGCATACCAGCGAAGCGACCTGCTCGAGCAGCGCAGACCTGTCATGCAGCAATGGGCTGATGCCATCCTGATGCTGGCTCCTGAAATTTGATTTCGGACAAATATGTTTGATATGCCCATATCAATCTATTGTTATTCGATTGTTATGGGTATATGATTCAAACATCGAAAGCAAGGAGGCCCACATGAGAGGCGGTGCTAGAGAAGGAGCCGGACGACCGGCAAGCAGTCGGAAGTACTTCAAGATCCGGCTGACAGACGAAGAGATGCGGATGCTCCGCCTGATGGGCGGCTCCAAGTGGATACAAGATCAGATCAAAGCGATAGGGGACAAGAAAATGACGACGACGATCGACACAACGCGATTCACGGAAGAAGAGCAGGACGCCTTCATCGAAGGTTGGGAAGAAGCGGGCGGCGTGACTTATGACGCAGGCGGCGAAAATCCCTGCCCTTGGTGCTGCCCCTGGACCTACGGTGAAACCATCGAAGTGACGGGGTCCGACGTTAAAGACTGGGGACGCCAGTACTGGCTCCAGTGCAAGCCCGAAGTTGAAGCTGCCCTCGCAGAAGAAGCAGCCTCCGCTGACGAAGAATAAAGGCACAAAAAAAGAAGCCCCGCCGAGCATCAAAGCCCGACGGGGTTTCCTTTTAGCAGAGCCCGAAGAGCATAGCTCAGAGCGGGAAACTTACTATGACGAAAGACCTGGCTTGTTGCAGTCCTTTCGGATCCTGTGCCAGGTACGCTTGAGGTAACCCCACGGAGTGAGCGTCACCGCTTGCACGGGCTAAGCTTATGGGGTGTTGTTTCTGTATGCCCCCACGGCGCTCTACGCCGCAGGTGCGAAGTCTGATCCCCTCGGTCGTTCGACGCTGTCGGGCGCTACCCGACACCTCACGCAATTGCGCGGCAGTGGAGATCGGACGCGATCCGACCTTTTCGTCCTATCTGCCGAATCGGAAGGGGACGCTAATTTTAGCATGATTGTCGGTGAAATACCAAGATATGGTATGTGCAAAATTTGCACGCAACAAAAAGCCGCGCCCATTTTCCCAAGCGCGGCCCTCTGCTCGTGCCTCTACGGAGGCCGATGGTAAGTAAGGAGAATTTGCCTAAGGCAATTCTGTGCGGACCTATTTTACCAGCTGGATTAGCGCGTCGTGCTTTCCTGCGATCCCTGTAGCCAGCTCTCCGCCTCGCGCAAGAAGGTCTGTACATCGGACGAGTAAGCCCGCGCATCGGGCAGCGTCTTCGCCGTCAGCTCCGCCGGCAGCGGCTTTTGCTCTTCGCAAACGATTTTCGTAGGCGACGCGCACCCGCTCAGCATCAGCACGAAGATCAGCAGTATCACGGCGAGCGTCAGCCAGTGCGTCTTGCGCTGCAACCAGCTTCTTATAGGCTGCCCCGCCTTGCTCCGCTCGAAGCACGGCGGCCTGAAGCTGTAAATCTTTGATCTTGATCTCTCCACGATACGCCCCCAAGAGATAGCCGACGATTGCGCACGCGACCGCGCAGAGGATGCAGACGACGCGCTCGACCGTCATTCTTCAGCCCCGAAAAGCGGGTTGATCATGCCCGTCCACTGGCAGGTAAGGTACTTCTCGGGGAAATCCCAAAGCTTCCAGCCGAGATTCCCGCGCAAGCAGCGCTTCTTCGTCCACGGGTAGGCGTAGACGAAGTAAAGCTGAAAGTAGATCGCTTTCCCGTCGCGCTTCAGCTCGCGATAGCACCACCCGCTATGAAGAGGGGAATTGTCGGTTTCAGGATCGCCGCTCAATTCAAGCGTATCGGTCAGACGGCATTTCGCGCCTAGAACGTCGATGTCGAAGCCGTAGCAAACATTGCGCCAAAACCATGCCACCCTGCGCTTATAGGTGCTCCACCAGTCCGTTCCCGGATGCCGCTCCCAGTGCCCTTCGTCTCCGTCGCAATCGTTGTCGGGCGTCTGAAACCACCAGAGCCACTGCGGCAAATAACCGTCACCCTGCACAAAAAAAGGCAGAACTGGCGCAAGCAGTCTGCCTAGGATGCTCATAAAAAGAGAGAGCGGCCCGAGAGCCGCCCACTTTAAGTACATCATCTCAACCTCCGATGCACATCCGATATTCCGCTTCGCGTCGATTGACCAAGCCTTGAACTTTCTTTCCGCCCGAGTAGACCCATCGCCGGATCTCCTCGCATGCCCCGATGTAATCGCCGGCGTTCAGCTTCTTTACGAGCGTCGAAGAGCAGAAGGCGCCCGAGCCGATGTTGAAAGCAAGGGACGTATAGGCGTCCATTTCGCCTTGGCTCAGCGGCACCTTTACGCAGCGCTTCACTGCCGCCTCGGCTTCGCTCGTATCGCCTTTAAGCCACGCCAGCGCCTGATCCGGCGTGACCTTCTGTCCGACCTCTACCCCGTCGCCCGTATGTCCCCAGCCAGCTGTGGGGACATCTCCTTCGATAGGGATGTAGCCTCTGTCGCTGTATCCCTCATACCCGGTGATGGCAAGCAGCCCTGCAGCGCTGAGCGTTGCGGCTCCTATCGCGATTCTTTGCTTAATCCCCATCACCAAGCCTCTGCTTCAAACGAGCAATTTCTGATTCAAGGTCGTGGATCTTCTTTTCCTGGATCTTGTCGGTGATGTCATGGTCGCGAAGTATCCTCACTTGCACCCCATTGCGGACACCGCGATCCCGCCAGCGGCGCCGGAAATAGTCGATCGCATCAAAGACCTTCGGCGTGGAGTAGACGATCATCATCACGATGTAAATGAGCGTCCCCCACGTGATCAGGTCTTGGACGTTTGTGGAAAAGAACTCGACCGCGCCGGCGCCGACTGCCACCCCAGGAGAGGCCTTAGCCGCCCCTGTCATGGCCGAGCCTCCGAAGCTCGCCGCGACTTCCTTAACGGTTATCCGCCTTACGGATTCCCCTGCCTCTTCGCTCATAGCGAACTCCCAGCGGCCCGACGGCCTCAGATCAATGCAAACAGATAACCCGCGCCGCAGCCGAGAACAAAGCCGACGACGGTACCGATAACGGCCCAAACTAGCCGGACCTGTCGCCGCGCTTCGTTAGGGTTCTCAGCCGCTGTCTGCGCCCATTCGGCCTTGGCTTCGTCGAGCTTCTGCGATACGGCTTCCTGCGCTTCCTCGACGTTCGCGACGACCTCAAGCCCAAGCTCCTTCGCCTTAGCTTTCAGATCATCGATGAGCGTTTTAATCTGCTCGACTTTCTCCGCCTTGACGCTCTCCGCGTCCGTCAAAGCTTTCTGCGCTTCTTCGACGCCCGACCGTGCTTCTTCAAGCTCAGTCAAAGCGCCCTCAAGCGTCACTGTCTTTTCAGCCATAGCGGCCTCCTATAAAAAAATCCCCCTGATCGCTCAGAGGGACGGTTTCTTGTGCTCGCGCTTGATGCCTTTCGGATGCTCAGAGAAATTCAAGCGTTCTTCAAACTCTCCTTTCTTGCCGATATTGAAAAACGACTTAGGCCGGAAATAGCCCATTACGCGGGTATACACCTCGCACGGCTGGCGCTCTTCGTCATTTAGCTTGACTTCTTCGCTCATGCGTTTCTCCTACGAAAAAAGCCCCGCATTGCGAGGCTTCAGAATCTTTCTCTGGCTGTTAGTAGCCGCAGGCGTACCAGCTTTCTGTTCCGCTATTTGCAAGATCCGATCCTGTATTGAATCCCGTGCTCGTTTTATTCACAGATTGCCTGCCTTCTCCTGAAATGTAGAAGCCGACACCAAGTAGTAAATAGTCAGTGTCGCTGAAGGGTTTCGGAAAAGTGAATGTTTTATTCGTTGTTTCGACTACGCCGAGAGATCCTTGTTCGATCCATCCGTCGTTATAGACCGCATACCATGCCGATATTATCTGGCCTTTCTCGACGACATATCTCGATGGCCTCACACCAGCGCTCGATAGCTTCGTCTTGATCCAGTTGAGCGTCTTTAAAACATCGGCATTCGCCGTCGCTCTAGGCGTTGCGCTAAGCGTAGAAAGGGATGTTACCCCCCCCCATAGATGGTAATCCTTCGGCCATGATTAGCTCTCCTTGTATGCCGTCGGCGCTTCCGGCCACTCGATGTCACGCGGGAAGCCGTCTTGCTCGGGGAGATCGCGAAGCGCCGTGCGATACGCCTTGACGGCGTCCGGCCCGATACGCTCCGTATCCTGGGCGTGGGCAACAGTTTTACCGACGACGGCATGATGTACCTGCCCGAGCTGCTCGAAGCGGCCGGCATCCGCAACGTCGTGCTGGGACGGCTCTATTACCCGGGCTGTTCGCTGCGGCAGCATTGCGAGTTCGATGCTGCCGACGCACCGAAATATACCTATTATAAGTCGGAGCGCAACCGCTGGATGACGGTCTCCGAGGCGGCCACCCTGCGCGAAGCGGTCGGCGACGAGCGGTGGGACGTACTCGTCGTGCAGCAATCCTCGGCTTATTCGGGAATCTATACGTCTTATCATCCGTGGCTCGAACGACTTATCGAACGGGTGCGTTTCTACTGCCCCAATGCCGGCGCCTGCGTGGCGTGGCAGATGACTTGGGCCTACGGCTCGGGCTCCGACCACGGTGCGTTCCCGAAGTACGACAACGATCCGCAGCAGATGTATGCGGCCGTCGTCGACGTCGCGCGGCGCGTGACGGAGGAGTGCGGGATCGAAACGGTGATTCCCACCGGTACGGCGATCCAGAACCTGCGGGCGGGCGAGTTCAACAATCCGCCGTCGGATTTCACGCGCGACGGCTACCATCTCGATTTCGGCTGCGGTCGTTATACGGCGGCCTGCACGTGGTTCCAGGCGCTCGTGGCGCCCTGTCTGCGCACCGATATCGGAGGCAATACGTTCCGTCCCGATCCGAAGGGACATACTCCAGTGACGGACGAGAGCGCCGCGGCCTGCCAGCAGGCTGCGCGAAAAGCCTGCGTGCGCCGTTTCTCGGTGTGGGAGTAAGTCGGGTTCGCCGGCGGCGAACGATAAGGGAGACGTGTCGTACGCACGTCTCCCTTTTTTCGTGTGTCGCCGCAACGGTTCTCAGAAGCGGATTTTCGCCCCGACGAACCAGCTGCGTGGCAGCGACGGCCCGTAGACGTAGCCGGAATCGCGCTCCCAGCCCTGGTCGAAATCCGACTGGTAGGAGTCGAAGAGATTCTGCACGCCGGCGTTGAGTTGCAGGGTGAGCGTTCGGAGGATCGTGAATTCGTAGGCCAGTTTGACGTTCAGCGCGAAGAAATCGGGCGTGGTGACCGCCACGTCGACCGGCGTGCCCGAACCTGCGGCGTGCTGGACGAGCTAAGCCAAAGAGTATTATGTGTTTCCATGCCGAAGCCGTTTCGGT
>ENA-OPDF01002153-OPDF01002153.1-human-gut-metagenome-genome-assembly--contig:-NODE-2153-length-10477-cov-3.493763_pt1 | contig 10477 bp, 9 predicted proteins | sample MGYA00241575_ERZ501501 | MGnify/ENA primary metagenome ERZ501501 (study PRJEB25962, sample SAMEA1972229) | human gut metagenome | biome: human gut; feature: human-associated habitat; material: faeces... | reverse complement strand
ATGGACGGGGGAGCTTTTTTTGCTGTCGGATTTTCTTATCTTAACGGTGTTGGACTGTGCCCTCGGCGTCCACTCGGCCTCCAACCAGCACAATGAGCGGCGGTATGAGTTCTACTGGGGATACAAAAGTCATGTGCTGGTGGACTGCATCTCCGGGCTGCCGCTCTACGAGCTGACCACGCCGGGCAATATCGCCGATTCCTCCGTCGCCGCTGAGATCCTCGCGGCCGCGGATCAGACGGTTTCTTTGAAGGAATGCACCTTTCTTGCCGACAAGGGCTATGACGTGAAAAGCATCTACAATACCGTAAAAACGGTCTATGAGGGCGAGACGTTTATTCCCCTCAATCCACGCGGCACGAAAGCCTCTAAAACGCTCCCTGCCGGTAATCCGGTCTGCGAGGCCGGGTTCGCCATGCACAAGGACGGCAAAACGACCAACAATGGGCGTACCCGCCAGAAATACTGCTGTCCGTTTCGCCAGTCCAAAAGCGGTGTTTGCCCTTGTAGCCACAAGAATTGGAACAACGGCAAGAAGAATCGGGGCTGCACGAAATATAAGACCCTTCCCGATGACTACAGGCTTTCCATTGACCGCAGCTGCCTCTACTTTAAACGGACTTACGCCCTGCGGACAGAGTGCGAGCGTTACAATTCTCGCTTCAAATCCACAGGTCAGGAACAGCTGTGAGTGCGCAATGGAACCAGCGCGGCAAACCTCAATACGCTGGCCCACATCTCCGCTTTAGCGGTTGCGCTGGCCGCCGTTCTGCACAGCTCTCACTCCTACCGCGCATCCAAATCGTTCCGGCGAGGCGCTTAAAGTGCCCTCTCATATGGCTTTTTTCGCTCGGTTTTCCTCCGGGCTTGCTTTTTATGCGCTTTTTCTCTTTGCCGGGTGACCCCCGCCTTCTTTCTCTCTTCGCCCTTTTGTTTTAGGACTTGTTTTGCTCATCTCTATTGTAGCCGATTTTGCGCGGAAAGGCAACGATGGATAAAAATACTCCCGCTGGAAATGCTATGCCAAAAGGAGTGATCTTATGGATATGTCACCGCAGGAATATCAGGCGTATATCAAGGAAAGGGCGCCGAAGTCGCCCATCTGGAAGGATACGGCGCTCGCCTTTCTGATCGGCGGCGCGATCTGCGTGCTCGGTCAGCTCATTCTGGACGGCTACAGGTCCCTCGGGCTCGACAAGACCGACGCGGGCACCGCGACCTCCGTCACGCTCATCTTTTTAGCGGCGCTGACCACGGGGCTGAACCTGTATAATTCCCTTGTCCGCTTCGCGGGGGCGGGCACGCTCGTGCCGATCACGGGCTTTGCCAATTCCGTCGTCTCGCCCGCCATCGACTTCAAGGCCGAGGATTGACCTATAATAGACATACAGTCGGTTCTGTGGAGTGAGTATACTGATTTAGTCCAAAATCAAAGATTCCTCCCGACTTATCATTTGCACGCATTCACCTTAAATGGTGGGTGCGTGCTTTTTTTGTTTTCAATGCATTTTCATAATACCTCATCAGCTCAGCTTATTTTAGTCGATGGGGAAATTTTTCTTTTTTGAAGGGTGGTCAAAAGGGGTGCCATTTCTACATTATCGGTGCCTTTTTGACTACTGGTGGACATTGTATTAACTAATATCCACTGAACAAGTGCCCAATTTTTGTTCTGAGCGAGAATCTCCAGAAGATATGCGAGCATTCTCAAAAGGGCGCGCTGAATCTTGCGGAGATTCAGCACCAGAACGGACATGGCGATCACATGGGCCGCAGTCTCCCGCAGCTTTGCGGTGACCAGCCCCATGCCACATTTACGCTTCGTCAGACTGAATCTGCGCTCCACTTCCACGCGCTCGCACTCATCCCGATAGTCCTGAGCCTGGTCTCTGGTTTCACCCTTCTTGGGCCGCCCCGGAGCCGGGCCGGAAAGACGGATCCCATGCGCCTTGCAATAGCTGAGATTCTCCCGGTTTCGGCAGATTTTGTCCGCCAGGATCCGGCTGGGGTAATGCCCCTCTCGCGCTCGGAACCGCTCTGCCATTTCCCGCAGATTTCCCGCCTCATTGTAGGCGTCAAAAGAATAGCACTCCAGCCGCGTCCATCCGTCAACGACACTGATGTCCAGCTTCGCGCCAAACTCCACCGGCTTTCCCGCTTTTCCCCGCACAATGGGCCGAACGAAGGGCTGGCTCACGCTGACGATCCGGTCAGGTACGCTGTGGGTACGGTTATCGTACATGTACTTCTGCTGCTCATAGACGGCGCGGATCGTGCCCAAACGCTCCGCATGGCGAGGGGGCAGATTTTTTCCGAGGGACAGTTTGCTATCGATGGCATCCAGGTCGCGCCGGAGGTAAGCCAGCTGCTTCCCAATGGCTTTGCGGGTCATTTTCGCGGTGTGTTTACGGCATCTTGTGTATTTCAGGTAATCTTTCCGGGCGCGTTTGCGGTAGGTTCGAGGCTTTTCCGCCCGCGGGATCGTGAAGAACGTCCAAAAGCGTTTCGGCGTTCTCCCTGGCCTCGTTGAGCAGGGAAACATCCTGAGGATAACGGATATTGGACGGCGCGCAGGTGGCGTCCACGATCATAGTGCCGCTGTTTCCGCCAGTTCCCGGCTGGCCGTCAGAATCATCATCGTCATCCTTGGATTTGGCTTCTCTGGCCTGACGCTCCTTTGCGTCCCGCACGATCATCTCATTGATCTCACCCAGCACTTCCGGCGTCAGGCGCTTGCGCCCGTTTGGGTCGCGTTTGGGTCAATGTTTCAACACGCAGCACTGCGAAAAAACGCGCAGCAAGTTATGGCAGAGCGATATTCACTGGAATACGGAAAAACCGCATTCACTTTAAGAGTAGACATATATGCGAACCTGGGCGTCTTGAAAACCTGAAACAATCAGGATATTACACAGCGATTTGCGCAATTGGTCACAGATTGCCAAAAATATTTTTCAGAACATAGTTCTTTTCTTGAGTCATTTCGTCCAAAGTTCTGGAAACGCCTTCCCTGCCAATGCCGCTTTTTTTGTAGCCTCCAAAAGCGAGTTCGGGGGGGCGGTAGTCTGTGCCGCCGTTTATGACTACCGTGGCGGTCTCCAGCCGCTCCGCAATGGAAAGCGCCAGTTTACTATTCTCGCTGAACACCGCGCCACTAAGTCCATAACGGCTCTGATTGGCAACCTGCACGGCCTCCTCAGCGGATTCGATGGAAATGATAGAGAACACAGGCCCAAAGATTTCCAAATCTTTTGCAACATCCATCTCCGGAGTGATATGGGTTAAAACGGTGGGCTCATAGAATGCGCCGTTACGGTGTCCGCCAAAAGAGCAGGCCGCTCCCTGTTCCACGGTGTGTGCCACCTGCTCTTCCACTTCCCGTGCAGCTTTTTCGCTGATAAGGCAACCCATGGTGGTGTCTGGAGCCTTGGGATCTCCCATTTTCACCTGTCGCAATGCCGTGATCAGTTTATCCACAAAAGCGTCCATGCAGTTTTTGTGGATAAGGAATCGCTTGCTGCCGCAGCATACCTGTCCGGCATACAGCAGTCTGCTCATCATCGCTTCTTTCACGGCAAGATCCAAATCGGCATCTTCCATCACGATAAAGGCGTCGTTTGCCCCCAGTTCAAGAAATACCCTGGTCAGATTTGCAGCTGCTTTCTGATAAAAGCCTATGCTTTCACTGCCGGTCATGGACAGGGCATTGAGACCCGGATGCGTTACCAGATAATCGCCGGCAGCCCCGGAGCCGCGGCCCACAACTACCTGCACCACTTGTTCCGGCACGCCTGCTTTATACAGACAACCTGTTAGACGTATAAGTGTCAAGGGACAATCCGTAGGAGGCTTGATTACAGCGGTATTGCCAGTTATAATTGCCGGGATCAATTTGTGAGCAAACATGGCAATGGGAAAATTAAATGGAATGATACAGCCAAAAACGCCGATAGGTTCCCTGCGGGTAAATACGACATCATTCTGATTTCCCAGCGCTTCATTGCCACGGGGGAGGCAGTTTCCATACATATGGTTTGCCCGCTCACAATAGGCCTTGGTAATCAGCAGACAGGCGCTCAATTCGCTATGTGCTTCTCCCAAAGGCTTCCCAGTCTCATCGCTGAGCAACCAAGCCAAATCATTCTTTTCTTGTTCCACGCAGCAAATAAATTGTTCCAGGATTTGACTTCTATTCAGTTGAGAACGTCCGGCCCATTCACGAAATGCATATTTTGTCGCCGCCACTGCCGCATCAATATCCCGCTCTGTCATATTGGGGATGGAATCTATCACTGCACCAGTGGCTGGGTTCAAAACAGGGATCATCTCTCTCTCTTCGGTTAAATCCAGGCCGTTCAGTTTAATTGCCATTTCATCCCCTCCGTTTTTACCAGTCGATTTCCATCTCTAACAAAGCCGCACTGTAGGTCTTGCCATGCTTGTCCTGTGCCAGGCTTTTCAGCACGCCTCCTCCCAGGGCTTTGTCCAGCACAAAATTCAGCGCGCAGATACCAGGAACTTCATAACGAGTGACATTGCCATGGCAGAGTTCGGAAAAATGATCCTTCACCATTTCTGCCGTCACTTTTTCCTTCAATTTTTCATAGTCTGCTTCGTTATAAGGGATGAGTGAGAGATTGGAAATATCTCCCTTGTCTCCTCCGCGGGAATGCGCGATTTCTCTAAGTTTCATAAATCAGACCTCCCAATACTTCACTTCGACGTTAATGATTGAACGGTCAACGAATACGGAGCATACGTTGATGATTTCGCTGATCGCCATCGTGACGCCACCGCAGGCAAAGGGACCGCTGCCATACATGGAATCAAACTCGTCGCTGAACTTTACAGCGGTGGCATAGTCTTTCACACGGATGGCTACGCGCAGGCGAATCTCAGGAAATACCATGTTTTCACCACAGATCATGCGGGAAATCTTATCTTTATACAGAGAGTTGAAGCCAATGTAATCCACGCGGACTTCGTCGGCATCAATCCCCATGATTTTGATACGTTCCTTCACCATCTCTCCAGCAATTTGAGCACGCTGCAGAGAACTGGAACCACCGTATGTAACACCGCCCTCGCAAGTAAAAGAATCCTTGTAACATAGATTCACTTTCAGCTTTTCCGGCCTGCCATGACTGGTAGCACCAGTGACCAGAACCTGATCTTTATCAACCTGCTTGAGCGTCGCATGGCTGAAGTCGGCTATTGCATCCGGAGTCATGTATGCGGTAGGATCGTGAATCTCATAGAGCAGCTGCTCTTTGACGGTATCAGGCGTCACCTCGCCACCGGTCCCGTTGGGTTTGGTAATGATGAAGTCGCCGTTCTCCTCAAATTCTACAATGGGGAAGCCCATATGGGCAAGGTCAAGTGCTTTCTTATAAGGGGGGTCAGCAAAGGTTCCACCGGTACTCTGGGGGCCACATTCAATCAGGTGCCCAGCCAGAATACCCTGTCCGAACTGATTGGGGTTCTTTTCCAACGTCCACCCGAACTCATAGCAAAGAGGCGCCAGTGTCAGGGCAGGGTCGGCCACACGGCCCGTAATTACCACATCCGCACCATTTTTCAGTGCTTCTACAATACCCTCTACACCGCAGTAAGCGTTGCCGGAGATAAGCTTATCGCGGATATCGCCAAGCTTACCGGGGAATTCCAGAACATCGTAATCGTAATAATCCTCAACGTGGTCAAAGATGTTATCTCCAATGACAGCAGCCAACTTCATCCCCTGGATACCTTGTTCATCGCAGATCCGCTGAATTAGCTTGATGGCGGCGGCGGGGTTTGCAGCACCCAGGTTGGAAATGATTTTTACACCATACTCCTTAGCCGGTCCAAGTGTACGGCGTAACCGCTCTTCACTGAGTCTGCTGTAACCCAAATTAGGATCATGCATCTTATCCCGTTGGCAAAGGCCAATCGTGCGCTCCGCCAGACACTCGAAAGTCAGGTAATCAATGTTTCCATTTCGAATCAAGATTTCGCCGGCATCCAAACGATCACCAGCATATCCGGCTCCGTTGGCAATTCTAACTTTTTTCATACTTACACTCTTTTCATAAGAAATATGGGTATCTGATACTTACATTATGCACAGAATAGGACCGGGCAGATATATTAAATACTGTCTTGGAATTTAGGATAACTGTCCTCTTAATAGGGATCAAAAAGAATATTCCGGTAGGCCAAATGGCCTTCTTTAAGTGTCAGCATTGGCACAAAGGTTTCCTCCAGATGCACTGTTTCACCGAATTTATCCGTAATATCCAAGGGATTTTTTTGAATCTTGGTCACAAATATATCCGCTTTGGTGCCGGGGCGCAATGTGCCGATTTTGCCCTGAAGATTCATAACCTCTGCGGGAGTAGCAGTGACCGCGCGGACCAAATCGGGCAGAGGCATTCCCATGCCGTAGTACTGTGACATGACGGAAAGGAGGGAATGTATCTTTGGCCCATAGATACTAAAGCCAATAATGTCCGTACTGATAATATCCGGCCAGAATCCCTCCGCAAAGGCTGCACGCATGATGCGGTTGCTGTAATTGACGCGACCGCAGGCACAGTCCAGCAAAATTCCTTTCTCCCGTCCAGCATAGACGAAATCAGCTACATGGCTTTTCCCACTCAGGATATTATGGTTGTTATCCCCCTGGAAAATATGGCATACTACATCGCCTTTCCGCATAATGCGGAAAATTTCGTCATAACCGGCATCCAGATTGGTCGCGTGAAGGCAGACGCGGCAGTTGAATTTTTCGCCCAATTCCACCGCCCGCTTTAAAGGCTCCAGATTCAAATCACCTGAGGTATTGTGCCCGGCGCGGACCTTGAAGCCCAGCAGCACATCCCGGTATCGGTCGAAAAGCAGCTCCATTTTCTTTTCGTCAAAGCGGGTAGGGTCCAGATTTTCCAGATATCTCTCCGTAATAATCCCAGTTGCAGCGACGTTCAAAAAACAACGAATCATAATCATTGCTTTTGAGAACACATTTTGATACATACCTTCAAAGTTCGCTGTGCCGCCGGAACCGGCATCTACTGCGGCGGTGATCCCGTTTGGAAGAGTATAGAGATCCGGGTTCAAGCCAAAATCACTGAGTTGATAGCCAAGGTGTGTGTGAAAATCGATTAGGCCTGGCAGGACCAAACAACCGGAAGCATCGATCACTGTACCTGATTCCGTACCGTCATTTACCGGCGGGTTCGCGATTCGATTGTTATATACGTATATATCGGCGATGCCGTCTACTCCAGCCGCCGGATCAATCACCCGGCCATTTTTGATTACATAATCGTATTCCATCCAGCAGAAGCCCTCCGATATTAAAGTGAATGCGATGTTCTCTTGATGATACTGTTCTGCATTTCTTTTGACAGTGTGACAAAATATGCCGACAGGCCACCCATACGTACCCGCAAGTTACGATATTTTTCCGGCTCCCGCTGCGCGGCCAGCAGCTTTTCGCGGTTTGTCCCTGTAATGGTAAGAATCAGCCCTCCATGCTCTTTAAAGCCCTTGATCAATGCCACCATGCGGTTGAGTCCTTGCTCACCCTTTACATCTTCTGGATTGATCTCAATATCCAAAGGCGCGCCCATCATATAGGCTCGTAAATCTGCAGCGGTAATTGACCGGATCGTTGCAGTCGGGCCCATTGCGTCCGCACCATGAGCGGGAGAGAAATTCGATGCCACTGGTTCCTGTGATTTCCGGCCATCTGCAGAAGCTCCAACGTCATGACCCCACTTGGCAAAGAACTCAAAAGTAGCGATGCCTTCTCCAAGAATAAGGCCCTTTGCTTCTGTTGTTCTCAGCCTCTCAATGATGGATGTGAAATCATCCAGCAAGCGAACGGCAATGCTGTCCACATACCCGTTATCGTTTCCAAATTTCGGAACGCGGTTCATGGCATATTGGCGCAGTTGTTCATTGCCTTCGAAATTGGTGCGTGTGACCTCTGCAATCTGCTCCAGCGTATAGAGCTTGTCTTCAAAGACCAGTTTTTTGATAACTGCCAAAGAGTCCACGCAGTTAGCAAAGCCCGTCAGGTATGTACCGAACATATGATAACGTGCCCCGCCCACGGAGTACTCTTCGCCACGTTCCACACAATCGTCCATAAATGCGGACAGAAGGGGAGAGGGCGCAATGGCGGCCCGATGCTCAATAGTCATCAATCGGGTTCGGATTTCCTTGATAACCGTTGCTTCCAAAAGTTTCAGGAAATACGCATAGAAATCATCAAAGGTATTCCACACGGATAGCGGCGGGATATCCGGAACTTCCACCGTACCCCGGACCAGGCTCTTACCGCCCTGGAGCATATATTCCAATAGCTGTAGCACTTGGAGCATACAGAAGCCAAAGTTTGTTCTGCCGGGAATCAGTGCCTCCCAACAGCCGTCGTTGCTGTAATCATTGGCATCACGCTCAGAGATGCCCGCCTTGCGCAGTGCTTCAATAAAGACCTCATCGTTATAGAGGGCGGGTTCGCTAGCACCGTTGCGGAGAATATCCGCACAAAGGCGATAGAATTTCTCGGGGGTCTTTTTACTAAGGCGGACAGACATCACTGGTGCGACCAGTTCCAGATAGGCCCACTGTTCCAGAATGATATAGGACAGTTCATTGGTGGCATCCTCACCATCCGGAGTGACGCCTCCCAAAATCATGTTGCACAGCCAATGATTAGCGGAGGTCCCGAAATTATAGCTTTCATCATTGGAATAGGTGCCGGCTGTTGTCGTAAAATTGGGGTCTTTGCCGTTGTACTGGGTATCTTCATCCCGCATATGCATTTCCCAATCGCTCATGTTCATGTGAACACGTTCGCTGAACTTGGCCAGGAAGCTGGCGATAATCTCTTCTGCCTCCTGCTTGCTGATGCGTCCTTCCTCCATGTCCTTTTTATAGAAGGGATAAAGGTACTGGTCCGTGCGTCCCACAGGAATAAATTCCATAGTGCTGTGACACAGCATAAACACGAACCAAACAGCCTGCGCAGCCTCCTGCAGCGTTTCTGGCGTATTCTCCGGAACACGGGAACACACTTTCGCCATCTGCAACAGTTCTGCCCGGCGGGCAGCGTCCTGTTCCTTCTCAGCCTCAGTCAGAAGAAGGTCGGTATATCGCTGTGCCAATATGCGCAATGCGTCCAAACTAATCAACACGGAACGGTAGAAGGTTGTCTTTTCTTCAAATTTCTCATCGACTGTCAGTTCGGATAGCTTTCTCATTACGTCTTCTCTGACACCACAAAGCCCTTTTTGCACAACCGTCTCATAGTTGAGCAGATGATGGCCAAATACAGATTTGGGAGTAAAGCCCCACCGGGCACCCTCTTCCAATTCCTCGGGCAGAGCATACTCGGGAAAGCATTTACCAAACCCAACTGAGGCCATAGTAGGTATGCCGACGATCAACTCATCCGGCTTGATTTCAATGTGCATATGCTCAGCCATATGTTTGATTGCCAGCGCTTTCCGCACGATCAAAGGAAGCTGCCGGATTTCTTCAGAAACCAAAATGGTTTCTTCATCACCCCACCATTCCTGTTTGGCCAAAAACTCTTTGTTGAATAGGCGATCCTTGATTCGTTCTCTTCTGTTCATAAAATCACCCTCTCCTTTACTCTCCATAGCCGCCGACATTTACCGGCAGTTCGGAAGCCTGTTCCAATATTGATTTAGCGTGCACGATACACATTTCATCCGGCTCGGCCTGCTCCTTAAACCTGTAATTTCTGCCCAATGCGTACCACTTTCCCTGCCCCAGTTGATGAAAAGGCAGAATATGGATCTCAGATGCATTGACTTCTTTGGCTAGGAGCGCAGTTGATTTTAGATTATCATCATCGTGATTTACTCCCGGAATCAAAGGTATACGAATGATAAGTCTTTTGCCCATTCTTCCGATCCGACGGATGTTTTCCAGAATCAGCTCGTTTGACACGCCAGTAGCTACCTTGTGTTTCGCAGGATTCATGTGCTTGATATCGTACAGGATAACGTCAGAGGCACAGACGATCGGTTCAAAATCCATCCAAGCACAGAACCCGCAAGTTTCGATTGCGGTACTGATACCTAACGCTTTCGCCTGTTCGAGAACAGCTTTTGCAAAGCGCGGCTGCGCAGTGGGTTCGCCGCCGCTAAGCGTCAACCCGCCGCCTGATATTTCATAAAATATTTGGTCACGCTGCACCTCCTGAATGATTTCCTCTACGGACTTTTCTTCACCAATTATCATTCTGGCTTTTGTGCAACAGACATCCGCACACTTGCCGCAGGTAATGCACAGGTCGCTTTGCAGCGTTCCGTCTGAAAGAATGGCCCCGTGCGGACAGGTCTGAACGCAGGCTCCGCAACCAATGCACTTATCACGATAATAAGCCATCTCCCGGCAGGGACGGTTGGTCTCCGGATTGTGACACCATTTACAGCGAAGGGGACAGCCCTTCAAGAAC
>ENA-OPDF01002151-OPDF01002151.1-human-gut-metagenome-genome-assembly--contig:-NODE-2151-length-10490-cov-2.422041_pt1 | contig 10490 bp, 5 predicted proteins | sample MGYA00241575_ERZ501501 | MGnify/ENA primary metagenome ERZ501501 (study PRJEB25962, sample SAMEA1972229) | human gut metagenome | biome: human gut; feature: human-associated habitat; material: faeces... | reverse complement strand
CCGCCGATATGATCCATAAGGAAATGGTACGGCAGATGGAAAATGCCGAGGAAAAGCCGGTGATCAGTTCTTTTTGCCCCGCTATCGTCCGGTTGATACAAGTCCGTTTCCCTGCGCTGGTGGATAATATCTTATTGGTGAAAGCGCCGGTAAACGCCTCGGCCACTTATTATCATAAGATATTGGAAGGGCAAGGTATTCCCTCGGAAGAGATCGGTATCTTTTATGTTACGCCTTGCGCGGCGAAAATCGCGGCGTTGAAGGGAGCGGAAGGTTATTCATCTACGATCAAAGGCGTGATAAATATGGATACCCTATATAATAAGGTATACCATATTCTTAAGAATCGCCCGAGAGGATATGAGCCGGAATGTGAGCTTCCTCCGCCATTAACGAAAAAAGAGATGCGATGGAGCCAGACAGGAGGGGAGGCCAAACATTTCTCCGGTCGTTGCCTCGCGATCGATGAGATCCATAATGTGATCGATTTCTTGGAACGAATGGAAACGACCAGCGAGGTACGTAACGTAGACTTTCTGGAACTGAGGGCTTGCGACCGTAGCTGTGCCGGAGGTGTATTAGCCGTAGCGAACCGTTTCCTCACGGCCGAGCGTATCATGAAGCGATCCATGAACCGGGATAAAGTACCGATGATATACGCCGCCGATAATTTCGAGGCTTTATCCTATTTGAGGCAGCATATTACGATCCGTCCGGTGCAACCGAATCCCAAACGGTTGTACGATGGAACGATCGATGAGATGCTGAAGAAAATGGAGCAAGTGCGGAAATTGATGTGCTACCTACCGGGAATCGATTGTGGCGCTTGCGGCAGCCCGAACTGTCAAAGCTTGGCCGAGGATATCGTACGCCACGAGGCTCAATTCAGTGATTGCGTATTTATGCAACGTAATATGGAGAAGCACGGTAAACTAGACCAAGAGCATGCCTTCCGTATCGTTGAGAAGACATGGGGGAAAGATCGTTTAAATAAGGATTGTTATAAGAAAGGAGCTAAATATGAAGGTTTGTGATTTAGTGAAGATGTTGAATCTTACTGTATTTTGTGGAGAAGAGGGCCTTGATACAGAGATAACCGGGGGCTATACGAGCGATTTACTAAGTGATGTCATGGGACATATCGAGGAGGGTATGCTATGGATTACCATGCAAACGCATCAGAATATACTGGCCGTGGCTACTTTAAAAGACGCCTCCGCGGTATTGATCGTGAACGGAACCTCTCCGGATGATGAGACCTTACAAAAAGGTAGGGAAGAGGCTGTCCCTCTTTTAGGAACTACACGCTCCGCGTTCGAGGCTTCCGGTATGATTTACCGCTTATTACAGAATGAGAATGGATGAAACAGTATTTAGCTGATTTACATATCCATACTTGCCTGTCACCATGCGGCAGTCTGGAAATGAGTCCATCGGAGATCGTGCGTCGTTCCTTAGCGAAAGGTTTGGATGCTATTGCCATTACGGACCATAATACGACCTTACAATGCCCGGAGATTCAATCCCTTGGCGAGAGATTCGGACTAAGGGTCTTTGCGGGCGTAGAAGTTACGACCCGTGAGGAAGCGCATTGTCTGGTTTATTTCCCGACCGATGAATCCCGCAAGCGATTCCAACGATATTTAGAAGAGCATCTCCCTCCAATTCCAAATGATCCGGAACGTTTTGGCGATCAAGTTTGGGTGAATGCGGAGAATGAGATTCTAGGAGAAGTACCCTATCTTTTGCTCTCCGCCTTGGATCAAAGCGTAAACCAAATAGCCGCTCAAGCACGTAAGGTGGATGCTCTATTTGTAGCCGCCCATGTAGAACGTCCGTCATTCAGCCTGATCAGTCAATTAGGTTTTATAGACCCTTGCTTATCTTTAGATGCTATTGAATATAATAATCAGCAAAGATACAGTAAGTTATTGTCTATTCACGGGTATTTGAAAAAGCAGACTCAATACTCAGCCTCGGATGCTCATTACCCCGAACAAATAGGTACTCAGCCCTCCATTTGGCAAACGGAGGAATTAATCTTCGATGGCTTACGAAAGGCTTTTGATCAAAAAAACAATCACTTAATTTTCGCCTCTCATGGATAATCTCTCGTTTCATATCACGGATATAACCGCTAATAGTATCAGAGCAAAAGCTTCTGATATAGAGATAGATATACAGATAAAGGACACATCCATATGTATTCGTATCGCGGATAATGGCTGTGGTATGGATCCGGAAACAGTCTCTCTGATCCGTAATCCGTTTTATACGACTCGCACGACACGAAAAGTGGGTCTAGGCTTACCTTTCTTGATACAAAACGCGGAGCAAACAGGCGGGAATGTGGAAATATCTTCCATACAGGGAAAAGGTACGGTAGTTGTTGCTTGTTTTGTCTCATCTCATATTGATTGTCCGCCATGGGGAGATTTGGCGGGTACAATGGCTATGCTTATAGGCAGTAATCCAGACATAAACATTCATTTCTCATATCATTCAGATCTGGTTTCATTTGATATCAGTACGCGAGAGCTTAAAGAAATCCTAGAGGACATGCCATTAAGTCATCCGAAAGTCATGCTTTATTTGAAGGAGTTAATAGCGAATCAAATAGTTGCGTCAAGCTGAATTAATCTTTTCATATAGGTGATCTGATCTTTTCACAGCTGTGATACGATCTTTTCACATTCATGAAACAAACGTTTCACAGCCGTGAAAAGAACTGTGTCTTTACTCAAAGCAGCTACAAGCTTTGCTTGAATGCACTAATTTATCCTTATCTTGCTGTTAATTTTATAATTCCCATTATGTTTAATAGTATTATGAACGATCAAAAAATGACTACTCCGATACATGATACACAAATAAAAAACCGCCTAGTAACCTTATATTACTAGACGGTTCCATTTATTCTGAAAGAAGAAATTACTTATTCATCTCTGCTTCAATAGCATCGAATTTATCACCCATATTCAAGTTGTAGTAAATACCTCTTAAAGCGGTCATATATTCTCTTTCTTCTGGTTTCATTTGGTGAGCTTTCTCAAAGTAAGGAAGAGCTAGCTTAAAGAATTCCTTAGCTTTGCCTAATTCCTCTTGATATTGTTTTGCGTCGTTGATCATATTAGCCTCACCTTGCTTGTTTACACCTTGGTTGTAATATACACGACCTAAGTTAGAGAGAGATTCGATATAGTCCGGATTGATCGCCAATGCTTTCTTGAAATACTCTTCAGCTTTAGCGTAATCTTTCAAACCAGTCTCATAAACACGGCCCATTACATCGTAAAGCTGTGGATTGTTGGAATCCTTAGCGATAGCTGTGTTCAAATATTCAATAGCTTTCTCATTTCTATTAGAATAGATGTAATTGTTTATAAGGCTCATTAAGAAATACTGTTCCTCAGGGAATTTATTCAAACCTTCTTCCAAAGTCTTCTCTAAATTCACGGTATCTTTAGCTTGCTCATACTCATAGCATAAGTATTGATATACCTCGCTTGCTCTATAATCCGTATTTTTAGCACGCTCTAACGCTGCGATAGCTTTTTGAGAATCGCCAAGTTGGGTCGCTGCTACAGCGGCATAGAACTGAACTGTCATGAAGTTTGAATCTCTTTCAGCGACAGCCTCACCTTTAAACATTGGCATATCAGATATTTTCAGGTATTGCTCGAAGAAATCGTAAGCTTTGTTATAATCTTTCTGATCGAAATAGTAAGCACCACCATTGATGTAATATACGTGGTTTGCTCCTAGGATACCTTTGATATCTTTCGTGAACTTAGGTTTAACTTTTCCTTTTTCATTAGGAAGTTGATCTAACTCATATGCTTTCTCAAAGTATGGCAAAATACTACCCAATGCCTCGTACATAACAGGCTCGTCCGGTTGTTGTCCCAAGACTTGTTTAGTTCTTTCGTTACTGAACTGTTGATCCTCGATAAAACCGGCAACATACCAAGTTTTAGCGTCATCCTTTGTTTCAGGGTTTTCCAAAGCTCCTTTAATAAGAGTTCTGGCTTCCGAGAAATCAGGAGTTGTCCCCTTAGCTATACTTTGAGCCTCATTTACAGCTTTTTTCTGTGCAAAAGAGACCGATGCTGCGACACATAGTGCCACTGTTAATAATACTCGTTTCATTGCGATAGTAATTTTGAGATTAATATTTCTATTTGTTTAAATTTATTCAGTTATTTCTTCGTTATCATCTTGCTCGTTATCCTCCTCAGATTCCGGTAGATCTACATCAGTACCTAGACTAGCTTGATCCTCGCTCAACTCACTTCCCTCATTCTCTTGTCTGGCTTCTTGTTCCGCTTTTTGCTCGGCAATCTCCTCTTCACTCTCAGACAATACTTTACATACAGAAGCGATTTCGTCGTTGCGCTTTTCTAAATTAATCAAACGAACACCTTGAGTAGCACGTCCTATTACGTTCAAATCGGCCACTTTCATACGGATAGCGATACCCGACTTATTGATAATCATTAAATCGTTCTCGTCCGTAACATTCTTGATGGCAACTAATTTACCGGTCTTCTCCGTGATATTAATGGTTTTTACGCCTTTACCGCCACGATTCGTTATACGATAATCCTCGATAGAGGAGCGTTTTCCATATCCCTGCTCTGATACGACGAGTACGGTCTCTTTTTCCTTGTCCTTGATACAGATCATACCAACGACTTCATCGGTATTATCCTCGTCCAAAGTCATACCTTTCACTCCGGAAGCCGTACGGCCCATTACACGTACCGCGCTTTCATGGAAACGGATCGCCCGGCCGTTACGGTTCGCTATGATCACCTCGTTGTTACCATTCGTCATACATACTTGGATCAAGCCATCGTCTTCACGCAATGTAATAGCGTTCACACCGTTTTGACGAGGACGGGAATAGGCCTCCAACAAAGTCTTTTTGATCACACCTTTCTTCGTACAGAATAATAGGTAATGAGAATTAATGAATTCCGTATCGGTGGTTAATTTCTTAACACGTATAAAGGCTTGTACCTTATCATCCGGCTCGATATTCAGAAGATTCTGGATCGCACGTCCTTTAGCGTTCTTAGCTCCTTCCGGAATCTCGAATACCTTCAACCAATAACATTTACCTTTTGCCGTGAAGAATAATAAGGTTGCGTGCATGGATGCCGGATAGATATACTCAACGAAATCCTCGTCTCTAGTCTCGGAACCCTTCGCTCCTACACCACCACGGCCTTGCGCACGGAACTCACTTAACGGGGTACGTTTGATATATCCCATATGAGATACGGTAATGATCATCTCATCATCCGCATAGAAATCCTCCGGATTTAATTCCTCAGAGGCGTAAACGATATCCGTCTTACGTTCGTCGCCAAATTTATCCTTGATTTCCAATAATTCATCTTTGATAACCTTCATACAAAGGTCCTCATTCTCCAGAATCTCATTCAAATAAGCGATCAACTTCTCGATCTCCTCATATTCCGCACGCAATTTGTCTTGTTCCAGACCTGTCAACTGACGAAGTCTCATCTCGACAATCGCACGTGCTTGAAGCTCAGATAAAGAGAAACGTTCGATCAAACGCTCGATAGCCTCTTGCGGGCTTTGGGAAGACTTGATAATCGCGATTACCTCGTCTATATTATCGGAAGCGATGATCAAGCCTTCCAATATATGAGCTCTCTCTTCCGCTTTCCTCAATTCATATTTTGTACGCCGGATAACAACCTCATGACGGTGCTCAACAAACGCCTTGATTAAGTCTTTTAAGTTAAGCAACCTCGGACGGCCGTTCACCAAAGCGATATTATTAACGCTGAATGAGGATTGCAGAGCCGTAAGCTTATACAATTTATTCAGTACGACACTCGAGTTCGCGTCACGTTTCACGTCAACTACGATACGCATACCGCTACGGTCGGACTCATCATTGACATTGGAAATGCCATCGATACGCTTCTCGTTTACCAGGTCAGCGATATACTTGATCAACTCAGCCTTATTTACCAAATAAGGAATCTCGGTAATAATAATCTTCTCATGATTATTCTCCACCTCAATCTCGGCTTTACCGCGAAGGATGATACGTCCCCTACCCGTCTCGAAAGCGTCTTTCACGCCTGCGTAGCCATAAATTGTAGCGCCTGTAGGGAAGTCCGGAGCCTTGATATATTGCATTAAGCCCTCTACCTCGATATCTCCCTTGGCATCGATATAAGCGATACAACCATCTAATACCTCGCTCAAGTTATGAGTCGGCATATTCGTAGCCATACCAACGGCGATACCCGATCCACCATTTACAAGTAAGTTAGGAACACGAGTCGGCAATACGGTTGGCTCCTTCAACGTATCATCGAAGTTAAGCTGGAAATCTACCGTGTCCTTATCGATATCCCGGAGCATTTCTTCGGCGAGTTTACTCAGTCGTGCCTCTGTATAACGCATAGCGGCAGGACTATCACCGTCCACTGAACCGAAGTTACCTTGTCCGTCTACTAACGGATAACGCATAGACCATGTCTGGGCCATACGAACCATGGCGAAATATACAGACGAGTCGCCATGTGGATGATATTTACCTAAAACTTCACCAACTATTCTCGCAGATTTTTTATAAGGTTTGTCGGATGTATTACCCAATTCATTCATTCCAAACAAAATACGACGATGAACCGGTTTAAAACCATCCCTAACATCCGGAAGGGCACGTGAAACAATGACAGACATTGAATAATCAATGTATGCCGATTTCATTTCCTCTTCGATGTTAATCTTAATAATTCTGTCTTGATCAACCATTTAGTCTTATATTAATTACACTCAATATCTCACCTTTCAAAAAGTGCACTAAGGTAAGGCTTTTCCGTGTATCACGAAAGCTTTTGACTCGAAATTTTAGAATTTACTTGTCAGAAGGCATCCGGTTTCAAACCATCAAAATGAAACTGCCACCCTATGAAAATGGGATTAGTAGTACATGTATTTGGAATTACACTTACGGGTAATATTTTTTAATGTTTCTTTATAACAAGATAAAGCTGTTTTTTGTAATATATGACAAGCCTGCCTTCAATACTTTATTTTCTTTTAAGGAATAATGGCATGGATTTTGTTAGATATATGACGAGAGTTTATTACATTTGCACTATCATAGTACATTATTATAATATGAAAAATAACTATTCAAAGAGATTAATGGACGTTATTGAATATAGCCGTGAAGAAGCAGCAAGGCTTCAGAACAGTTATATTGGACCGGAACACTTAATGCTTGGAATTATCCGCGACGGCGAAGGGAAAGCCGTGCAGGCCCTGCGCGAACTAAATGTCGACGAATGGGATATCAAAAGAAAGATCGAACAGGAAATTAAAAATACAATCGATGCCGAAGATGCTGTCCAGCATGATATCGCTATTAGTAAAACAACCGAGCGCGTACTGCGTATGAGTATGCTTGAATCGCGCTTGTTCAAGAAAAAAGAAACCGGAACGGAACATTTGCTTCTGGCCATTTTGAAAGAAGAGTTTAATGTTGCGGCAAAGGTGCTGAACGAAGTGGGCATAACGTATCGCAGTATATATAATTACCTGATAAGCGGCACAGGTTTGAAGCACATGGATGATTTTATTGGAGAAGAAGATGCCGAACATTTTGAAGGAATCAGTGATGGCTACACCGATGATGATGAAGATGATGACGATGATTACTCTTCCCGCCGGGAGTCTCCCCGCTCCTCTTCCGGAGCCGGCTCTGCACAACCAAAATCACCAAACGACACGCCTGTATTGGACAACTTCGGTACAGATATGACGCGTGCGGCCGCTGAAAACCGTCTCGATCCGATTGTCGGACGTGAGAAGGAGATCGAACGCTTAGCTCAGATATTGAGCCGTCGCAAAAAGAACAATCCTGTCTTGATCGGTGAGCCAGGTGTCGGCAAATCGGCAATTGTGGAAGGTTTGGCACTGCGTATCATCCAGCGCAAAGTTTCCCGCGTTTTGTTCGACAAACGTGTGATCAGCTTGGATATGGCATCTATCGTGGCTGGAACCAAATATCGCGGTCAGTTTGAAGAACGTATCAAGGCGATTCTGAACGAACTGTCGAAGAACCCGAATATCATCCTGTTTATCGATGAGATCCATACGATCGTCGGTGCAGGTTCAGCTTCAGGTTCAATGGATGCCGCCAATATGCTGAAGCCGGCTCTGGCCCGTGGTGAGATACAATGTATCGGTGCTACGACATTAGATGAATACCGTAAAAATATCGAGAAAGATGGAGCTTTGGAACGTCGTTTCCAAAAAGTGATCGTCGATCCGACAACAGCGGAAGAAACTTTGCAGATCCTGCAAAATATCAAGGCCCGCTACGAAGAACATCACAATGTGATCTATACGCCCGAAGCCCTGCAAGCTTGTGTAAAACTGACAGAACGTTATATCAGTGACCGCAACTTCCCGGACAAAGCAATTGATGCGTTGGATGAAGCCGGTTCTCGCGTACATATATCTAACATAACGGTTCCGAAAAGCATTGAAGAACTGGAAGCCAAGATCGAGGCAACCAAAACAGAGAAGCTTGCTGCCGTTAAGTCACAAAACTTTGAATTGGCTGCCAGCTTCCGTGACAAGGAACGTCAGTACCTCTTACAGTTGGAAGCAGCCAAAGCCAAATGGGAGCAAGAATTGCAGGAGCATCGCGAAACGGTGGATGAAGATAAGGTGGCTGAAGTTGTAGCCATGATGTCAGGTGTCCCTGTCCAACGTATCGCAAAAGCTGAAAACCTGAAATTACTCGAAATGGCGGAGAACCTAAAGAAGAAAGTAGTCGGCCAAGATGATGCCGTTCAGAAGATCGTAAAAGCAATTCAGCGCAACCGCGTTGGCTTAAAGGATCCGAACAAGCCGATCGGAACATTCATGTTCTTAGGGCCGACAGGTGTCGGTAAGACTCATCTGGCCAAAAAGTTGGCGGAATATCTGTTTGACTCGGCCGACGCTTTGGTCCGTATCGATATGAGCGAGTATCTCGAAAAGTTTGCGGTGTCCCGCCTGATCGGTGCGCCTCCGGGATATGTAGGTTATGAAGAAGGCGGTCAGTTAACCGAGAAGGTCCGCCGTAAGCCCTACTCTGTTGTCTTGTTGGATGAGATCGAGAAAGCGCATCCGGACGTGTTCAACCTGCTGCTGCAAGTCCTGGACGAAGGTCGTCTGACTGACAGTCTTGGCAGACGGATCGACTTTAAGAATACAATTCTGATCATGACGTCTAATATCGGTACACGCCAGTTGAAAGACTTCGGCCGTGGTGTCGGTTTCAGTTCGCAGGCTGCCGGCGAGCCAGATAAGGACTTCTCCCGCAGCGTTATCCAGAAAGCACTGAACAAGGCATTCGCTCCGGAGTTTTTGAACCGTGTGGACGACATCATTATGTTCGATCAATTGGATAAGGAAGCAATCCATAAGATCATTGACATAGAATTGCAAGGTCTTTACAAACGCGTGGCTGGTCTTGGTTATTCTTTGGAACTGACAGACGCCGCCAAAGATTTTGTTGCCACCAAAGGTTATGACATTCAGTTCGGTGCACGTCCGCTGAAGCGTGCCATCCAGAAATATCTGGAAGACGAAATGGCAGAAATGATTATCCGAGCGTCTGTCGGAGAAGGTGATACGATTGTTGTCGACTTCGACAAGGACAAACAAGAGATTGTTACGAATATAAAGAAAAGCGAGTCTGCTGCCGAAGCTTGATTTTCAAAAATGTGATTGGAGTGCCGTTGTGGTTTTTGCCACAACGGCATTTTTTATGTGATTTGCCATAAATCGAGACTTTTTTCTTAAGTTTGCCTAAACTTTTTATGCTATGACATTCTTCAGATGCCTTTGCTTGCTATTTATTTTATGCTGTTGCAATAGTAAACCGAAAACAGATGCGGGAATGATACGTGTATCAGTTCTGCGTGGTCCTTCCGCCATTGCCTTTGCACACTGGATGAAAGAAACGCCCGTTATCGACGGCAAGCCGCTTTCCGTTCGGATAATCGATTCTCCTGACTTGATGCAAGCTACTCTGATAAAAGGTGAAGCTGATATAGCTGTTTTGCCGATGATCAGTGCTGTCAACTTGTATAATAAAGGCATTCGATATCATCTGGCAGGTTGTCCGATATGGGGTACCCTCTATTTGGTAGGTAGAAGCGACAAAGGTATATCCGGTGAGAACAAATCGGTTTTACATATTTTCGGAGCAGGAACGACACCTGACATTCTTACCCGTCATTATCTCCGGCAACATAAACTTAATTACACGTTGAATTATTCACTCACTACCGCACATGAAATCATGCAGGGACTGTTGGCCGGGAAAGTCGATTATGCCGTTTTAGGAGAACCGTTCTTGAGTATTGCGTTGCGGAAAGACAGCACGTTGCAAATATTGGCAGACCTAAACAAGCCTGATTCTGCCTCTTTAGGATTTG
>ENA-OPDF01002149-OPDF01002149.1-human-gut-metagenome-genome-assembly--contig:-NODE-2149-length-10503-cov-2.375574_pt1 | contig 10503 bp, 8 predicted proteins | sample MGYA00241575_ERZ501501 | MGnify/ENA primary metagenome ERZ501501 (study PRJEB25962, sample SAMEA1972229) | human gut metagenome | biome: human gut; feature: human-associated habitat; material: faeces... | reverse complement strand
CGAATCCATATTCGGGTGCAGTCCGAATATCGCCTTGATTCCGCGCACATAGAAGTTGGTCGATAAGAAGGATAGCCTGGAACGTATTTTCGGCGAAGCCGGGATGCTTATCGCTATCCATGCCGAAAAGGAGGAGGTCATCAAACGGAACATCGCTCATTATACGGGCTTGCACGGTGACGACCTGGATATCTCCTTCCATAGTAAGATCCGTAGCGAGGAAGCCTGCTATGCTTCCTCGTCCGAGGCAGTTGAACTGGCTACCCGTCTCGGTTCCCGTCTGCATATTCTGCATCTTTCGACAGCAAAAGAACTTTCTTTGTTGAGTAATAAGCTTCCGATTAGTGAAAAGAAGATCACAGGTGAAGTATGTGTGCATCATCTTTGGTTTTACGATGGCGATTATGAACAGTTCGGAAACCGTATCAAATGGAACCCGTCGATTAAGACGCTGGCAGACCGTACGGCACTGCGTGAAGCCGTTAATAACAACACGATCGATATTGTGGCGACCGACCATGCCCCGCATCTCCTTTCCGAAAAGGAGGGAAGTTGCCTGAAAGCCGCTTCCGGAGGTCCGCTGATCCAGCATTCGCTTATTGTTATGCTGGAATTGGCGATGGAAGGCCGTTTCACTTATGAAAAAGTGGTGGAAAAGATGGCTCACATGCCTTCAGAACTTTTCCGCGTGGATCGCCGTGGCTATATCCGTCCAGGTTATTATGCCGACCTTGTCTTGGTCGATCCGAAAGAAACCTGGACAGTGGCAAAAGAAAATATACTGTATAAATGCGGTTGGTCTCCTTTCGAAGGCTATACATTCCATCATGCCGTTTGGAAAACATTCGTCAACGGGCAACTGGCCTATGACAATGGACGGGTGAATGATGAGGTTCGCGGGATGGAAGCTCGGTATAGTTGAAAGGTGAAAGTTAATTTTACGTCTCTTTATAACTTTCACCTTTCAACTGATATCAATAAGTTTGTGCGTTTGCAAGCTGAGGTGCCATTGGGGGTGCCGCCGGAGATCCACGATTCGCATTTGAACATCCAGTAGGTATACGGCAGCGTTTCCCGATTCATGATCTCCTCCTTCAGATAGGGCCACCCCGCACTGCTCATATCGGAAACAGCATTTCTGTGCTTTTCATCGTCCCATTCGAGCCAGACCTGATCCCAGCGCCGGTACAGCCTTGCCCCGGTATCATCCAGTATGTATGTCGTTGCATAGTACCCGTTTATTCCCGTATACGCCCGCGAAATGTCATCCAGGAACGCGCAGCAATAGGCGCCCATACGTTCATTGTAATACAGCATCAGCTCCGCGCAGCTGCAATAGTCCAGTCCCAGCTCCATTTGATACGCGGTGTCCTCGATCTGCCCATCCGGCAGCACGCAGTAGCGGTGCAGCGTGAACTCTGACCGCACGAACCGGAACACAGCCGGCGTCACGTCATCCAGCGCAAGAAGCACGCTCCGCGTATATCCCTCCGGCACGACTTCGCAGTAAGTGTCGTCCAGCGAAGGGTCATAAACCACTTCCTCCGCCGTTCCATTGAGCGCAGTTCCCTCTATCGCGCCCGGCTTTTCCAGCAGGCTGACCTTGACCTGCCATATGTACTCCCGCAGGCGCTGGTCGTCCGTCTGTTCCAAACCAGCCTCCAGCGTCTGGAGCGCTTTCGCATAATCCTCCCGCTGCTCGCAGACCTGCGCCAGCTTGAGATACGCGTCCGCATTCCTGGGGTCAATTTCAATCGCGGCTTCAAAGGCCAGAATGGCCTCTTGATAATTGCCCTCGGACAGATAGCGCACGCCGAGATCATATTGGGTCTGCCAATCGAGTGCTTCATCCACCGGTTCAACTTCCGGTGCTTTTTGACACGCAGCAAGCGTCAGCAGAAGAATTATTGTTAAAAAAACACAAGTGAACTGTTTCATTTCCATTTCTCCTTTTATCATATTCACTGTCCATGCGGCGCGGCATGCAGTAATGAAGCATCACCAAGCACATAAAACTTTCCGCTGCGCGTTTCACATTTTCTGTCCGACATACATGTATTCTCGATTTGGAAGCTACCTCTGACGCGAAGTAGATCGTCATTTAAGTTTGCACCATTTGTGCCGTAACTGTGATTTTCCGCCCCATTCTCCAGCCGTCACCACAACATCGTTCCGCTTTACTCCCGGAGCAGCCATTCTGTCTCGGCAGCCTCAAGCTGCTGCAGCGTGTCGGCATCGACAACGCCCGTTTGGGTAAGTGAATGGTTCTTTTGCCAGCGCATCAGCGCCGCTTCCGTAGCCTGGCCAAAATCGCCGTCGACAACCACGCCATCATAGTTCATGACAACCAACATAGCCTGTACATATTTGACGTCCTCGCCCTGACTGCCCTGCTGCAGCGTGCGCTCCGGGCGGGGGTAGAGGCTGCGGTCCGCTCTGGTTTCTGCGGTGATGGTATAGGGATCGGCGCCGCTTTGGGCCTTTGCCACGTGCGTGATGATCCACCGGCCATTGCGCTTTTCAAACGAAATGGTCTGGACAGAATCAAACTGCTCAAAGTACAGCAGGTCACATTCCGCTTCGCAGGCCGTTTCGTCGGAACTGACGATCCGCAGCGTCTGCGGATCGTAATCATATACGCCGTATCCGCGCCCGCCGCGAACCAGATACAGCCCGCCGTCAAATTCCAGAATATTCGCGTCCAGCACATCCGAAACCGTCGCGTAAGGGCTTTGCATAATGCCCAGACTGTCTACATCCATATATTCTCTCAGGTTATCCAGCATCTGCTCTTTACTGGAATAGTTCGAAATCGTGTTATAGGAGCTATACGTTGGATCGATGGCCTCGTCCTCTGCAAGCGAACGTTCAAGCTCCGAGGTGGTCATCGGAGACGGCACAAGGCGCTTGATTCTTCCGTACTGGCCGTTTTCATAGGAAACAATCGCCATATACGATCCCTGGCCCTCAACAAAGAATGTCTCATCCTCGACCGCGTTCAGCCATGCCAGATTCTCCTGCAAAAGCGCCAGAAGCTCCTGCTCGTTCAGCTGCGGCTGTTCCGGCTGCCGGCTGGCCTGTATGGAATCGCGCAGGTACTTTCTGCAATTCTCCGGCGTGCTGGCAAGGAAGTGCAGCACGTATTCGTCGCCAGCTGTGCAGGCTGCAAGGCGTTCGTCGAAAACAGCCTCGGAAACCTCCACATCATCGAGGTAGCATACCCGCTCACCGGACACATCCTCGGTTTTTGCGTAGCTCCAGAAATCATGATGCTCGATCTGCACGCCGTCCCAGCGGACATACTGCAGCTCGTAACCGGCAGACGTGCCGTGGCCCTCATTGACAATGGCTCCCGCCGTGGTGACGCGGACATCGGGGTTGATCCAGGTATCGACAAAGCCGTTGTACAGCTCCATCACCTGATCGTTTTTCCATGTATAGAGCGTATAATCGGTCAGCGCGATCTGCTCAGACTGCCCCTGCGTATCAATTTCGCCGCAGATCAGCTCCGGCGTGCCGTCCTCATCCAGATCGACAAGCGCAAAGCCCATTGTGCCGTCTGTGCCGAGCAGCGCGGCATAGGCGCGCAGCGCCTCCTGCGGCCAAAGCTCGCAGAGCGCCTGCAAATATCGTTCTTCACCCGTCTCGAGATAACGCGCCTGCAGCCGCTTCGCAAGCTCCTTCCCGGTTCCAAGCGCCCGGCTGCATTCGATCAGACGCGCAAGCACATCCTCGTCCTTTTCGAGCAGCTTTTCATAATAGGACTCCGCCTTTTCATAGTCCTGCGCACCGTAGTACGCATCCGCCGCGCGGCGGTACAGCTCGTCCGTCTCGCTCCCCCACTGCATTGCCGATTCGTAATCCTCCGCAGCGCTGCGGTATGCATCCGTCTGTTCGCTGCCCTGCGCGCTCTGCGCCAGCTCCCAGTACGCGTCGCCTCGCTGCTCATACGCCTGCGCGTTCTTCGGGTCGATCTCGATGGCTGCGGTAAAGGCCAGAATCGCCTCTTCATACCTTCCGTCCGACAGATAGCGCACGCCCAGATCGTACCGGGACTGCCACGTCGGCGCGGACTGCTCCTCAGCGTCAACGGAATGCGCGGAACAGGCGCTCAGCAAGCCGAGCAGCGCCAGCAGGAAACACATCATCTTTATTCTTTTCATACTTTTCTCCATTTTTTCCAAATATCTATAACGCAGACAAAAGGGGCAGCGTGGAAGCACTGCCCCTTTGTAATTCTGTCTTAGTTGAAGCTGCTCTGCATGGTCGCCTTCAGGCCCTGATCCGTGTTCTGCAGCTCGCGGGCCGCCGTATCCATCAGCGTTGCGTAGCCCTCCAGCATTTCAGAGAAGCTTGTGAAACTGCTCTGCATACTCTCAAATTTTGCGACGAACGCAGCCTGTGCCTCGCCCTTCCATGTCTCGTTCAGCGCAAGGATCAGCGAGCGCAGCCGCGCCATCGTGTCGTCGTGCTGACTGCGGAGATTGCGGACCTCTGTCGCCTTGGAATTCAATACCTCGGGTGTTACCTGAATCAATGCCATGATCATTTCCTCCTATTTATATTTTATAAATTTTAAACTTCAAATTCAGCTGTCTGCTTTTTCTGCGTTTTTCTCCAGCTCTTCTCTCACGCTTGCCTGATAGCTCTGCACCTCTGCGTTGATGTAGCCCAGAAAATGAACCGAATCAATATCCTCATGCTGGAACAGGAACATCGTTTCCGCATCGATATACCCCTCCGGGAACGGTTCGCCAATGTAGTCATACGTGGTATTTGTCTGCTCGTCATGAACGATTGTGCCGATAATGAGCAATTTCCGTGTGGCGCCCTGCAGAGCGACCACGCTTCCGATCGGCAGCAGATCCTTATACATAATACATATCCTCCCTTACTGGTGTTTACCGGAACGCAAATTCCAGCATCTCATCCACATATTTTTTGCTTTGCTTATAGAAAGACTTCACATTTTTCGCCGCTTCGATCACGAAATTCGCCGTCGAATCAGCGTCCATGAACTTACTCCGGAGCCATTCATCCGGCTTGTACCATTTGAACTCATTCCCGATGACGTCGTCAAACGAGGTTTTGCCCCACACAAATGAATATCCGGTCTTGCCCGTCAGATCCGTATTGAGCTTTCCGAACGACTTGAGCATTTTCTCCGTACCTTTCAGGAGCGACACCATATCCAGTCCCGTATAGGCCAGCTCGCCGAATTTCTCACCGGCTTTCTTGTTTCCGAGCATTTCGCCCAGCTCTCCGCCATTCTTCTTCAGCAGATCCTTCAGGTAATTTGTTTTCCCCACCTCGTCGTACTCATCACGCGCAACATGGACTATATCCGCGCTTGCGCTTGCAATATCGTTTCCTGCGCTGGTAATGATACAGAGTGCAACCGGAATTCCCGCAACGGTGCTGCACGCGGCAACTGCTCCGGCGATTTTGACAATACTCTTGCCGATCTTGACCGCGCCCTTGCCGTATTCCACGATATCATATACGGTCCCGTGATTCTGATAGCTTTTCTTTGCCGCGCTGACGACGTTCGAAACAGAGGTTTTGACCGCGCTGCCAAAGTCCGAGACATCGTCCTTGAGCTTGGAGAACCACCCCTTCTTTTTGCTGACCACCGCCTGCTTGACGCCGTCGCACAGGGTTTCGGAGGTCCGAAGGCCAAACGTCTTTCCCAGCTCGTCCGCGCATTTCTGCCTGTCGATCCCCCGCAGCGCGACAGCCGGCAGCGTTGTGGCCGCGAGGCCCGCGCCAATGGCGTCGGCAGCTTCGCCAAGCCCTCTTGCTCTGTGGCCGAGCTTCTGGTCCGTCTGCGTGAAGCGGTCGCTTGCGGCAAGCAGCATCTGCGTCATTGCCTCCAGCTGGGTCTGCTCTGTCGTGCATCTGCGGGAAAGCGCCTCCAGCGACTGTCTGATCTGCTGCGTCGCCGCGATCTGCATATCCAGTCCGTTCAGGACGCTGGAAACATTCACGGCGACCGCGCGCATTGCACCCGACTGCTGTCTCAGCCGTGCCTGCGCCTGCTGGACGACTGCGGATTCAATTTTGATCTGCACCGGCACAACCTCCTTACCATTCGCCGCCTCCGCCGGAACCCGTCCCGCCTGACGCGGACATGGACGCCTTTGTTCGTGCTTCTGCGGCTTCAAACTCATCTGCGGCCTTGCGGATCGTGTGCGCAAGACGCGACAGCTCATCCTGGATCTTTCGGATCTCGCGCAGCCGGCGCTCGGCTGCCTGATCGTATGTATCGGCGGCTTCTCCGGCCCACACGCCGGCAAGCTGCTGCCGGAGCGCCTGAATGCTCTGCGCGATCTGACTGCATTGCTGCTCGCTCTGTTCAAGCTGTCTTGCCTGCGCACGCGCATTTTCATAATCTATGCGGATCAGGCTCATTTCTGAAGCTCCTTTCCAAGGGTGTGTTTCAGGATGGTTCTATCTTACACTATGTAAAATAATTTGTCAATATGTTAATTCAAATACGTTGTAATATACAAAAACTGGCGCTGTAATTTGTTAAAAACAGCAAATTACTCCAATATAGCGCAGCCCTGCAGGCTTGCGCCGTCCCAGATCCCGCAGGACGCAAGCGTTCTGGACTCCGCAATGGGCGCTCCCTGGTCGTACAGGCGGATCGCAGTACAGCTGCCGTAAACCTGCGGATACAGGGCGCGGAGCATTTCCAGAACACGCGCATTCACCTCCGCGACCGGCAGGAACGCCGGAAGCTCCACATCCAGCTGCTCGTCTCCGATGGTCAGGGTCACGATCACATTCTGACAGGCCTTCATTGCGGCGCGCCCTCCCGTACCAGCGCACGCAGCGTGCGCCGGATCTGCTCCGGCGTGCTCCTGCGGACGATCCAGTCCTCCGTCTCCTCCTCGCCGGGCTCCAGCCGGAGCAGCATATCGGAATCGTACACAAGACAAAGGCTTTCCAGCGTTCGCGTCTGCAAATGGACCGTGTTCACGCAGCAATAGCCGCACCGCCGTTCCAGACCGGCAAGCAGAAGCGCCGCCGCGTCCTCCGGCATTCCGGCTGCCAACAGCTCTGCCCGGCCTGCGTCTGTGTCCTTCAGACAGTGCTGCAGCAGCTCGTTTGTAAGGCTCCAGTGCGTCTGCGCCTCAGGTGCTTCCTGCGCTTTGCAGCACTCCATCAGCCTTGCAAGCGCCAGCTCTTCTATTTCCCCGTCCGCAGCTCCGGTCAGGCTTGCCAGCTCGCCATCCTTTGTCAGCTGCGCCCAGCAGCTCCCCTGCCGGTACAATACGACGGACGGCTCCGCCTGTCCGCAGTTGACCGCATCGACGGTCAGATACAAGTCGCATTCCGCACAGATTTCAATGAGCCGCCGCAGATCGCCGCGCACGATCGCCGCGCCTTCAAATTGCCGCGTGATCGCGCCGCTCTGCTCCAGCTCCTCCAGGCAGACTTCATACGCCGCCCGGATCTGCTCGTGATCCATCATCATAAACGGGTCGCGCACGCCAAAAAGATGCTCCGCGCCCAATTCGGACGCCAGCACGACCAGCGCTCTGATCGAGAGCCTGCTCCGCTCCATTTTCTCTGCCTCCTCTATCTCCTCTATTTTTGTACTGCCTTCAGCTTGACCGCATGGCCATCCTGAACCAGATAGCCCATGCCGGCGCCTGCATCCTGTGACGCGGCGCTGTACGCCAGATCGGTCCGGGCAAACATATGCGCCTGCGCGCTTCCGCCAAGCAGAAGGGTCGTTTTTCCGGTCATTTCCATGGTGAAGCGCTCGCCCGAAGCGGACAGCTTTGTAATGTCCGCCGCGTTTCCGCTTACGATCACCGCGACGCGCAGCCCTTTGCCAAGGACCAGAATGCTGGCCAGCCGCCGCAGCGTCTGGTCGTTGATCGAATCGATGCAGCGCTTCAGATCGTCAATGCAGATCAGAATCCACGGCCAGTCTGTGCTCCCGGCGCTCGCGTCCTTTCTTTTCTGCATCTCCGGCATCAGCGCGGCGATCTCACCGTCAAACGCCGCCGCAGCCTGCGCCTGCGCGCCGTGAAATACAATGTGCTTCGCAGGCGCAAGCTTTTCTGCGGCCTGCGCAAAAATGGCCCGAACGGTACTGCTTCCGTCCTGCGCGCAGGAGATCAGCAGAAACTGCTCCTGCGCAAGCGCGGCGAAGCACGGCTGCACGGACTGCTCCGTAAGACCACAGAGGATCTGCTCCGACGGATATTCCCGCCAGTCCACGACCTCCGGCAGCACCGGGATCGGCGGCGGGCAGGCGCCTGTCCATGCCCCGCGCATCAGCCCGGCAAGACGCCGGATCTCATTGACGCGGTCGATCTCCCGTTTTCCCGCTGCGGGAAGCGCCGTCTGGAATTCCAGCGGCGGAGTGCTTCTGACCAGACCGCGTCCGGCCAGATTTTCCGGCTCCAGACCGTTCGTTTTGCCGACGATCTGCGCGTAATCGCCGCGGTCCGTCATCCGCAGGCAGACAGCCGCCTTGATGTGCTGGCTGATCCGGTACGGCAGCGCGTTCACCGCGCCAGCGCTGACCAGCAGATACATCCCGCAGGCCGCGCCGTCCCGCACGAGCGTCTGCAAAAAGCCGTCGATATCCGGGTACAGCTCCAGCGCAGGCGCAACGTGATCCAGCAGAAGCACGATCCATGGCAGCTGCTCGCCGGTGGCTTCCCGGTAAGCGTCTATGCTGACGAGGCCCTGTCCGGCAAGCAGCTTCTTCCGGCGATCCAGCGTGTCGATGAGCATGGTCGTCAGCTTGCTCTGCTTCTGCGCGTCGTCTCCGTCCACGATGCCGCCGACGTGCGGCAGCTCCCGGAACAGCCGGAGGCTCCCGCCGCCGAAGTCCATCAGATAGAGGTGCACCTGCTCCGGAGAATAGCAGAGGGAAAGGGACATGACCGCCGATTGCAGCAGCGTCGTTTTCCCGGTCGCAGGCGCACCGTAGACTGCATAGCTTCCGGATTCCGAGAAGTTCAGCGACATCGGGCGCTGCGACTGCGCCGCAGGATCGTCCAGAAGGCCGATGACGGTCCGCAGGCCCTGCTGCTGCGTTTCCCAATGCGCGCCGTCGAACGCCGCGCAGACGACGTCGCGCAGACGCAGCTGCTCGGGCAGCTTTGCCGTCCAGAGCTGCCGCGCCTTTTCCACGCCGCGCTCCCGGCAATAGCGGTCCAGATAGTCCACGACCGCATTGATCTCCTTTCGTTCGGAGCGGTATCCCGTTGTTTTTTCCGGTTCGTAGCAATGGCGGTTCCCGTACAGGTCCACTACAGCCGTCTGTCCGCCCGTCTGCCCCGCAGTCTCGCGGAACGGCTGATAGGGTGCGCCGCTCCAATAGGACTGGATCTGCTCATAGACCTCGTCCTCGCCCACCTGCACATAGGCGCGGCCCGGCGTTGTGATCTGCGCCGCGTCGGTATGGTGCAGCATCTCCCGGCTGTCTGCGGCGTTTGCCACCTTCAAACACCAGCGGAAGCGCGTATTCGCGTTCATTTTATCGTCTACAACACCGGCGGGCTTCTGCGTCAGAAGGATCATATGGACACCCAGCGTCCGGCCAACCGCGAACACGCGATTGACCGCCTGCATGAATTCCGGGAACCGGTTCTTGAATTCCGCGAACTCGTCGATCACGATAAACAGATATCCCAGCTGCTCATCCGCCTTGCCCTCGCGCAGCAGCCGTCTGTAATCGGAGATATTGCTGACCTTCCAGCGGTCGAGCAGCTCCTTGCGCCGCGTCAGCTCGTATTCGAGCGCGATGAGGTTCCGGCCGATGCTCGTATCCAGATCGGATATGCGTCCGGCAAGATGCGGCAGATTCTGGAACGGGAGCAGCAGGCCGGTGCCCTTAAAGTCGATCAGCACGAAGCTGACCACATCCGGTGGGAAGCGGACTGCCATCGACAGGATCCAGGACTGCACCATTTCGGACTTGCCGGAGCCGGTCGTGCCCGCGACAAGGCCGTGCGGCCCGTGCCGCTTTTCATGAATATCGAACAGGAACGGCGTGCCGTCGCCGCGAACGCCGATCGGGACCGCCATGCTGCGCTCCGGCTCTGCGTTCGCCCAGTTTTTATCCAGTGCCAGCTCCGAGGGCCGCGAAACGTGATAGCCCTGCAGGAACGACACCGAGCGCGGCAGCGCCGGAGCGCCCTTCGCCTCCATGCGGAGCGGCGCCATGCTGCGTGCGAACTGCTCGTACCGGGCCTGCGGCACCTGCTCCGGCTGGAACGGCTGCTTCCGGGACGCGTGCCTGCGCTCAAACAGCACGCCCACTGCTTCCCTGCAGTCCAGAATATCGTGGCATTCCTCCGGGAGCAGATCGATCCGGTCAAACAGGTACAGCACGCTGATGCCAAGCTCCCGGCGGTTTGCCGTCAGAAATTTCATAAACGCGTGCTGCGTGACCGTCTCCGGCGCTGCGCACACGAACAGGTACCACGGCTTTGCACGCGGCGCTGCGCCGAGCCCGGCGTTCTGTCCGGC
>ENA-OPDF01002136-OPDF01002136.1-human-gut-metagenome-genome-assembly--contig:-NODE-2136-length-10551-cov-2.281536_pt1 | contig 10551 bp, 8 predicted proteins | sample MGYA00241575_ERZ501501 | MGnify/ENA primary metagenome ERZ501501 (study PRJEB25962, sample SAMEA1972229) | human gut metagenome | biome: human gut; feature: human-associated habitat; material: faeces... | reverse complement strand
AGCACCAATGATCCCCGCACAAGACCACCACCCAATACTCGGTTCAATTCGCCGTTTCCCAAATCGATTCGCGACTCTTCCGTAATCTGAATATCGTCTATCCGTTGCGGACGTACTTTACTCTGTTCCATCGTGCCGAACTCGCCCCGACCACCGGCCGCGGATTTCGTGCTCACGACCTCTTCCACATAGGTATTCCACTCGCCGCAAACGGGACAACGTCCTATCCACTTGGGCGACTCTGCCCCACAGTTATTGCAAAAGTAAACCGATTTTGTCTTTGCCATACTATTTATACTATTTGCCTCCTACGAAACTCTGCACATGTGATCGCTGCTGCAACCGCCACATTGAGCGACTCGGAAGTAGGCTGCCCGACCGGATAATTAGGAATATACAGCCGTTTCCCAATATAAGGTTCCAATTTGGCCGATATACCATTTCCCTCGTTCCCCATCACAATTACCCCCGATTTCGTCAAAGAGGTATGATAAATATCCTCCCCATCGAGAAATGTACCATACACGACCGACGAATCCACCTGAGAGAGAAAATCGGGTAACGACCTATAATAAACTTTTACCCGAGCTAATGCCCCCATAGTGGCTTGCACAACCTTAGGGTTATAAAGATCGGCGGTATCGGGAGAACAAACGATATGGCGAATACCGAACCAATCGGCCAAGCGAACGATAGTACCCAAATTGCCGGGATCTTGCACCGTATCCAAAGCCAACACCAACTCCTTTTTCAGAGTCTCGATATTTAAATGATATTCGGGTATGCGATATACAGCCAAAACATCGGGCGGCGTAACAAGCTGAGAGACTTTCGACATCTCTTGTTCATCGACTTCCTGTATCTTAGGCAACGATTTGTGAGCGTGCGAAACAACCCAAGACGGAGTAGCCAATATCAAATCACACTCGAAAACCGACAGTGTGTCTTCCACGAGTTTATTACCTTCGGCAATAAAACAGCCCTCCTCTCTCCGGCCTTTCTTTCGAGCTAACGATTGTATGCGTTTAATTTGATTTTTACTAAGCATTCTTATCCGGTAATTCGAAACTAAAACAAGATTTTTCTCCCGAGGTAACCCAAAGGCTCTCTTAGTTTCCCGCCCTCATAATCCATGCATTCGCAAAAAGAGGCTGCTCCTGTACCAAACGAGAATGATATCGACGAGCTTCATCAAAATCATCGAATGACGCTACATAGAGTCGTGATTTACGCGCCGTCTCATAAATCTGTAAATCGGCAGAAACGCCCTGTCGGTGAAAACACTCGATTTGCTTCTCGGCCATCTGTTTTGACGGAAGCGAAGCCACTATAATATAGTAGGTATTTCTCGCTGTTTCAATATCGTGTACAGCGGTTTCCAAAACATTTTCTTCCCCGGCGGCAATCGTATCGGGCATTTCATCGATTCCCAAAACGGATTCAAAATCATTAACGATAGTTTCGTCGGTTGTAGTATCCGCCTGACCGAATAACTCGGCAGACAATAATCCGGCATAATTGGCAGTGGTATCGGGTGTATTGATTGGCTTAGAAAGCATTAATAAAAACACAATTATTGCCGCTGCTACTGCTGCCGCACGCACCGTACGACGATGAAACGATATATATACACGGTCACGAACTTTTTCGGCTTCAACCGTCGGTATCTCCCTATCTTCCACATCTTCCTCACGAGGAGTTATTTCCAATGGGGTGAAACCGAAGCGGGGATTCTCGATAGAATTATTTTCCTGTGGCTGAAAACACACGTTACCATCGACTAAGACCAATCGTCCCAACCGCCCGAAACCATAATCGCCACCTTGCTCCAAGTGTTTATAAACAGATTCGACCTCTTCGGCAATAGCCTCAACAGCCTCGTCCCAAGAAATAAAACCGGCACGCATAACCGAACGAACCAATAACCCGGAATCTCCCGTCGCAACGGATTCAAATGCGACTTTTCTCACAGGTGGGAGAAACGATGTACCGCCCGATTGTATCTTCGCTTCGTCACAGAGAACTGTAAAACGGCCCAAACCGGGTATAAAAACATCATCGTTATGCAACAATAAATACTCAATATGGCGTACCAATCCAATCATACAACAAAGGTATATATTTTCTTTTGCCGGTACAACAAAACGAATAAAAATCTCTCTTTATTCTTGTCCCTGAAAAATATAAAAAGGATTCTATTCCTCTTCCAATAAACGCTCGGCCTCTTTGGAATCATAACCAAGTTCCACGGCTCGTTTCAAATCGGCCTTCGCCGATTCTCTTTCATACCTTGCCAATTTGCCCAACGCCCTCAATACATATACTACCGGGTCATCGGGAGCCAACTCGATAGCCTTTTCTATGTCTTTATCGGCTTTGGCATATTGTCCAGCGAACAAATAGGCTTCCGCCCGCCCTACATAGAGTATCTCCTTCTCGGGATTTACCCGAATTACCTGCGAATAGACCTCTATGGCTTCGGGATAATAGCCCATCACTTTCAACAACGAAGCAAAACCTATGCGACCGTTGGCACTCGCCGGATTCAATTTCAAGATTCGTTCAAAATCGGCACGGCTCGAAATCGTATCTCCCCGCTCCAATGCAATCAAACCTCTATGATACAGCGCATCTTCGTCGGTATCGTCAATTAACAGTATCTGGCTATAATCCTGATAGGCACGATCTATACTGTCTATTTCGGAAAAAAGAGCCGCCCGATTCCGCAACAAAGTGACCGAATGAGGTGTCATCAACAATCCGTTCGTATAACTCCGAAGTGCAGCTTCATAATTACCTGCATAACGTTGTACCGTACCCAAATTGGACATAAGCAACGAATTTTGCCCATTCGCGGGCTCGGTTCGCAACGCACTTACCAATGCCGACTCTGCTCCCGCCCAATCTTTCGCCTTGATGCAACTATCGGCCCTCTCTACCCATTGATAATAGGACTGTGACAATACATAAAAGGGTAACCCTACCACACAAACGAGAACCAAAAAATTTTTCATATCCCATATTTTATATAACAAAGGTACGGGTTTAGACGTTACATTCACATATTAGATATGCAAAAACGAATCAAAAGCAACAGACATTCTAAATTTTTCTGTTAATTTTGCAAATGATGAGTAATCATAAATTTATATATAGTATTTTTTTCAGCCATCAGATTATTCTCCTCTTAGGAATTGTCATTCTGTTTTCGGGATGCGCCAACGAAGATGAACCGGAGCAAGAACCTGTAAACCGTACGGTACTGATTTATATGTTGTCGAACAACAACTTAGGATCGACATACCGTTTCGATACGCAAAATATCAACGACATGTTACAAGTCGCTGCATCGGGAGGTCTAAATGGAGGAAATCTCATTATTTACCGCGACGGATACGATACAAATCCTCAGCTTATACAGATTAGGAAAAACGAATCTGGTTCGGCTGAAAAAGCGATTATAAAGGAATACCCGGACCGTAACTCGGCTACCACGGAAGTCATGCGTTCGGTAATCGACGAAACGAAAGAACTATTTCCAGCGAAAGAATACGGATTGATACTTTGGTCTCACAGCACCGGCTGGGCTCCGGGGAACTCCTCGTTAGCTCTTTCACCGGCTCGACGGTACGAATTGCCCACACGCTCTTTCGGGCAAGACGGCAAAAATTATATGGAAATAGACGAACTGGCAGAAGCTATACCCGATAAACAATTCCACTTCATTCTCACGGACGTTTGTTTCATGGGTGGAATAGAATGTGCCTACCAATTACGAAACAAGGCCGATTATTATATAGGATCGGCAGCCGAAGTTCTGGGAGCCGGAATGCCCTACTCGTTGACCATTCCAAAACTATTCGATTATCATCTCGATCTCAAAGATGTTTGCAATACAATCTATACTTATTACAATGCTCAAAGCGGAGCATATCGCACATCTACCGTGGGATTGGCGGACTGCCATAGATTGGAAGCATTAGCCGATAGTATCCATGAAATTTTCGAGGCTCATCGAAACGATGCCATGCCCGATATTTCCAATATCCAACATTTCGATCGTCAACCGCCATATATTTGTTTCGACTTACAAGATTTTCTATCGCGAATCGCTACTCCCGATGAAAATACAGGGTTGGAGCAAGCCCTCTCCCAAGCCATACTCTACCATGCGGCAACCCCTTCGGTCATGGGAGATGTCTCCATTTACAAACATTGCGGCCTGAGCTGCTACATTTTAGGAACAGGAAACACGACCCTCGACCGATATTATACGACCCTCGATTGGTACAAACGAGTCTATCCCGACAATAATTAAACTCTTAATTCTATTCATAATGTCAATTTTCAATTCTTTACAATCCTTACTGGCTCAAACGTCAGAAGTTCCGGCTCCGGAAGAGATCGCCCAAACGTGGCAACAAAAATTATCGGCACTTTCGTCTCTATCGTTCCAGCAATTCATGGAACAAGCCATCAGTGCCATATTACACGGAGCGGTAAAAATAGCTATCGCACTGGCTGTATTTTTTATCGGAAAGTGGATCATCAACCGTATCTATCATTTTATCTCCAAAGCATTCATACGCCGTAACGTCGAACTGTCCCTGCGGACCTTTCTACTCAGCTTGATACGCATCATCTTGATGCTTATTCTCATCGTTATCGTGATAGGAATACTCGGTATCAACACCAGTTCGTTTTTAGCCATATTCGCCTCCGCCGGACTTGCCATCGGTATGGCTTTGAGCGGTACGCTTCAAAACTTCGCAGGAGGGGTCATGATACTTCTGTTCAAACCCTATAAAGTGGGAGATTTTATCGAAGCGCAAGGTTACTCGGGAACTGTAAAGGAGATACAGATATTCAATACCATACTCAATACACCGGATAACAAAACGATTATCATACCTAACGGAGGATTATCGACAGGCAGCCTGAACAACTATTCCAAAGAGGGACGCCGACGTGTCGACTGGAAAATAGGCATCGCATATGGCGACGATTTCGATACGGCTCGCAAAGCCATTCTCGAACTGCTTGCAGCAGACAAACGAGTATTCGATGAACCGGCTCCGTTTGTAGCTCTAAGCAGTCTAGCCGATAGTGCGATCGAAATAACCGTACGAGTATGGACAGCCTCCGAGAATTACTGGGGAGTATTCTTCGACTTTAACGAACAAGTCTACAAACAGTTTGACAAATACGGGCTGCACTTCCCTTATCCACAAGTAGATGTACACATGATACAAGACAATCACTAATCATCGTATCGAACGAGAAAGGGGCGAATAAATTTTTGCCCCTTTCTCGTTTTCTTATAAAACACGAACCCACGTATATAATAGTTTACCGATTCTTTATATATCCGTATCGTAAAACAGAGAAACAATGATAAGAGACGTAAAGCCACAAGATGCCACAGCAATCACGAAAATTTATAACGAATATATCACAAACAGCATAATTTCATTCGAAACCGAACCTTTAACCGAAGAAGATATGCTGTCACGTATCTTGCAAATATCGTCGAAATATCCCTATCTTGTCTATGAAACAGGCGGCATAGTGGTCGGATACTGTTATGCCCATGCATGGAAAGAAAGAGCTGCTTACCGATATACAGCAGAAACAACCGTTTATTTATCTCCCGCATACACAGGCAGAGGCATAGGGACTCTACTCATGCAAAAATTAATCGAAGAGTGCCGTAACAAAAATTATCGAGCATTGATAGCTTGCATAACAGACGACAATATAGCCAGCAAGTCACTCCATATCAGACTCGGATTCAAACAAGTATCCCATTTCAAAAAAGTGGGACTAAAATTCGACCGATGGTTAGATGTCGTGGACTATGAATTATTACTAACGCCATAACACTATTTACACTCATTGTTTGAAGGAGGTTAAAAATTTGAAGATTTATAATTTTAATTCCTAAAAACGGCTCAACATTGAATGTCTTTTTATAACTTTACGGCAATAATAAGGTGTAAAAGGATTGTCTGTAAAAAATACATCTCCTTCTCACCGCGATAGCCTCATGAGGGTAAGGAATTTAAGGTAATCCTACCTCGTACACTTTCCCGGTTATATCGTCGAAAATATCTTTCTCGATTATATAATGGGGCATTAAGACAGATAAAAAATAAAAAACATATAAATGATAAGTAAATGGAATTACTTACCCCTTACATCAAACGAACAACAAATAGCCCGGACATTAGGGGACCGATATCCAAAGGTCCCTGCACTCTGTAAGCTACTCGCTCAACGAGGGGTTACTTCTGCCGCCGAAGCGGAGAAGTTTTTCAAGCCCCAGCTGTCCGATCTCCATGACCCGTTCTTAATGAGAGATATGGAAAAAGCTGTAGTTAGGCTTAATCGTGCATTAGGGAGTAAAGAAAAAATTATGATTTACGGAGACTACGACGTAGACGGGACGACTGCCGTATCTCTGGTATATAAGTTTTTACAAAACTATTATTCGGGACTCGACTACTATATCCCCGACCGTTATGAAGAGGGATACGGTATTTCCGACAAAAGTATCGACTATGCCGCCGAAAACGGTATCACGCTGTTCATCGCTCTCGACTGTGGCATCAAAGCCGTAGAAAAAATAGCTTACGCCAAAAGCAAAGGGATCGATTTTATCATCTGCGACCACCACATGCCCGATGACCAATTGCCTGATGCCGTAGCTATACTCAATCCCAAATTAGAAGGAGAAACCTATCCCTATAAACACTTGTCGGGGTGTGGTGTCGGCTACAAATTCATGCAAGGGTTTGCCATCAATAACGGTATCGACATAACTTCCGACCTGGAACCGCTGCTCGATCTCGTCGCCGTGAGCATAGCGTCAGACATCGTACCCATAACCGGAGAAAACCGAATCCTCGCCTATCACGGTCTTAAACGACTCAACTCCAATCCCAGCATGGGTTTAAGAGGTATATTGAAAGTATGCGGATTGAATAACAAAAATATTACAATCAGCGACATCGTATTCAAAATAGGGCCTCGCATCAATGCTTCGGGACGTATGCAATCGGGAAAAGAAGCGGTAGACCTGCTGGTCGCCAAAGACATGGCAGGAGCTTTGGAAAAAAGTCAAAATATCGACCAGTACAATGAGGATCGTAAAGAGCTCGATAAACGTATCACCGAAGAGGCGAGCAGAATATTGGAAGAACATATCGACATAAATCGAAGAAAATCGATTGTCATTTACAATAAAGACTGGCACAAAGGAATTATAGGTATCGTGGCCTCACGCCTGACGGAACTATATTATCGCCCGGCCGTCGTTCTCACCCTATCCGACGGACTGGCCACAGGGTCGGCTCGGTCGGTACAAGGATTCGATATTTATAAAGCCGTAGAATCTTGTCGAGACTTACTCGAAAATTTCGGAGGACATACCTATGCCGTGGGATTATCGATGAAAGAAGAACACATCAAGGAATTTACGGCTCGATTCGAGGAGCACGTTGCCCGGCACATCTTACCAGACCAGATGGAACCGCAAATCGACATAGATACAGAAATCAATTTCAATGAAATCACACCCGATTTCTTTACTATGCTGAAACAATTTAATCCGTTCGGCCCGGGAAACCAAAAACCTATTTTCTGCACCCGGCGTGTAACCGATTACGGAACAAGCCGCCTTGTTGGAAAAAAGAACGAACACGTGAAATTGGAACTGGTGGATAGCAAATCGAAAAATATCATGAATGGAATTGCATTTAATATGAGTCAGCATTTCGAACATATCAAAGCCGGCAAACCATTCGATATTTGTTACACCATAGAGGAGAACACCCACAACAATGGTTCGATACAGTTATTTATCAAAGATATGCGCCCCTCGGAATAATATTATTTGACACAATATAACAGTAGGGAGAGATTTCTTGTAAATCTCTCCCTACTGTTTACCATTTACATTTTCAAAAATAAAATTACAAGACAGGATTGAATATAATCATATCTTTACCTTAACCGTTCTACCTGCATATTTAACAAGATAAATACCTCTTTCTTGTAACCGAATCTCCATACGCTCGCCAGTTGCCGGCAAAGTTTTTACCAATACTCCATTTATATCATAAATCCAAACATACCCTTCGGTTATACCATCTATTATTATTCGGTCTTCTTTTCCCGATATTCTCACAGAATTTTGGATTTCTACAATCCCTGAAAAATCAGATTCTACAATCATAGGAAAATCTTTCCAAACATGTGCATTCCTATAAGCAGCCAATCGTCCTTTCGGAACATATAGTACACAATCCTTCTTATTTACATTATCAAAGCTACTAGAATCACAAACAGGTGGAACCTGTCCCAAACAATAGATTTGCACCAAAAACAAACAATTTTGGAAAGCACATTTATTAACTGAAATGATACTTTCAGGGAAAGTCACAGTTTCCACCCCCAAACAGCCTCCGAAAGCATTTTCTTCAATCGATGTCACTCTATACGTCTTTGAATAATCAACCACAGGTGGCCCAATAATCTCTCCACCCGGTCCAACAACAAAAATTCCATCTCCACCTTGAACTTCTTCGGGGATAACAATTTTCCCAATATACTCAGTCGTTCCCCTATCTACACCAACGGTCGCCTCAGACTCAGATGTAATTTTATAATAAATCTTCTCATGCTCAAAGTCATAAGCCTTTATGTTAAAAATAGTAGGGAAAAAGCAGCCGAATAATAAAATTCTCCGTATTTGATTCATCTTTCTAACTAAAAACACATATCATAATAACGGTCAAACTTTATTTTTATTATATATCGCTTTTTTTTAGATATTGCAACCCTCTTTACTTTATACTAATCAAGAAATAAAAAAATTCAAAAAAACGCCCCTCTGACCTTGAACGAATCGATAACAATCAGATTTATTTCGCTATTTCTACATCATAAAAGATAAAATTGTAATTTTGCGCCAAATCTGCAAAAGGAATGAACGAAATTATCCACGAAGTATTGCATAAATATTGGGGCTATTCCCAATTCCGTCCTATGCAGGAAGAGATTATCACCTCACTGCTCGACGGGCATGACACGTTGGGATTAATGCCGACAGGGGGAGGAAAATCCCTCACATTCCAAGTTCCCACCCTCAGCCGGGAAGGTATCTGTTTAGTAATTACTCCATTGGTCGCTTTGATGAAAGACCAAGTAGATAACCTACGCAGCCGAGGGATACGGGCAGCTTATCTGCACGCCGGTATGACACGTCGTGAGATGATCGTCACTCTCGACAATTGCCTGTACGGACGCTATAAATTTCTGTACATTTCACCGGAACGTCTGGATACGGAATTATTCATCGCTCGTATTAAAGGATTGCCGGTTTCCTTTATCGTCGTGGACGAAGCTCACTGCATTTCTCAATGGGGATACGATTTCCGTCCGGCCTATTTGAAAATAGCGGACATACGTTATATTCTGCCCGAAGTCCCTATACTGGCACTCACAGCTACTGCTACCCCCAAAGTAGCCGAAGATATACAACGTAAACTATCCTTCCGCAACGGGCAAGTTTTCCGCACCGGTTTCTCACGTCCCAATCTTTCATACGTGGTAAGACAAGGAGAAGACAAGCTCCAACAACTGCTACGCATACTCAACCGTGTGCCGGGCAGCGCTATCGTGTATGTGAGGAATCGAAAACGCACGAAAGAAGTTGCCGAAGAATTGCGCAAAGCAGGTATATCGGCAGATTTTTTTCACGCCGGATTGAACTCGGAAGAAAAAGCCGATAAACAACAAAAATGGAAAGCAGACGAAATCCGGGTTATGGTTTCGACAAATGCCTTCGGCATGGGTATAGACAAACCAAACGTAAGGGTTGTCGTCCATATCGAAATGCCGAACGCCCCCGAAGAGTATTTTCAGGAAGCGGGACGAGCGGGGCGCGATGGAACCCGTTCCTATGCGGTATTGCTTTATGCCCGAAGAGATAAAGCCACGTTGCACAAAAGGTTGACCGAGGAATTTCCCGATAAGGAATTTATATTGAAAGTTTACGAACGCGTAGGCAATTTTCTCGAAATAGCATTAGGCTGTGGCATGGACTCGATTTACGAGTTTAACTTGAAACGCTTTTGCACCACATTCAAGTATGCTGCCACACCTGTACTCAACGCGCTGAAAATACTTACCATTTCGGGATATATCGAATTTATCGAGGAAACCGACTCTCTATCCCGGATCATGATTCTGGTACACAAGGACGAACTATACGAATTACGAGAAAGTGATCCCCAAACCGACCGTGTGCTGCAATGCTTGTTGCGATCTTATACTGGACTGTTCGCCGACTACACATATATTCATGAAGATTTGTTGTGCCAACGGCTCGGCATGAACCAGCAGGAAGTGTATGAATCGTTGCTAAAACTGAACCGCATGCATGTACTGCATTATATTCCCCGGCGTCGCACCCCATACATCGTCTATACCCGGGAACGCATGGAGCCCCGTTATGTACAAATTACCCGTGAAGCCTATGAAGAGCGT
>ENA-OPDF01002127-OPDF01002127.1-human-gut-metagenome-genome-assembly--contig:-NODE-2127-length-10602-cov-4.639992_pt1 | contig 10602 bp, 8 predicted proteins | sample MGYA00241575_ERZ501501 | MGnify/ENA primary metagenome ERZ501501 (study PRJEB25962, sample SAMEA1972229) | human gut metagenome | biome: human gut; feature: human-associated habitat; material: faeces... | reverse complement strand
CGTACATATTCGGGACCGACGAGTTTTTATACACATTCGGTCCCGAGATTTTCGGCTCAAAAAAAACGACGGCGCAGGCGTTCTTCCGCATCACGCGCACCCGGCAGGCGGGCGCACGTCGGGCGACGCTGCGCGCATAAGAAAGGTTTGGCGCTGATTATAAAAGGAGCGGAACGCGCCGCTTGCGCGCCTCTCGCCATGCGCACGGAGGGCGTCGACGGTGCAGAAGTTAAAGAAGGCACGTTTGGCTTTGCAGTGCCGCTTCGCGTAGGATTCGGCTGTTGAAAACACCTGTCAGCCGCCTGACGGTCATCACGGTACGTAGGTAGCAAGAGCGGCTAACGTCCTTTCGGTATGACGAATTCGAACGCTTATTTTGACCCCGCAGGGCGCTTCGTCCGATCGCGGCAGACCGTGAGGGACGCGGATGCAGTCGTGCGATTCCCTGCGGCCCGCCATCCTTTGGCGTGCGCTCTGGGTGCTTTGTGTGCTCTGTGCGCTTTTGGCGCGGCCTTGCTCCTCGCCGGCGCTCTGCCCGCAGCGCATGCGGCAGAAAAGGCGGCGCCCGCTGACGAGCCGACGGTGACCTGTCCGGTGGCGCTCCCCTTCAGCGAGCGTGCTTCCTTTCATTCAATCGAAGCCTGCGGCGAGGATGTGCGGCTCCCGGACGGGGCTGATGCAGGTTTCGGTGCTCTCCAAGGGAGCGCAGCTGGCGCTCCTGCGGCATCGATCCGAAGCGCCGTTTCCAATGAAGCGGGACCATTGCCGGACGGCTTGGATGGCGGGACCGGGGACGCCCAGGTCCGTGCGGTTGAAGCGGGCATGATGAGTGCCATAGAAGCTGCGCCTGGCGACGCATTGAGCGCAGCTTCCGGGGCACCAAAAGGGGCGCCAAAAGGGGCGCTTTCCGAAGAAAAAGACTGGGCCGGCTGCGGCATTCGGCTCGGCATCGGTTCCTTTGCGGAGCCCAATCCGAACTACGGCATTCTGGAGCCGACTGTTGCGGCAATCCAGCGCGCATTTCCGGAGCTACAGGTCTGCACGCGCACCTACACGACGAAGGCGCTCGAGCGTGCGGCTTCGTCAGGGGAAGTCAATCTCTTCATTTCAAGCGCGGGGCTTTACCGGCGCGTGCTCGACAAGGGCGTGCGCGACATTGCGAGCCTGATGGGGCCGCACATCATCGACCCGAACATGGCGGAAGGCTCCGTCTTCTTCACGCTCAAGAGCCGTCCGGAAATCCTAACCATTGAAACCATGCGCGGCCTGCGGCTCGCCGCCAACATGCCCGAAGGCTTTACAGGTTTTTTAGCCGGCATGAAGGAAGTGGCCGACCACGGCGCGAATCCGGAGACCTTCTTCGGTGAAATTGCCTTCTACGGGCACGATCAGTCGCGGGTGATTCAAGCGGTTCTGGATGGCCGCGCGGACGTCGGCATAGTCCGCGCCTGCACGTTTGAAGACATCATTGACGTCAATCCCGAATACCGGGACCAGCTTCGCGCGGTTGCCGAGCGCCGCGGGGACGGCTTCCCCTGCCGGCATTCGACGGAGCTCTATCCGAGCTGGGTGCTGGTCGTCACGAAGACAATGCCGCCCAACTATGCAGCCCGCGTCGCAGCGGCGGTGCTTGCGGAGCCCAAAACGCGAACGGGCCTCTACTGGGGGATCGGCACGGACTTCAGCGCCGTCGACAACCTCTACCGCGTGCTCGAGCTCGGCCCCTACGCCTTCCTGCGCGAGTGGAGCCTCGTGCGCTTCTGGGCGGAATACAAGACCGCGATCATTGCGGCGGTGCTCATTTTCCTCGGTCTCATCGCCCACGGCTGGCGCTCCGAAGTGCTCGTGAAGCGCCGCACGGCTGCGCTCGAGGCCGCGATGGCGCAGAGCGCGCATTGGAAGCGCGCGCCGCAAAGCTCCGCGACCGCATGCAGGCCCTTCAGAAGATCGGGGTCGTGGGGCAGATTTCAAGCCTCATTGCGCACGAGCTTGGGCAGCCGCTCGGCGCCGTGCGTCTCTTTGCGCACGGCCTGCTTCGTGCGATTGAGAACGGCCGGACAACCGCGGAAGGCCTCGAAAACGGCATCCGCCGCATTGACAACCAGGCCGAGCGTGCGCAGGCGATTCTTGAGCGCGTGCGCGCTTACGCCAAGTCGAAAACGGAAAGGCGCCAGGCTACGGATATCGGGAAGCTCTTGGACGAAGCCGTGAAGAACTTCCGCATCACCTCGCGCGGCGGCATTGCCGAAATTCGCGTGAAGAATGCGCCAGAGAGCGTCTTCGTCTATGCGGATCCCCTTGAAATCGAGCTTGTCATTGTGAATCTCCTCAAAAACGCTTCAGAAGCGCTTCGCGAGACGCCGCGGGCGACGATCGACGTGGCGCTCGATACGGATGATTCTGGGCGGGAGGCGGTCATTCGCATCGCCGACAACGGGCCGCGGCTCTCCGACGAAGCGTTCGGGAAGCTCGCGCGGCCCTTTGAAACGAGCAAGAACGAAGGCCTCGGTCTCGGACTTTCCATCTGCAGGACGATTGTGGAGCTTCATGCCGGACGAATGGAATTCAAGCGCGGGGACGCTTGCGGCCTCGTAGTGACGGTGCACCTGCCGCTCATTGAGGCGGCGTCGGACGCGGATTCCGAGCTGGCAAAGGGCGCCTCGGAAGGCACCATCGGCGGCGCAGAAGAACAGACAACGGCTGAGTCGTCCAATGGCGGCTTTTCAAAAGCAAAGGATTGAAAGAAATGGCGGACGAAATGAAGAAGGTCGCAGAGGCGGAGGCGATGACTGGCGAAACGCCGGAAACGAGGGAAACGGAGTGCACCAAAGATGAGGCGCCCCTCATTCGCATCGTTGACGACGACGGCGACCTGCGCGACGCGCTTCTTTACATGCTTTCTCAGGAAGGCTGGGAAGCCGCTGCATTTCCAGACGCGGAAAGCTTTCTGCGCTCCGCTGCGCCTTCGGCGCCGGGGGTTCTCATTCTCGACGTGCGCATGCCCGGCATGAGCGGCATTGAGCTCCACCGGGAGCTTCGGCGCCGCGGCTTTGAGCAGCCCGTGATCTTTCTCACCGCGCACGGTGACATCGATATGGCGGTCGAGGAGCTTCGCCACGGCGCCTTTCACTTTCTCCAGAAGCCGCTCGATCCGGAGAAGCTTCTGTCGGCCGTTGCGCAGGCTGTGGAGCCGACCGCAGAAAGCGGCTCGGCATGCCGCCCGTCGAGGAAATTCGCGCCCGCATCGCGTCGCTTCGACCCCGCGAGCGCGAGGTGATGGCGCTCCTCGCGCAGGGGTTTCTCAATGCCGACATTGCGGCCCGTCTGGGATTGAGCGTTCGAACTGTTGAAGCGCACCGGGCTGCGGCGTATGTGAAATTGCGCGTCAAGAATGCTGCCGAGGCGGCGCAGCTTTGGGCGGCGGCTGCGGAGCTGCCGGAGGAATAGGGCTGGTTTTGAAAGAAAACGGAAGCCGATTCGAAAGAGAAACAATCACTGACTCGCATTGGCAACCCACGTCCGACAGGTTGAAGCCTTGACGCCTGTAGCTTCTTCAATCTGTCGCCATGTGAGGCCGTTGCTCCGCAATGCAATCACGCGCAGCTTGATTTCCTCTGAATAGCGGTATTGATTGTTCGAGAGCTTCACGCTGAATCGGCCAGCTTTGAAGGCACGCAGCCAGTCGCGAACGGTGTAGGGCGCAAGATCGAGCAGATCGGCGACGGCTTTGTAGCCGAAGCCAGACTCGAAAAGCCGGAGTGCCTGACGGCGCTTGTAGTCGGATGCGCAGCCTGGAGGACGAATCCGGCGCGCTTTGGCGGGCGATGTGCTTGAAGGCTTCGCGCCTGCGGGCGCATCAGCGCTGTCAGAAGACCCAAGCGAGTAGAACTCGGTCATGATGGCCTCCGTAAAGAATCGCAGAGACAAAAAGCCCGTTCCCCGTCATCGAAACGGAGAACGGGCTTCATTGAGTGCTTCTTTCTGCCGCCCGCACGAAGCGGGCGGAGAAAAGCGGCTACCTAGCTGAACTCAGGGGAGATCAGAAGGTGTAGCGGGCATGGAAGTTGAACGCGTTATTCAAGCGTTCATCCGAGCCTGCCGAGAGGCCGTAGTTGACGCCGAGCGTCCAGGCATCGACCGTGGCGTTGACGCCAAGGGTCATCTGGACCGGGTTGGAGTCGACCACGCGGACCGTGTCCTTGATGCCGCCGGCGTAGGAAGCAACCGCGTCCTTGTCGCCGAAGGTCGGCACGACAGAGATGTCGAGCATCGGAGCAACCTTCCAGCCCGTCATGTCGAACGTGCCCGAGAAGGCAACGCCGATCGGCATCTGGAAGAGGTTCATCTTGTCGTAGTCGGCGCCGTACTTGCTGTCGTCCATGTCGAGGCTCGACCAGCGGATGCCGGCGTGCGGCACGACGTTGAGGGAACCGACCGTCGCGAGGTACTCGGCACCGACGCCCACCGTGAAGATGTCGGCGTCAAGCGATTCCTTCACCGTGCCGAAGTAAGCAGACGAAGACGAGAGGTCGTTCGAGGTGCTCACGTAGCCGATGTCGAACTTGCCGTTGACGTTGCCGATGCGGTGGCTGCCGTAGAACGACACGCCCCAGAAGTCGACGTCGTTGTCAACCTTCGTCGAAGCGTCGACGGAGTTGGCGTCGGCCTGGCCGATCGAGATGGCCGCACCGAGGATCGCGCCGCAGGAAGCGGTGTAGTCCGCGCCGAGCGTTGCGCCGTAGATGTCGGCTTCGTAGCCCGAAGAACCATAGAGGCCGTCAGCGGTGTTCCACGTGCCCATGACATCGACCCACGGCGTGATGCCGGTGGCGTTGCGGGCAACGTTGAGATTGGCAAGCGACGAACGACGGTCGATCGTGTTGCGGATCTGGTCGTTGATGTCGAAGCCGACCGAGAACGCGCCACCGAGAACAGCCATGTTGGTCGCGGTGTTGCCTGCTTCGATGTAGCTTTCAAGACGGCTGTTGTAGAAAGCATCTTCTACGCGGTTGGCAGCATCCGGATCAGAGGCCAAAAGCGTCTGATACTCTTCGGTTGCTGCAACCTTGGCCCAAGCCTCGTCGACATCGCTCATAAAGCCATCAAACCCGAACACAATCGCGTCGGCGATGGCGTTGTGACCGAACGAAACTGCATTGACATCAGAATCGATCTGACCTGCAAGGTGCGAGCCCATTTCGTAGAAGTCACGGATCACTTCCTTGTTGGCCTCAACGGCGACAACACCATTAGCATCAGCGGTTTTTTCGGTTGTGTAGCCCCACCAGCCTTGGTCATTTGACTCGCCATAAAACACAGTGCCGAAATCGACCTGCGCGTTGCTTGCAACTTCACCGATATTCAACGAGTACTTGCCAGTCGCGTCATCCTTCGACAGGACACGGTTGTTGATGCCCTGAAGGTTGTTGATGACGAACTTATCAACTTTTTCGAGTGAACCTGTTGCTTCATCAGACTTGATGATAGAACCAAGAACATCAGCAACATAATGCGACGAAGAAAGCGTCGACATGTCGATCACGACGTCGTTCGTCTCATCTTCTTCACCAAAGGTCGGCAGAGCTCCTTCAAAAGTCGTTTGTTCTCCGACATAGATGAAGTTGTGACCTTCATGCGCTGCAGCATAAGCATCCGCTGCCGCTTCATACTCGTCGCCAAGAACGAGCTGGCTGTGGTTTCCGTCTTCATCGTTGGAAAGAGACGCTCCACCGGCTGAAATGTGAAGCGAATAGTCCAGCGGTGTGACAGGCGTTGCGGGTACGCTTGCTCTTGCCATGGCTGCAGCGGCATTGGCGCTGTAGTCAACATGGGATCCGCGAAGCGTAACAGAGCCGCCATCAATGGTGAACATGCCTTCAGAAGCAGAAGCAACACCCGTTGTCGTCAGTTCGCCAGTGACGTTGAGTTTGGCACCAGAAGCGAGCGCAATCGCCTTTTCTTCATCCATCACGACCGTGCCGACAACAGCGTTGCTCGTACCGTAAAGCGTGAGATCGTTATGGACATTAGCGACGTCCGATTCGTACTTTCCGAACTGCACGTTGTTGGCGTGAACCATCACGTACTTGCCATCCGCATCCTTCGCGCCAATGATCACTTCATTGTCGACATCGCCGCGAAGAGTAAGAAGATGGGTAGGTCCTGAACTCGCATCGGCCGCCATATTGAGCCAGAATGATTTGATCTCGTCAGCATTTGGATTGGGCACCAATTCAACGGAACCCATGACAGCATCTTTGTCCGTGAGCGTCTTTGCTGGAGTGGGCGTACTATAGGCAATTGTTACACCGGAGTGTCCGACATCTCCAACAGCGATGGCATTGTCAAATGTTTCCTTCGTTTCCGTACCGTCATCTGCACGAGCGACAAACTGCGCGTTGTCAAAGACGACATTGCCGACCTTAGTCTTCAGGCTGTCGTACTCGGCCTTTGTGTAAGTGCCAGTGTAGGATTCGTCGAGAACCGTGCCACTGTCACCTGCAAGAGCAGCACCAAATTTCGTAGCAGTCCACGTCGTCGTCTGACCATCAGTCTTCGACGTAATCAGATTGGCGATGTCCGTGTAGATCGTGCCCGTGTTCGTCACAGCTGAGAGAGCTTCATCGGCTCCGAGAGCGCTCGTTTCGATTGCGTCAAGCGTGAGCGAGCCGCTGTTGCTAAGCACCGAGTCATTCGTATTGAACACGAGAGTACCAATCGTGAGATTGCCAGTGTTCTCGTTCGTTACGCCTTCCGCTTTGACAGCTGGTGTTGCATTAGTCCCGGTCGTAGCGGCTTTGCCCAGCTGAGCAGTTTCGATGACCGTCGTGCCAGCATTGCTGAACGAACCGCCAAGCGCTTCAAGGGTCGTGATCTTGACGTTATCGCTGGCTTCAGTGATCGTCGACGTCCCAGCGGTGGTCCGGAATGCCCTGACGCTCACATCGCCACCGGAAATTTCAATGGCCGAATTTTCGCCAGCAACGTCAAGTTCGCCCACGGTTACTGTGCCGCTCTGAATTTTGGCGGTTTTATTGTCATTTTGATTCAGCGACAGCTTTTCAACGCTGACGGACAACTGCTGCTGATCACCTTGATTGATATCAACAACCGTATTGCCGTACACGCCAACTGTGCCGAAGTCATACGTGCCGTTGGTGAAGTTCAGCGTTGTATCGGACGAGCCTGTGCCCAGGACATAAACGTTCATGGGATCGGAGGCACCCGCCACTGCAAACTGACCGCCCTTGAAGTTGATGGTGCCGTCATTGAACACCATGTCGCCGGCAGTGAGTGTTAATTCTTCGTCGCCCAGCTGACTATCAACCATGGCCTGAAGTTTCGTCAGTTCAGGCATCGCCGTGATATTGAGAAGGCCGCCTTCCTCAAGATTCAGCGTAGAGAACTTGAGATGATTCTTCAGTTGTTCTTTTTCATAAACAAAGAGACCAGTATTAAGCTGTCCTTTAACGGTAACCGTACCAGCCGTAATTACACCGGTGTTGGTCATGGTCGAGCCTTCTTCGACCAGATATGCACCTGTCGTCGTGAGGGTGCCTGCATTCGTGAAAGTGCCGAAAACAGTAACATCACCAGAACCTGTGCTGATGGTACCCGCATTGCTGCTCGAACCGCGAATGGCCAGAGCCTTGTCAGTGCCTGTAAGCGAGCCTTCCTTTTCAACCGTAAGATTCGTAACGTCGGTATCTTTAGAAAGAGTGCCGCTCTCATCTGCAGTAATTGTCCAATCAGTCTTCAGCTCCGTTTCTGTATCCGCAGCAAAAGCACCGCAAGAAATCAGACCCGCAACAGCCAGCGCAAGAACTGTCTTCGAAGCCTTGAAATTTGTCTTCATGAATGAACTCCAAGAAATATTTCCTGTACGCCTGCGCAAGGCAGGCGAAGCGTTTCCGCACGACGCTTTTTGCGCGCGGAATCACGCGGTTCATCCTATGGAAGATTTGGTAGGGGGGGAGGGGGTAATTACCCTTAAAATGAACTGTTTATCAAATATTTTCGGTTAAATTTTATAGGAAAATCAAATATCGAAAAAGTAGCCCTTTCTTGCGACGACCCCCGTCAAGGTATGTGCGATACATACGTTGGACGATCGCAACGGCATAGGGCTTGAATCAGTTAAAATAAATCTACTCAAATATAATTATATCTGACCAAAATGAATAGATTTATAGGCATCGGAGAAGCTGCGAAAACGCTTGGCGTTTCCATTTCTACCCTCCGCCGATGGGATGCGGAAAGGAAGTTGAAAGCGAACCGCGCACGTTCCGGACATCGTCGGTAAGATATGTCGGCGGTCACGGGACTGGACGGTCGTCCTTCCGGTGAAAAGCCGACAGGAAAGACCATCGCCTAAGACCATGTGTCGAGCTCGGATCATAAGCAGATCTAGAACGGCAAAAGCAGGTGCTTGAACTTTTTTGTGCCAGTCACGGCTGGACGTACGAGGTCAAGGCGGACCTCGGCTCCGGGATGACCTACCGCAAGAAAGGCCTGCTGCGTCTGCTCAACATGCTGGCTGACAACAAAATCAATCGATTGGTCGTCACTCACAAGGATCGTCTTCTCCGCTTCGGTGCTGAACTGGTATTTGCCATCTGCGAAATGAAAAACGTTGAAGTAGTTATCATCAACAAAGGAGCCGAATCTTCTTTTGAAGAGGACCTTGCCAAAGATGTGCTCGAGATCATCACGGTCTTCAGCGCACAGCTTTGCGGTTCGCGCAGCAAGAAGAATCAAAAGCTTCTCGAAGGCATGAAGAAGGCCGTCGATGCTTTGGAGAGCTGAGATGGCCGAGAAGCAGCATGTCTGGCACCTGGGCTTCAAGACGAAGCTCAATCCGACGCCCGAGCAGGCGCACTACTTTGCGTGTGCGTGCGGCGTTGCGCGCTTCTCCTACAACTGGGGACTCGATCAGTGGAAAAAACAGTATCAGGCACACAAGGCGAATCCTGAAAAAGAGCCTTTGCCAAACGAATGTGCGCTTAGACGGCAATTGAACAAAATCAAGCGAAAGGAATTTCCCTGGATGCTTGAAGTGACGAAATGCGCCCCGCAGTTCGGCATCAAGCAGCTCGGAATGGCATTCGCCAACTTTTTCCGCAATCCGAAGCACTTCGGCTATCCGAAGTACAAGCGCAAATTTCGCGACGACAGCTTTACCATTTCCAACGATCAATTCAAGCTCGAAGATTCACGCATCCACATCCCCAAGCTCGGCTGGGTGCGGATGTGTGAGCCTTTGCGCTTCGAAAACGCGAAAGTCCTCTCTGCCGTGATTTCCCGGCAGGCCGACAGCTGGTACGTCAGCTTGACTTGTGAGCTTACGGATCTCAGCCACCTTATTCCAGCCAAGAACCAAGGCAGAATAGGGATTGATCTGGGCATCAACAAACTGGCGACGTTGTCGAACGGACTCGAATTTGAAGCACCCAAACCGCTCAAACGCCTGCTTGGGAAACTCAGGAAAAAGCAGAAAAAATGTTCCCGAGCCGTCCCCGGCAGCAAGAATCATCGCAAGCTTGCCAAGGAAGTTGCTCGTCTTCATCAGCGAATCGCCAACATCCGCAAGGATGCGCTCCACAAGCTGACGACATTCATTGCTGCCAACTACTCAGAGGTAGTGATAGAGGATCTGAACGTTAAAGGCATGATGGCGAATCATTGCCTGGCGCGTGCCATTGCCGATATCGGCTTCTACGAATTCCGCCGTCAGCTCGAATACAAGATGGCGCTTCGCGGCGGAGTGCTAATCGTTGCAGATCGATTCTTCCCGAGTTCGAAGCTTTGCCGCTTCTGCAAAAAGAAGAATGACGGCCTGAAGCTTTCGGACCGCGAATGGATTTGTCCGCACTGCGGCAAAAAGATCGAATCGCGCGACGTGAATGCGGCAATCAACCTATGTCACTATCCTGAGACGAAAAACTGGTGGTCCGAGAGTACTGCGGACTATGCCCCTCCGGCGGTAGCGCACCATGAAAAAAGCGAGCCGGACGTCAGCCTCTGTCCTTCGAAAGAGGGCGGGGGTGGTCAGTGCCGTTCCCAAGCCTGCGGGCGTCAAGAACGGCACACGGTGATGGTTGCAGCTCTGGCAAGAGATAAATCAATTGCTAACTGCGATCAGAAGATCGGGGAAGAAGAAGTTGGTTCTGCATGTTCAGATTTAGTTAGATTTGAGCATATATAACTAGTTTTTTTCAGTACGGGTTCCACCCACGAAAGCGCATCCTTTTTTGCACTGGTCTTGCATTTTAAAAACGCTTAGTTTTTGCGCTTTGCAGCATGTTTTTCCGACGCCCTTTGCGATCAAAGGCGCCCAAAAAACGATAGCGCGCTCCAGCATCAGAAAGCCGGCGATTTTCCCTTCAATCCCGAGCATTTTCGCTGATTTCCGCTCCCTTCTTCATCTTTTGGCTCCAGATTTTCCGCCTGCGCCCGATTCGCTTCTCAAGGGCGCCCTTTGATGAAGCTGCACCTAAAAACAGAAGAAAAAGCGCCCAAAAGCTGAGAAACGGCAACGTACTTACGTACCGAAAATCTCGGATTTAAGCAGTGTATATGAGACCAGAATCTTGAAGAAACCGC
>ENA-OPDF01002115-OPDF01002115.1-human-gut-metagenome-genome-assembly--contig:-NODE-2115-length-10645-cov-2.381114_pt1 | contig 10645 bp, 6 predicted proteins | sample MGYA00241575_ERZ501501 | MGnify/ENA primary metagenome ERZ501501 (study PRJEB25962, sample SAMEA1972229) | human gut metagenome | biome: human gut; feature: human-associated habitat; material: faeces... | reverse complement strand
ACAGGTGTAGAAGTATCCGGCGCCTTATCCGAGATGAAACGGTTTGTTTTGCCGAAAGACTATCCGGATCTAGGAAACTTTCATATGAATATCTATCTGATAGAAGGGTCCCCTAAATTACTAGGGGCCATGTCTCCGGAAGCCTCCTCCAACGCTAAACGCTTCCTTGAGGATATGGGCGTTAACATCATTCTTCAGAAGCGTGTCGTGGACTATAAGGATGGGAACGTTTTCTTAGATGACGGACAAACCATACCCACTAGAACCTTACTTTGGGTAAGTGGTGTGAAAGCGGTGCATTTCGATCATATCGAAGGAGAACTCTTGACCCGGGGGGAACGGATTATCGTCAATGAATGTAATCAAGTAAAAGGCTTATCCAATATATTCGCCATAGGAGATGTCTGCTGGATGGCAGAACCGGATTACCCGAACGGACATCCGCAAGTCGCTCAGGTAGCGATTCAGCAAGGTGAGTTATTAGCCGAAAATCTACAACGGATCGAGGCTCTAAAAAAACCGAGACCTTTCCATTATAAGAATTTGGGAACTTTAGCTACTGTCGGCAGGAATAAAGCGGTTGCCGATTTAAATAAGGTGAAATTACACGGATTTACGGCATGGTTGGTTTGGATGCTCGTACATTTACGTTCCATCTTAGGAATCAAGAATAAGCTAATTGTACTGATCGACTGGATCTGGAATTATTTCACGTACGACCGTTCCATGCGTTTCATCTTGTTCATCCAAAAGCACAAACAAGATGGAACACAGGGCACGGAACCTACTTTATAAACGATAAGTCAACGTAAGCCAAGCTACCCGGGCATCACGATTGCGCTTTTGCGTCATTTCTAAGTTCGGGGCATCAATAATCGTTGTTTCTTCTAAACTATCGAATATATTGTTGATACTTAAGTTCGCGCATAATTTACGATTGAGGAAATATTGAGAGAGACCGGCATTTACGCTATAACGGCCTTTGATCTTACCTTGAGGCGTAAGCTGGTCGGAAACGTAGAAGCCGTCTACCTGAAAATCCGTAGTTGGCGTAATACTTACGTTTACATTCCCCTTAACATCCCAGCAAACCAAGGATTTCTTCTCGCCATAGCCTATCGTACGCCCATCGATCTCGTCCCGATAGATATCCCCGGAGAAACCGACCGTCAAGATACGTACCGGATTCCAGCTACCGGACAAATCGGCTCCGACTGCTTGGCTATGTCCGATATTCTCTTTCTTCCAAACCGTCTCGTCATTTACTTGGCTAGCGACCTCCATGATACGATTCGTACGATTCCGGTAATAAATAGCCGGAGTCAAACGAAAACGGGGAGCCGAAAACTGATATCCTAGCTCTACGTTATGGATAAACTCATCCTTCAAGCCCGGATTCCCCTGTATGATATGGGTAGGATCACTGTTATTCAAGAAAGAGCACAAATAGCTGCCATTCGGACGAATCGCCCGTTGCTGATAACTCAAGCTTAAACGATTGCTCTTATTCACCTCATAAGTAAAACGGGCACGAGGATACAAATGAAAACGAGAACTCTTGTTCTCTTTGCCTTTTATCCCCTGCCAATAAGGGTCGTTGATCCAAGAAGGGCTAAACTCATTCATCTTAAAATGACTAAATTCCGCCTGTATCCCTATCTCCGCGTTAAAAGCGCCCCAATTCTTAACCACGTCCGCATAGATCAAATTCAGATAACGGTTGAAATCGTAATTATACGATTTCGCCGGACTTAACTCAAAACTACCGTCCACCTTATCAAAAGCAGCCGTCAGATAATCCTCGTTTCGCGCACGACCTATATAACCAAGCTTGAAATCCCAACCATCGATCTCCTGCCCATATCCAAATCCCCAGAAATAATTATGTTTCGTATGGTCGATAGATTGGTTATCCTCCAAGACGATATTCCCGTTTTGAGGATTCTCATTCTTGAAATCATTATCCTCATCATACGAGAAATTATTATAGTTGAATACGGTATAAAAACCTTGATTCTCCGAAATCTCATGGTTCCAATACGCTTCGGCGGCATAAGCTTCCTGGCGCTGGTCGTTATATCGGTTACGGATCACGTACTTCATTTGCTCCCCTTTCGGGTTGAATACCCGGTTGTTAATGCGTCCATACCGGCTATAATCCATCAAATGATACAGGCCATGCACGGTGATCCGGTCTTTCGCGGAAAGATCATAGTCTACTTTCATATCCGCCACATGAACGTCCGGACGAGCCGTGGCATTATTATTCATCTCCGTCCGGTTTTTAGCGGTCGCGGTCGATTTGCTGAAAGATCGTTCCCGGTATTCCCTCCTATAATTGTATTTTGCGTTGATATGGAATTTTCCGGGATGCAAATTCAATACCGCTCCCGCGTTATATCGCTCATTCCATCCCGCCCCAAGCGTAACATATAGAGGGGAATCTCCCGTTCCATACATACGAGGCACCAGATTGAGTATGCCCACATCACCATCCGGCACCGCATTAATCGGAGGAAATGCCCCTAATGAGATCTGGTTAAAGAACAGGGCGGGAAGTTGGATCAGCACGTCACCGCTATATTCTTCCAGCAAACCGTAAGGAACTCCATCGACAAGCATCCCGACATTACCGGAGCCCCTGTATGTAACGGCTCCTTCCATATCGGTTATGACAGAAGGCAATTGGCGAAAAGCATCCGCCGCCGTATTGGTAACGCTACTCAAGTTATTATCTACCCGCAAGATTTTCATCCCGCCCCTCTCGCTCAACCCGGCGAAACGGGTACCCTGAATCTCTATATTCCGGATCGTAAGCGTCGTATCGGCAGGAGTCTGCGAGAATACCGGCATAGCCAATAGAGCGGCCAATGGAAGAAGTAAAATTTGTCTCATATCATTATCTATGGTTTATAAACAAAAAAAGTCTGTATGTTCAACGCATACAGACTGTCCTCAAAACTCGTTTACTGATTATTATTCAGCAGGAGCAGCTTCTACGGCAACAGAGTCAGTAACCTCGACAGCTACAGAATCAGTAGCAGCAGCATCCTCTTCTACTACAGGAGCTTCCTCAACTACAGTAGCCTCTTCTGTTTCAGCAACAGATTCGGTAGATTCAGCAGATTTGTTGCCACAAGATGCGAATGATACAGCTGCGATAACAGCAGCAAATGCAACTAACTTTTTCATTTTGTTCTTAATTTAAACGGTCTATAATATCTTGTTGTTGTAAAACGATGCAAATGTATGTATTAATCATATATGTTGTACAACATAAGACGTTTTTTTTTGAATTATTTTCTACCGCTTTTACAATATGCTGAATATTAGCTGCGTTTGCTTTCTATTTATTTATCAATAATTACTGTACAGGTAACGCTTAATGCTTTTCTTCGGTGTTTTCTCGAATTCTGTCGGATACAATTGTATCTCCGAGATCGTTTCGTAAGGAGCCAGGAGCTTGTTCAACTCTATCCTATTTTGTTCCATGATAACTGGAAGATCCGTATGCGAGATACCCGTACTATCCACCGTATCGTAATCCGGATACACCATCCCGATCAATTTCCCGTTTTTCTCCACGACCAAACTCTCCATCACGAATGGCAAATTGTTCAATTTGGATTCAATCTCTTCCGGATAAATATTTTGTCCGCTAGCGCCCAAGATCATCGTCTTGCTACGTCCACGTATAAAAATACGGTTGTCATGATCGATCGTACCCAAATCACCAGTCCTTAGCCAGCCATCTTCCGTGAAGACATTTTGGGTTGCCTCATCATTCTTATAATAGCCTTTCATTACGTTCTCGCCCGATACTTGAATCTCGCCTACCTTATTATAAGGGTCTTCCGAATCGATACGGACTTTCATGATCCCTTTCAAGATCTGTCCGCAAGAACCGGGCACATACTCATTATTATGGTCATAACTGATCAACGGGCCACATTCCGTCATACCATAACCGATCGTGAACGGGAATTTGATCTTATACAAGAAATCCGTTACTTCTTGATTCATGGCGGCGCCCCCCACGATCACTTCACGGAAACGTCCTCCCAAAGCATCCACCAAATGTTTACGGATCTGGGCATAGATACGTGAATCCAACAAGGGAATATTCAAGGCCAACTTCAAGGTTCGCTTATTCAACTGAGGAAGGATCATCTTCTTATAGATCTTCTCCAAGATCAGGGGAACCATCAAGATCAAGTTCGGCTTCACCTCCTCGAATGCCTTTAATAAGATTTTAGGAGACGGTACCTTACCTAATAAATAGACATGCACACCGAATGCCATGGGTACCAATAAATTGAAAGCGCAACTATAGGCATGGGCCAGAGGCAGGAAACATAACTCACGTTCACCCCGGAACAATAGATCCAGTGTCCGGGCATACGTCACGTTTCCGGCTAAATTATTCCCCGTCAACATAACCCCTTTGCTAAATCCGGTCGTACCCGATGTATAGTTGATCTCTACCACCTTGTCATTATCCAGCTCAGCGTATTTGATATCCTCTTGGGTGAAGCCATCCGGATATTTCTCGGTCATCTTCTCATCCAGCGATTTCATCAACTTCTGAATATTCTCTCCATCCCGTTGATGCAAGCAACGATAATCGGAAAGAGAGAATACGCCGCGAACCTCCTCAATCTTATCTTCCTCCAAAGAATCCCAAATCCGGTCGCTAACAAACAAAAAGACAGATTCCGAGTGGTTAATAATATGATGTACATCATTCGGATTAAAGTCCTGAAGAATAGGCACGATAATCGCCCCATAAGTAACAACCGCCATATAAACAATGCACCAACGGGAACTGTCTTTACCAATCAACGCGATCTTGTCTCCACGACGGACTTGACACTCATGGAATAAAAGATGAATACGCGCGATCTCCGTCGCCACATCACCGAAAGTAAAGGTCTTACCTTTCCCGTAATCCGTTAATGCCGGCAAGGCCCAGTTTTCCTTGAAACTCTCCTCGTAAATCTTGATGAAATTCTCTTTGATCATAGCACACGTTTATGAAATTCGCGTAAAAGTAAAAACAAATCCTTACTTTTGCCATGATATAACCTATAAATTTAAAATAAGAATGAAAAGAATCACTCTCGCATGGGCATTGACCCTCTGTAGTTTTATGACATTTATCGCCTGTTCATCCCCAGATGTTGGAGAAAGAAGCGTAAGCATTATCCCCGCTCCGGCCCAAATGACAGTAGGCGAAGGCACATTCACGATTCATCCCGGCATTGAGATCGGTTATGCGGACGAATCCTTAAAGGGTATGGGCGAGTTGCTATCCAACGAGATAGAAAAGCTATCCGGCATCAAGCTGGCTTCCGCCTCAGACAAAGAATCGAATTGCATCATCTTCCTCGAGTTGACAGATCCGAAAGAGTTCGCCGACCTGCCAAAAGCTTATGGATTGAGTCCGAAAGATAGTGTCCCCGTAGATGAGTCTTACTCCCTCTCCATCCAAAAGAGAAACATCTACATCAAGGCCACTACCCTAGAAGGTATCTATCGAGGTATCACTACCTTGAAACAAATCGTGGGTGGTAATTTACAACCCGGAGGCGAGAAGATTTATCTACCGCTACTGGAAGTGAAGGACTCACCTCGTTTCGCTTGGCGCGGACTTTCTTTCGATGTATCTCGTTGCTTCTTCGATCCCGAGGAAGTGAAACAAGTGATCGATATGGTCGCCTTATATAAGATGAACGTACTGCATATGCATCTTTCCGATAACCAAGGTTGGCGTATCGAGATCAAGAAATATCCCGAGCTAGCGGAAATAGGAGGTCAACTTCCCAACAACGGCAGAAAAGGTGGCTATTATACGCAAGAGGAATTCAAGGATCTCGTGAATTACGCGAACGAACGCTTCATCACGATCATCCCGGAAGTAGATATCCCGGGGCATACAGCTGCCGTATTCGCCGCCTATCCGGATTTCAAGAATGCGGTTAAATTCAAGACCAAGGTTAACATCCCGGGGCAGGCCTTCAATGCGCTCGACGTAGACGATCCGAAAGCGATGCAATTTACGGAGGATGTTATCGCGGAGCTAGCCGCTTTAGCACCCGGAAACTACATTCATATCGGAGGCGACGAGGCGATCGGCTTACCCCATGATAAGTTCGTCCGTTTTATAAATAAGACACGGGAAATCGTATTGAAGAATGGAAAGAAAATGGTCGGCTGGCAAGAAACCGCCCGTGCGGATATCTCGGAAGGCGATGTCATCCAGCACTGGATTTATCTGAAGCAAAAAAGCGAGGACTCTTCTAAGAAAAAAGATAATATACCTGCCGAATATAAAGAGATCATGGCCTTATTCGCCGAATTCATGAAAGAGGCACCAAAAGATCCGGGACTTGGTATATCCAAAAAAGCGAAAGTGATTCTCTCGCCGAGCGGTTACGTTTATCTGGACCATAAATATCTGGAACCAAGTGCGGACTCCACCCAAAACGCGGAGCAAGAACGTCTGGGCATGGCCGCCTATGAGAAACAAACGATCCAAGAAATGTACGACTGGGACCCGATGACCTTCAACCCCACTGTAGAGAATCCTCAAAAAGATGTAGCGGGTATAGAAGCCGCTATCTGGTGCGAGACGATCACCAATTTCAGAGATCTGCAATTCCTGTTAATGCCCCGTTTGGCTGGTGTCGCCGAAAAAGGTTGGTCCAAAGTAGAGAACACACATTGGGACGAATATAAAGTAAGACTTGGCGCGCAAGCCCCCTTATGGGAAAAGGCCGATTGGAACTATTTTAAATCATCCTTAGTGGATTGGAAATAACAGTACAAAATTTTCATAACATTACGAATATTTCGAAATAAATTAAATATCTTTGTCCTATTAACTTTAGGACAAAGATATTTTTATGAATAAATGGCTTATTATATTTGCGATATTACTAACCGCTTGTACCGGCACAAGCGAGAAATCAGAGGAATGTATAACAATTGACCTAGCAACTCATATACCCGGAAAACTCATTTGAACTTCCCGAAGAAGCCTATTTCACTCCCAAATACATCTCAAACGACAACCGTTACCTAATCGATTGGGAGCAACCCGAGAATGATAACAATCCGGTATTAATCTTAGTGGAGCCCTAGTTGCCGTATTTCCTCTATCGGCACAATAAACAAAACAAGGCCGCAGCAAGGACTATTCGATAACAAGTCTTCATAAATAATGTTGCTTGACTGTATCTATTCCTTAGTTCACGGCATGGTTTTTACAGACCACGTCATGGTTTATACAGACCACGACGTGAATCGCACAGACCACGACGTGGTTTGTAGAATATATCCAATAGTAAAGAAGAATAGATAGGCTTCCGGAAAACTATTTATGCAATAGTAAAGAGTTTTTAAGTCCATCTCAATCCGAACTCTTTACTAATCCGGGCTTAATTAGTACCTTTGCACTCTAACTAAATCGAAAATGATAGATCAGACCGTATTTAACAATAAAAAGGCCGCTTATTATACGCTGGGTTGCAAACTAAATTTCGCGGAGACCTCTACCATTGGAAAGCTATTAGCCGAACAAGGGGTACGCAAGGTGCGTCCCGGGGAAAAAGCGGATATATGCGTGGTGAATACTTGCTCCGTAACGGAACTGGCCGATAAGAAGTGCCGGCAAGCGATCCGTCGGATCAGCAAGCAACACCCCGGTGCCTTTATCGTGGTGACCGGTTGCTACGCACAGTTGAAGCCGGAGGAAGTCTCCCATATAGAAGGCGTGGACTTGGTTCTTGGCGCCGAACAGAAATTAGAGATCCTTCAATATCTGGAGAACCTGGAGAAGAAAGAACACGGAGGAACTGTTATCGCCTCACAAAGCAAGGATATACGTTCCTTCTCCCCTTCTTGCTCGGCCGATGACCGTACACGTCATTTCTTGAAAGTACAAGATGGATGCGATTATTATTGCTCCTATTGTACCATTCCTTTCGCCCGTGGAAGAAGCCGGAACGGGACGATCGCCAGCATGGTGGAACAGGCGCAGGAAGTCGCTCGTAAAGGAGGTAAGGAGATCGTATTGACAGGCGTAAATATCGGGGACTTCGGCAAAAGTACCGACGAGACCTTTATCAACTTAATCCGGGCTTTGGATGAGGTAGATGGAATCGTACGATATCGTATCTCTTCCATCGAGCCGAATCTGATTACCGACGAGGCCATAGATTTCGTGGCCCATAGCAAACGTTTCGCTCCTCATTTCCATATCCCTTTACAAAGCGGCAGCGATGCTGTCTTGCAATTAATGCGCCGCCGTTACGACACCGCTCTTTTCCGTCATAAGATCGAAAAGATCAAGGAAATAATGCCGCATGCTTTCATTGGCGTAGACGTAATCGTTGGAACCCGTGGCGAGACAGACGAGTACTTCGAGGAGGCCCGCCAATTCATCGATAGCTTGGATATAAGCCAACTGCACGTGTTCAGTTATTCGGAACGCCCGGGTACCCAAGCGCTGAAGATCGATTATGTAGTAGACCCAAAGACCAAACACGCACGCAGTCAACAACTCTTGGATATCTCAGACCAGAAACTTCATGCCTTTTATGAGGCCCATATCGGACAAGAAGCGAATGTCTTATTCGAACACACCAAGAAAGACGGCAAGATGCACGGTTTCACCGAGAACTATATAAAGGTAGAAATCCCTTATGATGCCACCTTGGTCAATGAGACCCGCAAAGTCGTACTAGGCGGCTGGAATGAGGATCGCACCGCATTAATAGTCAACAATCAATCATCAACCGTCAACTGAGATGTGGGATAAAATACAATATGCCTTTCTTTATAGCTGGGTAAAAGTACACGCCTTACTCCCCATGCGGGCTTTATACGTGTTATCAGACATCCTATATGTCCTTATCTATAAGATAGCCGGATACCGGGTAAAAGTAGTGCGCCGTAATATAACCGCCTCTTTCCCGGATAAATCCAAGGCAGAATTACGCCAATTAGAACGCCGGTTCTATCATCATTTCGCCGATTATATCGTAGAAACGATTAAACTAGCCCATATCTCTCTGGATGAGATACAACAGCGTGCTTATCTGAGGAACCCGGAATTGGTTGACCAACTTATGGCGAAAGGCCATACTTGCTTCATCCTCACGATGGGGCATTATGGCAACTGGGAATGGTTTTCCGGTTCGACCACTCGCTTTGAGGACTCACGCATCTATCAGATATACCGTCCGTTAAACAACAAGGCCTTTGATAAGCTATTCGCCGATCTCAGGACACAGTTCGGTTCTTTCGGCATCAAGAAAAACGATACGATACGGGATATCATCAAGTTAAAACAAGACAAAACCAAATCTGTCGTCATCTTCTTGGCGGACCAGACACCCAGCAAGGCCAACCTGCATTATTGGACCGAGTTCCTTCATCAAGATACAGCCATATTAACCGGTCCGGAGCGTATCGCACGCAAACTGAACCTGCCTGTAATCTTCCTCGATACCCAAAAGGTAAAAAGAGGATATTACACCGTAGACATGAAGCTGATTACGGAGAATCCCAAAGAGACTCCAGAAATTTACATCACCGAGCGATACGCACGACTTTTAGAGAAAATGATCTTGCGTGATCCGGCCTACTGGCTATGGACCCATAAACGTTGGAAACATAAACATGAGCAACAAGGATGAAAAAAGTAGCGATTGTCATCTTAAACTGGAACGGAAGAAAGCTAATGGAGGAATTCCTTCCTTCCGTCGTATCCAACTCTCCGGAATGGGCGGAGGTTATCGTAGCAGATAACGGTTCTACCGATGACTCGATCGAGATGTTGAAAGCAAAATTCCCCACGGTCAGCATTATCTGCCTCGACCAGAACTACGGATTTGCCGAAGGATATAATCAAGCGCTCAAAAGGCTCGACCATGAATATTGCGTTTTATTAAACAGCGACGTAGAAGTTACTCCCAATTGGTTAGATGCCCCGATTGCCACTCTCGACTCTGATCCGTCAATCGCTTGTGTCCAACCCAAAATACGGGCTCAACGAAATAAAGAATACTTCGAGTACGCGGGTGCGGCCGGAGGATACATTGATAAATACGGCTATCCATTTTGTCGGGGGAGAATCTTGCATATCGTGGAAAAGGACGAGGGGCAATACGACACTCCCGCCGATATCTTATGGGCGACAGGAGCCTGCTTATTCGTTCGTACGGCTACGTATAAGGAAGTCGGGGGATTAGATGCCGGATTCTTCGCACATCAAGAAGAAGTCGATATGTGTTGGCGTTTACGTTCACGGGGATATCGGTTGGTATGCGTCCCACAATCCATCGTTTACCACGTCGGTGGAGCCACCTTGAACGCGGAAAGTCCCCGCAAGACTTTCTTGAATTTCCGGAACAGCTTATTGATGCTTTACAAGAATTCGCAGGAAGACGATTTAAGGCATGTGATGCGTGTCCGCTTTTGGCTGGACTATATCGCCGCCGCGAAGTTCCTGCTGGAAGGACATTTCGCTAACGCGAAAGCGGTTTATGAGGCACGGAAAGCCTATCACCAACTCAAACCGGAATATACGCCTAAGCGTAAAGAGAATCTGGAGAAAAGAACACTGAGCACCATCCCGGAA
>ENA-OPDF01002114-OPDF01002114.1-human-gut-metagenome-genome-assembly--contig:-NODE-2114-length-10648-cov-2.483527_pt1 | contig 10648 bp, 7 predicted proteins | sample MGYA00241575_ERZ501501 | MGnify/ENA primary metagenome ERZ501501 (study PRJEB25962, sample SAMEA1972229) | human gut metagenome | biome: human gut; feature: human-associated habitat; material: faeces... | reverse complement strand
CAATAAGATACCAGTGGTATCTATTCTATCTGCCAATGCTGTTTGTACCCATGCTTGCACTGCTGATCGCAATGTCTCTGGGCAAGCCCGATGAATATAAACTGCCAAAATCTGTCTGGCTATTGTCTGCCGTTTCGGGAGTTTTGCTTATTCTAGTGCTTACGAATGATCTACATCAATTAGTTTTCACATTCCCTAAAGATGCGGATGTCTGGTCTGATGCAGATCATGGCTACGGTGTGTGCTATTTTGCCGTGATCGTATGGCAGGTGTTTTGTGCCGTAGCAGCACTTATTTTTATGCTCTTTAAATGCAGGTTAAAGAACGGTAAGCATCGTTATTTGCCCGTAATTCCATTTGCGATATCGCTGGCTTATCTTGCACTGAACTATGTTGGTACGCCATGGCTGAAACATTTATTCGGTGACGTTACGGCATTTCAAAGTCTTATGTATATGCTCGGTTTCGAGGCTTGCATTGCTTGCGGATATATTCATTCAAACAGCCGTTACGCAGATCTTTTTGCCTCATCTGTCGGCACATCGGCAGAAATTACTGACAGAGACTTCAACATTCGCTATGCAGCGTTGAATATTGAACCTATATCAAAGGAAACAATGAGAAAAGCCGAGAAAGCTCCTGTCACAGTAGACGGTGGGCTGACCGTACATACTATGCCCATCGGCGGCGGTTATGCGGTATGGACAGAGGATGTGTCGGCGCTGCTTGCCGTTAAGGAAGAATCAGAATGTCTTGCGGAAGAGCTTGCCGAAAGAAATGAGATCCTTCGCTATGAATACAGGCGGGAGTCGAAACGCCGCAAGGTGGAGGAGCAAAACCGACTGTTCGATCTATTGCAGTCGGCAACACAAAAACAGATCAACCGCATTGCGGCATTGACACAGGAATACCGCCGAATCTCAAAATCTGATACAGACAGAGTTAAAATGCTACTTGCCGAGATTGCCGTTTTATGTAGTTATATCAAACGCCGTAAGCATCTGACACTGCTTGCCGACCGAGATTGTAAGGTTGCAGTCAGCGAGCTTGAGAGAGCTTTTTCCGAATCGTTACAGACATTAAAGCTTTTAAATGTACGCAATACTCTGTATGTGGACAGTGAACTTTCCATGATTTCGGACAAAAATGCTGCTGCGATATTAGATTTTTATGAGGAAGTAATAGAAGCAGATCTTGAAGATTTAACAAGTGTGCAGATAAGCCTCGCAAATATAAACGGATTGCGGCTGTCGCTGAATGTCTGTTGCGAAGCCGACCTGTCGATCTTTTTAAATAAAGGTAACGTTCTTTATGAAATGGACGATGACGCAGGCTACCAGCATCTTGTATTTATTATTGAGGGAGGTGCCGCCGTATGAGTGCCTTTTCTTCACTTCCGGTCTTTTTGCAGACCTTAATACCACTTCTGCTGTTTGTGGAAGCTGTGCTTGAATTGGGACTTTTTATATATCAACTTTCGCATCGTTCAAAATTGCATGATAATTTACCGAGTCTTGTGATTTTTGCGTTTTTGCTTACGCTTTTGTTCTCGGTAACACAGGGGGATCCGTTCAATGGCAAGGATGCGTTTTTATTAGATGCCCCCTGGCTGATTTTCATTACAGTAATTTTCGTTGTTGTTGTTCATTTTGCCTTTGCTATGACGAGAGAGTATCGCCGCCGAAAGAACATGCTATCTCCATTTTCCGTTAAAGATGCCACAGACAAGCTGCCTATGGGTTTGTGCTTTGCTGATCCGAACGGGCGTATTGTCCTTTGCAATGACCGTATGCGTCATCTGTCGTTTGCACTGAGCGGGCATGAGTTTCAGATTACCGATGATCTTGAAAAAGCGTTGGAGCACCCCGATAAAAGTATTATTGCTAACGGAGATTGTTACATACTGCCCGATAAGACAGTTTGGCAATTCCGCAAGCAGAATATAACCGTTGACAATGATGAAAACTGGCTTCAAATGACAGCGCATAATGTCACTGAACTTTATAATGGCAACGTTCGTCAAACTGCTATTAACGATGAGCTGAAAGAGGTCAATCGAAAGCTCCAAAAAATGTATGAACGAATGGCCGATGATATAAAAGAAAAAGAAATTCTTGACCTGAAAATACATATACATGACACAATCGGAAGAAGCTTGCTGACAATTCGTGATATAATGGAAAGCGACGAAAACACTGACAAAAAGCTTGAGGCTTTACAGGAAGCAACTGCAGTGCTTACAAGTGATCGAGTGACAGCCAGCGGAACGATGGAAGAGGTTGTTCAGACAGCGGAAATCCTCGGTGTAACGGTGATGATGGATGGATGCCTTCCGGCCGATTCACTTGCCGAAGAGCTTACCGTTGTCGCTGCGAAAGAATGTGTAACAAATTGTATCAGGCATGCCGGAGGCAATGAGGTATATATCAGCGTAAATGGGCGAAAGGATGTGTTTGACATTACGATAACGAACAATGGCGCTGCACCGTCGGGCCCTATTAAGGAGGGCAGCGGACTCTCGTCGATTCGCCACAGCATAGAATCTGTCGGTGGAGAAATGCACACTGTATATAAACCACGATTTGAATTGCTGCTTATCATTCCAAAGGATGCGTCAAGTTTTATATGATGTTCAATAAAAGGAGAACGACATATGATAAATACAATACTGGTTGAAGATGATTTATATATTCAAAAGCATTTTGCCGAGCGGCTGAAATCAAACGAAATTTTTCGCCTTGTCGGCGTATATCGTGACGCTTTTGAGGCAGAGAAAAACTGCAATTGTTCAATACAGCTTATTCTTATGGATGTACAAACACAGCACAAGCACTCCGGTCTTGCCGCCGCAAAACGTATAAAAAAGGCTTTTCCGAATATCAAAATAGTAATTGTAACCTCACTTGTCGACCCGCAGGTATTGGAACGAGCAAAGACAGGTGCAGCAGACAGTCTGTGGTATAAAGACCACGGCACAGAGGAGCTGATAAGTGTGATAAGGCGTACCCTTGCAGGCGAAAAAGTATTTCCTGACACCTCTCCTGCAATTGAAATGGAAGGCACAATGTCCGATACATTCTCGCCCCGACAGCTTGATATTCTCCGCTTATACATAAAGGGCTTTACATATCAGGAGATTGCCGATAAACTGGGCATTTCCAAAAACGGTGTGCGCTGGAACTTAGACGATATGGTTGAAAAAGGTAGATTTGAGAATCGAGAAGCGTTGGTTGTGACAGCTATTGAGAACAAGCTCATGGTGACCACTTTAAAAGACGAATAGAGTAAATGAACCCCTTGACTGACACGGTCAAGGGGTTTTTATGTCCCAAAGTCAAAAAAGTTTGAAAATAGTTTTTTCTGTCACTGGCACTTGTGCCAGTGACAGACCTCAAAAAATCCGTACAATAAAATGTGTAAGACTATAGTTGTAGTAGAAAGGGGGAGCAATGAATGTTGAAATATAACAAATACATTATGACCCTGTTGATGGTTTTAATTATGCCAGCCTTGGTTTCTGGATGTGTGGCAAAACCGTCAGAGGATTCTAATCTGACCGAAGATAAAACAACCGCCACAACCACAGAGGCGACCACAGAAGCAACCACAGAGGCGGCTACAGAAGCGACCATAGAAGCAACCACAGAAGCGACCACAGAAGCGACCACAGAGGCAACTGTGCAAAAAGACACAGATATATCAAAACTTCAAAACACCATTCTTGATAACAAAGAATCGGTTGGGATTGCCTATATCGGTTATGTCGGTTACGAGGCTGATGAGGAAGAAATCATAAATTTCGTAAAAGACAGTCAGTATGCGGATAAATATGATTTTCTCTGCGGCGCGCCCCTTGTAAATGTAGGCGGTGCGGAGCTTTATGCGGTAGTTATTGCCGATACAAAATACAGTGTGTCTGTTTATCGGGCGGAAATAACTGATAATGGTGAATATTCTGTAAATACCGACAATACACTCTATAATTACAACGGAAATGGAATTGATTATTTTTTACTGCGCTGCAATGAAAGTGAAATACATTCAAATGTATCGCTGAGCTTTAAAAAAGGAAACGACTCTTTTTCGGTATTCCCGATGCTGTCAGGAATGGATGGGCAGCTTGTTGACGGAAATTACTATGATTTTTCAATATATTCCGATTATGGCGGCAGCGGTGAGTCCGAGGATAAGAATGTAGCAATAGCAAGGGAAATCCTTTTGGAGTCTCAGGAGGTGCAATACTACATAAGCATGGGTATGAGTGTACAGTATACGGGCCAGATTGATGAAATTGAGGGACGGTCGTGTTGGATTTTTGCACTCGGCACAGACAGAGACGATCAATTCGTCAGAGAACGTTATTACGGAGTGTGTGACAACCTTATATATTTTTATGATTCCTTGAACGACAAATGGGAGGTGCTCGGAAAAGGATAAACATCCACATAACTTACCGTGTGAGTTAAAGCACGGAATAATAAAATAAAAAAGGAGGGAAAAATATGGTAGATATTAAAGCAATGGCAGCTGCAACAGCCCCGAGAGAGTTTGAACTCTCTTATACAACCACAATTGAAGATGTATACGAAAAGCTTAGCACACATGCCTCGGCTTTTAAAATGCCTTTCAAAATCAAAGGGGGCATCCCAGGAAAGCGCATTTCCTTTGAGAAAGAACCGAACCTAGACGTTACGGTCTGGGTCTTTGTTAAGGATGGCAACAAAATTAAAGTCATGGCAAACATCCAGGAGAACACAACAACCGTCAACGGTATGCGAGTTGACAAAAACAGCGTAATTCAAAAAGGTGTAAGCGGAGTAGCTAATCTTCCTATTCAAAGAGGTGAGTATCTTGATGAGGTGACCGAAAATGTTAAAAAGATACTCAACGGCGAGCAGGTTGAAGATTATGTAGCGCCCGTTGGTGTAAACGGCAGTGGACAGACGGAAAAGGATTGGCTTGTAGCCCTTCTTCTCTGCCTTTTCCTCGGCGGAGTTGGTGGCCACCGTTTCTATGTGGGCAAAGTAGGATCAGGCATTCTCTATCTTTTTACCGCCGGCGTTTTTGGAATCGGTGTACTTGTTGATCTGATAAAGATCATTACCGGCAAATTCACTGACAAAGACGGAAATCCTATTCAAAAAAAATAGACAGGACTTCTTGACAGCCTTTAGACAAATATGGCTTAAAATTGGGAACTGTGCCTGAACTCTTTCGGGCACAGTCCTGATTGCGAAAGGAGAACTTGTTATGAGTAAAAGAAAAGAGCACATCAAAATGACCATATTTATTATGGTCGCCGGCATAGCATCGATGGTTTTGGGTGTATTCGGAATTGTCACAAGCAGAATTGAAAAGAAAGAATATGCAGCCTCAACTGATATACGGAAAGTTTCCGCTGTTATTGTTGACTTTTCAACCTACGATAGTAAGGATGACAATGGCGATGTAGATTATACAACATATAAATTCAGAATTTCATATGAAATTGACGGAAAGACCTATAAAGGAAAGTGCGAAGAACGCGTTTGGCCAAGAGATATCGCAAAAGGATACACATACGATAAATTGAGAAAAGGCGATACAATAAAAGTAGAGGTCTATAAAACTACAAAAGGAAATTACAAGCTTTCCCCGGAGGGGAATCCCGTTGATTTCCTTCTCTATTGCGCGGCAATCCCTTTTGGCTTGTTCCTTGTTGTTATAATGATATGTGACATTGTAAAAGACAAACGGAAAAAGCAGAGCGAAAATGAAGTGGTCAGCAAGGAATAAATCAGAGGTGATTTTATGGATTTATCAGTATCGCTGTGCATTGCAGCTTCTTTTGCTATATTATGTACATTCTATATCGGTAAAAGTATACTTGTAATGGATTTTTCGGAATATCTTCCCAAGAATTTGAAAAAAGCTAAGCTGGAAAGATTGCTGGCAAAAAGGGAAACTCCTCTACAGGATTCGAAAATCCGAAAGGATATAAGAAAAGCATTTGAAAGAGTACTGATTCCGCTTGGAAAAGCGGATCAAAAGCTTCTTACGGCAAGAATGGACCTGGCTTTCCGAAAAAAAATCGTCAGTCAGATCGACGTACTTAATAAGAATAAGCTATGCCGCAAAATTTACGTTACGGATGTTGTTCCCATTCCTAAAAATAACTTTGAAACGTGGAACGATGATGGCAGAGAATGGCGGGAATCGGTTTTGAAGTGCAGCACCCTGGAGCGTTTCGAGTCAATGCAAGGCAACAGGGTTCAGCATGAGATATACCGTAAAAATTCATATCTCCGAATACTTCAGTCGAGACACGTTCGCCGTACAGATCAAAAAGAGAATAAGAAAAGCTATTATCACGATATGTTGAGAATAACCTGCCCATCATGCGGTGCAAGAGTCAAGCTGAACAGTCAGCAGGTTACCTGTGAATATTGCGGCGCCGTTATAAAAAACGAGTTTTACGATTGGCAGACCGAATCGTTTGAGATTTATGAAACAATCAGTACAAATATGAAAAGATTTTTACAGCTTCTTTTGTCCGGTTTCATACTTTTCTTAAGTGTCTTTCTATGCTTATACTTGATCGAGGATACGGAGATTTCCCTTGCGGCCGGTGTCGGTGCAGCGATTCTTGCTTTTGGAACGATTGTCACACCTATTATTTGTGGAAAAGTTAAACAAGACAATTTAGCGAAAAAGATCGTAGGATATTCAGAGAACTACCTCAGATCCTGCTTAAACGAATACTTCAGTAAAAATGAAAATGACAGGGATCTGCTTGATTTCAGTGTTGGCACGATCAAGCTTTTAAAAGTCTCTAACACAGATGAAATAACAACGGTTAAGTCTGAAGTTTATGGAACAAAAACCTTTCTTCCTGAAAATAGGAAACCGTTTACAAAAAAATTCAAAAAGAAACTGACCATGCAAAGGGCAAGATATCCAGAAAAAAGAAAGTCTGACGGTGAATTCTTTGCTGAGAAGGAATGTCCTAGCTGCGGAGCAACATTCTTGCCCGATGAAAACGGATGCTGTTCTTATTGCGGTTATACCCTTCACGGAGATAGCGAAAAGTGGAAAATAAAAATCTGAATCCTGTTAAAATTCTGCATTGCCGATTAAGGTGAAAAATGGAAACATTTACATATTATTAATTTAAAAAAGGAGGGAAACCTATGAGCAAAAAGAAAAAACTTTTGACTGTCGTAACACTTGTCATACTGATGCTCGGGGCATCAGTATTCACTGTTTCGGCAGCGGACAATTATTCGGTTGACGAAAACACAACCTATGTAACCAACTTTGCTGAGCTAGAAAAAGCTCTTGAAGCCACCTCAAACGAGACAACCCCACCCGATAAGCTTGTTGTTCTCAAAAACAACATAGATTACGAAGAGCAAGTTCCGGGCGATTGGAGCTATCAGGATGAGCAGGAGTGGTATTCCGAAATCACAGTTAGCTATCCTGGAAAAATCACCCTTGACTTGAACGGAAAAACCCTGAAAGTTACAACAGATATTCGTTCAGACGAGGAGACAAGGGATCTGTTTGTGGTTTTTTCGGGTTCCAAGGCAAACACCGACTTCACAATTACCACAACCCAGTCCGGCGGACAGATAATCTTTAACTCAACAGCCAACGAAACTTCAATGATCGCTGTGAATAACCCAAACGCAGATGTGAATATTCTTGGAAAAGCAGGGAAGTTTATCAACTATAATCTCACTCTTACAGCACAATCCGGAAGTGATACTTATATAAACGATAAGAACAGGCACCACGTTATTTCCTTCTATGATATAAACAATCTCTATATCACCGGTACTCTTATTCAGAATAATGCACGCGTCCCGTCTTGTATATATTCATACGGACCGGAGCCGCAGGGCAATGTTACAATAACAGGAAACTCAGAAATAGAAGTAATTTCAAATCAGCTTCTTAATGAACAGCCGTTCAGCACAATATATTTCCAAAACACCCCATCCAGCAGAAAAGTAAGGCTTGGCGGCTGTTATATTGGACAAAAGGGAAATGTAAATTCAATCTATTACGGTGGCCAGCCTCCTCATTTCTATGACATAGTTCTATCACAATCTCTGGAAAAGCCGAACTATGTTAGTATGCACAACGGTACCAGGGTATACAATACCTGGCCTGACTTTGTTAACTTGGATGCGGATATAGAAATTATCTCCTCCTGTCACGATTCTGAGCCTGAATTAGAGAAAAGGACATCACTTCTTGGTCACTACAAGTACTGTAAAAAGTGTGATGCTCTTGAAAGCTTCCAGGAGCATCAGTTTGGCAGAACTCTCCCTGCTGAAGAGGCAACATGCATCAGAAAGGGAAGAACGGTCGGCTATAAGTGCTTCGACTGCAGATATTATGAGGGTTACACCGAACTGCCAGCACTTGGACACGATTTGAGCGACACCTATACGGTTGACTGGCCGGCAACCTGCGACAAAGATGGAAGGGAATCCAGACACTGCAAACACACAGGCTGTGGGTATGCAATTCAGAAAGTCATTCCGAAGCAGCACCAGAGCCTTGTATGTAATGGCACATACTGCCAAAACTGCAATCAATATGTTAACCCGACCAAAATAGGTTACGGCGACAATTCCTGTAAAAACAAAACCGCTTACTTCTTTACTCCGACGGAAACGAAGGTTTATCTTATCACCATAACTTCGTCAAATCTCGGCAGCGAAAATATTCAGGGAACAGAAGTAAACCTTGTTGAGAATAACCGGCTTAGTGAATCCGTCTCTAGTAACGATAAAGGAAAAGTTACCGAAGTCAGACTTGAAAAAGACAAAACCTACGATGTTACACCGTATATAACTAATTCAGAAAGTCAAGACTGCATAGTTAACATATCCTGTAAGGAACATAATGCGGTTATAGATAACGAAATTAAAGCAACCTGCACAAAGACGGGTCTCACCAAAGGTAAGCACTGTTCGGTTTGTAACACCGTTATAGTCGCTCAGACCAAAGTCAAGGCTCTCGGTCATAAGTACTCCAAGTCTGTTGTCAAGGCTACTCTTACCTCAAATGGCAAGATTACCAAGAAGTGCACTGTTTGCAGTACGATAGAACCAACAATTTCGATAGCGAGAATTAAGTCAGTTTCGCTGAAAAAGTCGTCGTATACATATAACGGAAAGGCTCAGAAACCTGCGGTCATCGTTAAGGACGCAAACAAAAAAACGCTTAAGAATGGAACAGATTACACCGTTGCTTACAGCAAAAACAAAAATATTGGCAAGGCGATCGTAACTGTTACCTTCAAGGGCAATTACAGCGGCAGCAAAAAGCTGAGCTTCAACATTCTTCCCGCCGCGACGAGCAAGATCAGCGTTAAGCAGACCACAAACTCAATCACGGCTTCATGGAAAAAGGTTGCCGGTGTAAGCGGATACAGAGTATACCTTTACAAGGGCAAAAAGCTTGTCAATAGAGCTGATACAACGAAGCTCTCACACACATTTAAAAAGCTTTCAAAGGGTACGGAGTACAAGATTGTTGTCAAAGCCTATAAGAAGATTGATGGCAAAAAGGTTCTTTCTCTCGTTTCAAAGGAGCTTCTGACCGCAACAAAGCTTTCTGCGCCGACTTCGGTCAAGGTCAAAGCAGGAAATAAAATGGCAACCGTCAGTTGGACAAAGGTTAAGAGTGCAAACAGCTATACGGTATATTACAGCACAAAGAAAAACAGCGGCTTCAAAAAGCTCACTGTTATCAAAAACAGCGCAAACATCAAAAAGCTTTCAAGCGGCAAGACCTACTACTTCAAGGTTGTTGCCAACAAGAAGGCTGGAAAGGCTGTTGTGGCTTCTGATTACAGCAAGCTTATAAGCGCAAAAATCAAGTAATGGTGTTATCTGAACCGGTCAACAGATAACCGCAAAACCCCGAAGCAGAAATACTCTGCAGCGGGGTTTTTTTGTGGCAAAAAAACGGTGTTTCTGTTATGCTAGATATATTAAGAGATTGATATGTAGTGATGTTATTTTGACATTAAGAAAGGTTCAAGGTACTGCTTATGATAAAAAGGAAATTAGCAACATTTATGTTGACATTAATACTGGTGATGACAGGTGTATCGACGATTCGTGTGATAGGCTATGCGCAGGAAGAATCTTCTGGTTCATCAACAAATCTCCAAGAGGGAGTTACAGAATATAAGTACAGTGCTGAAAGTGATTCTCAAAAAGGTGTCGCATTAAAGGTTGAATGGAACGAACCCAAATTAGGGGAGGATACAACATTCCACGTTTCGGCGGATGGTGGCAGTGGCCGGTATTTGTTTAGAATGGATGCACCGAGTTATTCCAACCCGGGTGAGTATAGTTTTGAATCCGTGGCGGATCCAAGCCGCGGAGCGTGGATTCAATATACAGATGAGTGCGAATCTCACGACTTTGGATTTACAATGACCGCTTCGGGAGTCTATAACTTCAGGTTTTATGTAATGGACAAGACGTCAGGTGTCTATTATATGCGTGTGAGCACAAATATACAGGTATCGGACAGGGCTTATCCGAGCGTGGGTGACATTGTGAATGCTGCGGTAAAAAAGTGCAGCAAGGAGACGGATGGTTCGGACTATGAAAAGGCATTGTGGCTGCATGACTGGCTGTTG
>ENA-OPDF01002101-OPDF01002101.1-human-gut-metagenome-genome-assembly--contig:-NODE-2101-length-10692-cov-2.133590_pt1 | contig 10692 bp, 8 predicted proteins | sample MGYA00241575_ERZ501501 | MGnify/ENA primary metagenome ERZ501501 (study PRJEB25962, sample SAMEA1972229) | human gut metagenome | biome: human gut; feature: human-associated habitat; material: faeces... | reverse complement strand
TTCTGCCTCGAGCTCATGGAACTTCGCATTTAAGACCTGATGCGGGATTCCCTCGCGGCGAAGCATTTTGCTGATCAGCTCAGAAGTCTCAATGGTGATGGTACCAACCAGAACCGGCTGGTTCACGGCATGTGCCTCTTTGACTTCCTCTACGACTGCGTGGAATTTCTCTTTTTTCGTCATGTATACGGCATCGTCCATATCCACACGGATGACCGGGCGGTTGGTCGGGATCTCGATAACGTCCATGCCGTAGATGTCACGGAACTCCTGCTCCTCGGTGAGGGCAGTACCGGTCATGCCGGCTTTTTTCTCGTATTTGTTAAAGAAGTTCTGGAACGTGATCGTTGCCAGAGTCTTACTCTCTCTTCTTACTTTTACGTGCTCTTTTGCCTCGATTGCCTGATGCAGACCATCGGAATAACGGCGGCCCGGCATGATACGGCCGGTGAACTCATCGACGATCAGAACCTCGTCGTCTTTGACTACGTAGTCCTTGTCGCGGTGCATCAGATAATTGGCACGCAGCGCCAGGATCACGTTGTGCTGGATCTCCAGGTTCTCCGGATCGGAGAGGTTCTCGATATGGAAGAAGTTCTCGACTTTCTTCACACCGTCATCGGTCAGGGTAACGAATTTGTCCTTCTCGTTGACGATGAAGTCTCCGGTCTCCTCGATCTCCTCGCCCATGATCGCGGTCATCTTGGTCATCTCGCCGCTTGCCTCGCCGCGCTGCATCTGGTGTGCCAGAATATCTGCGGTCTCGTACAGCTTGGTGGATTTGCTGCTCTGTCCGGAAATAATCAGAGGTGTTCTTGCCTCGTCGATCAGGACGGAGTCGACCTCGTCGATGATACAGTAAGCAAGCTCTCTCTGTACGAGCTGCTCTTTGTAGATCACCATGTTGTCACGCAGGTAATCGAAACCAAGTTCGTTGTTGGTGATGTAGGTGATGTCGCATGCATACTGCTGGCGGCGCTCATCGTTCTTCATATCGTTCAGAACGACACCAACGGTCAAACCGAGGAATCTGTGGACTTTGCCCATCCACTCAGCATCTCGGTTTGCCAGGTAATCGTTGACGGTAACGATGTGGACACCGCGTCCGGTCAGTGCGTTCAGGTAAGCCGGAAGGGTGGAAACAAGGGTTTTTCCTTCACCGGTTTTCATCTCGGCGATACGGCCCTGATGAAGGATAATACCACCGATCAGCTGTACGCGGTGGTGTTCCATACCGAGGGAACGTTTTGCTGCCTCGCGGACGGTTGCGAATGCTTCCGGGAGAATGGAATCCAGGGATTCGCCTCCGTTGTAGCGGTCTTTATATTCCTTTGTCTTGGCACGCAGCTCTTCATCGGTCAGCGCCTGCATGGTCGGGCGGAGAGCTTCGATTTTGTCTACGATTGGATAGATTCGTTTCAGCTCGCGCTCACTGTGCGTACCAAAAAGTTTTTCTGTGAATTTCATAGAATGTTTGCTCCTGCTTTCTCTATTAATTGCCATGTTAACATATGGTATTATTCTACCACTTCTGGCACAAGATAACAATGAATTTTTCGTAAACATTTGGTGCCGTTCCCCGGTTTTCCGCTGTTTTTACGGCTTTTCCCGGACTTTCCGGCCCTTTCCGCGAAAAAGTCACCCTGTTTCACAGCTTTTCTAAGCTGGAAACAGGGTGACTGTTCATTCTTTATTTACTTTTCAGCACTCCGGCTCGATCAGACCGTAGGTGTTGTTCTTTCTCTTGTAAACGACGTTTACTTCGTCGGTCTCTGCATTGCGGAATACGAAGAAGGTGTGTCCAAGAAGTTCCATCTGTACGCAGGCATCTTCCGGATACATTGGTTTCATGCCGAATTTTTTCGTACGGATGATCTGGATGTCTTCGTCCTCCAGATAGTCATGCTCCAGATATTCTTTCTGGAAGTTTCCTGCTTCCTGCTGTTTGTCGGCAATTTTGTTTTTGTATTTGCGAAGCTGGCGTTCGATGACTTCCTCTACCAGATCGATGGATACGTACATATCGTTGCTTACCTGCTCGGAACGGATGATATTTCCTTTTACCGGAATGGTAACCTCAATTTTCTGTCTTTCTTTCTCTACACTTAAGGTTACAATGACATTTGTGTCAGGCGTAAAATATTTCTCCAGTTTGCCAAGTTTTTCATTGACCGCGGCTTTTAATCCCTCTGTCACGTCAATATTTTTTCCGCTGATGGTAATTTTCATTATGCCCAACCCCTTTGCTCTCAAATTTTACAGGCTCTTCACTTCCCCTGTAAGTAACTCTAATTATAGCAATAGTTGTCTTTATTTGCAATAGTATTTAGAAAATTCATGAATATTTTAGAGTTTTTTCTGTTACAGTTCACTTGTATCTTATTTTTGACAGATTTCATGCTCGCATGAAATCTGTCGAGAATAAGATACAAAGGGAGCGCCTGGTTATGAGCAAAAAGGAGCTGCGCAGCAGCGGAGAGCGCTGAAAGCGCGGTTTTGCGAATGGCGCGGGTGAACTGTAAACAGCATGAAAGAACGCTTGAAAAAATGCATATACTGTTATATGATGGTACTGGAACGCGCCAAACCCGCATAAATGCTGGAAAAACGGCAGTGGTTCCGGGCTGGAAAGAACAAAAAGAATCCCGCCAAAATGAGGGGATAAGATCTACTAGGAGGAAATTATGTTAGACATTAAGTTTTTAAGAGAAAACCCGGAAGTTGTAAAACAGAATATCCGAAATAAATTCCAGGATCAGAAACTGGAGCTGGTTGATAAAGTCATCGAGCTGGATAAAGAAAACCGTGACATCAAACAGGAAGTAGAAGCACTTCGTGCAAAAAGAAACAAAATCTCCAAACAGATCGGCGCACTGATGGGCCAGGGCAAGAGAGAAGAGGCTGAGGAAGTAAAGAAACAGGTAGCTGTTGACGGTTCCCGCATCGAGGCTCTTTCTGCAAGAGAAAAAGAAGTAGAAGAAGAAATCAAGAAGATCATGATGGTGATCCCGAACATCATCGATCCTTCCGTACCGATCGGAAAAGATGACAGCGAGAACGTAGAAGCAGAGCGCTTCGGCGAGCCGGTTGTACCGGATTTTGAAATCCCGTATCACACCGACATTATGGAGTCCTTCGACGGAATCGATCTGGATGCAGCAAGAGAAGTTGCAGGAAACGGATTCTATTATCTGATGGGCGACATTGCACGCCTCCACTCTGCCATCCTTTCTTATGCAAGAGATTTCATGATCGACCGCGGATTTACCTACTGCGTACCGCCTTTCATGATCCACGGCAACGTCGTAAACGGTGTTATGAGCTTCGCTGAGATGGAGTCCATGATGTACAAAATCGAGGGCGAGGATCTGTACCTGATCGGAACCAGCGAGCACTCCATGATCGGTAAATTCATCGACAGCATCATCCCGGAGGAGAAACTGCCTCTGACCCTGACCAGCTACTCTCCGTGCTTCCGTAAAGAAAAAGGAGCACACGGCATCGAGGAGCGTGGTGTTTATCGTATCCATCAGTTCGAGAAACAGGAGATGGTTGTTGTCTGCAAACCGGAAGACAGCATGATGTGGTATGACAAACTGTGGAAGAACACCGTAGACCTGTTCCGTTCCATGGATATCCCGGTTCGTACTCTGGAGTGCTGCTCCGGTGACCTGGCTGACCTGAAAGTAAAATCTGTCGATGTTGAGGCATGGTCTCCGCGTCAGAAGAAATACTTCGAGGTAGGAAGCTGCTCCAACCTTGGTGATGCACAGGCAAGACGTCTGAAAATCCGTGTCAACGGCGAGGACGGAAAGAAATACCTGGCACATACCCTGAACAACACCGTAGTTGCTCCGCCGCGTATGCTGATCGCATTCCTGGAGAACAATCTGAATGCAGACGGAACCGTAAGCATTCCGGAAGTTCTTCGTATGTACATGGGCGGAAAAGAGAAACTGGTTCCGAAACACTAATCGCATAAGAAATACAAAGGAATGAGAGGAGGTGTTCTTATGCACGCTTACCTGAAAACCATTGGATTTTCAAAGATCAAGACGACGAAGGAACTCCAGGAGATTCTTCGTGATGTAGTAGAAAACTACGACCGTAAAAAGATTGTGGAAACAGAAGAACACCACCTTTTTGCTGAATTTTCGAAAGAATATGCATATGACTGTGGTATCACAGTCTGTGGGGAAATTGATGAGAACAACCGTTTCCAGATGGAATATTATTATCCCTATTTCGAGGGCGGGCAGATCAGCTCCTACGAGGAGGTATCGGTGGAGCGCCACGTCGATAAGGAATCGTTTGCAGGCGCCTGCGACGATATGCGGCTTGGCATCACGATGATCTTTTATCTGACGCATGCAGCGGAATATCTTGAGATGAAACAGAAAAATGCGCTGCAGCCGCTTCCGCTCCCGCTTTCTGTCTCCGGTCTTGCAGCGGAAGGAACAATTCTGCTTCCGATCCAGAAAGACCCGGAACAGGTCGAGAAGGAGCGCCGCAGCACGCAGCAGAAGAATTCACTGATCTCGGCTGCCAGAAACGGGGATGAGGATGCGATGGAAAGTCTCACCATGGATGATATTGACACATATGCCATGATTTCCCAGCGTCTGACGAAGGAAGATGTCTTTTCTATTGTAGATAGCTTTTTCATGCCGAGCGGTCTTGAATGTGACCAGTACAGCGTCATGGGGGAGATTATTGATTATATGACTTTTGAAAATATCATTACAGGAGAGAAAATTTGTCAGATTACTATAGAATGTAATGATATGCAGTTTGACGTGTGTATCAACCGGGAAGATCTTCTGGGCGAGCAGGTGTATGAGCTCGGCCTCGTCTGCAACGATGTGCCGATAGACATCTGTATCAACGAAAAGGATTTATTTGGAGTACCGGAAGTGGGAAGACGTTTCAAAGGCCAGATCTGGCTGCAGGGAATGCTGGAACATCTGTAAGGGAAAAATAAAAAGAGCGAGGACGGAAAAAGAGAAAATTCAGTCCTCGTTCTTTTTTTGCAGATTTTTATAGCGATAAACGGATGTTTACTGGTTCTGCACCAGATTTAGATGCTTACGCACCCGCTCGATCAGCATTTCAAGAGCAACGGTGTTCTGTCCGCCCTCCGGGATGATCACGTCGGCACGGCGCTTGCTCGGCTCTACGAACTGCTCGTGCATCGGTTTTACGGTCGTCAGGTACTGCGTCACAACGCTGTCCAGGGAACGGCCGCGCTCTTTTACATCGCGCAGGATCCGGCGGAGAATCCGCACGTCCGCATCGGTATCGACAAAGACTTTGATGTCCATCAGATCGCAGAGATCCTTCTCAACGAAGAGGAGAATGCCCTCGAGCACGATAACCGGGGCAGGATGGACCAGAATCGTTTTATCCGAGCGGTTATGCATGGCATAATCGTAAACCGGCATCTCGATGGATTTTCCGGCTTTCAGCTCGAGAATGTGCTGGCATAACAGGTCGGTATCAAAGGCATCGGGATGATCGTAATTTAATTTGGCACGCTCCTCAAAAGGAATATCGTCATGGCGTTTGTAATAGTTGTCATGGCGCAGAATGCTCACTTCATCGCGTCCAAAACTTTCTACCAGCTTATCTGCCAGTGTCGTTTTTCCACTGCCGGTTCCTCCGGCAATTCCTATCAGTATCGTATCCATAAGAAACTCCTTTTTATCCGATGATAGCCAGTGTTGCGCTTGTTCCGAGACGGCTTGCGCCGGCATCTACCATAGCCTGTGCCTCGTCTGCGTTGTGGATTCCGCCGGAAGCTTTTACGCCCATATCCGGGCCTACGGTCTTTCTCATCAGGGCAACATCAGCCGCTTTTGCACCGCCGGTAGAAAATCCGGTGGAGGTTTTTACGAAGTCAGCGCCGGCTTCTTTTGCGAGCTCGCACGCTTTTACTTTCTCTTCATCGGTTAAAAGGCAGGTCTCGATGATGACTTTCAGAACGATGTCCTTGCCGCATACTTCTTTTAAGGTCTGGATATCGGAGCGTACGAAGTCGTATTTGCCGTCTTTGAGGGCTCCGACATTGATGACCATATCAACCTCCTGTGCACCGTCTTCGATGGCTGCACGGGTCTCAAACGCTTTTACACGGGTATCGGACATGCCCAGAGGGAAGCCGACAACGGTGCAGACTTTGACGTCAGATCCTTTGAGTTTTTCAGCAACGAATTTGGTGTAGTACTGGTTGACGCAGACAGAAGCAAAATCATGTGCAAGTGCCTCATCGCAGATCTTTGCAACCTGTGCTTCGGTTGCGTCTGCTTTTAAGATGGTGTGGTCAAATAATTTGGTGTTCAGCATAATTTTTTCCTTTCTTTGATGAAAAATAAATCAGAATGATAGAGAAAAGGCAGAGCCGAAAAAACACAGTTCGGATTTAACGGCTCTGCCTTTAAAAATTGTAACTATTCAGAGCCACATCTCGATTCCGCTGCGCTGCATCTCGATGTGGCTTCTCGCCATATGAAATTCCAGAAAAAACTGCTCATTCATGCAAGCATGATTCGCAATTTTTTCTTCCATTTCACATGGCTCTGAATAGTTACATATTATCTTGCGCCCTTATCGTACGGAATACCTTCGGCTTTCGGAGCCTGGGAATTCTTGGATGTGAAGGCGAGAATAATCATGGATGCGATAAACGGCATCATGTTGTAAATGTTCTTGGACAGTCCCAGATGGGAGAGGACGGTGGAGTCCGCAATGTTTGCCAGGGAACGGAATACCGCAAAGAATACGGCTGCTCCGGCAATGTGGAACGGTTTCCACTGACCGAAGATCATAACAGCGAGGGCAAGGAATCCGGCACCGGCTACGCCGACTTCGAAGTTCCAGGTGGTAACGGACGGAACGATGTAGGCAAATCCGCCGATACCGCCGAGTGCACCGGAGATGATAACACCGGTGTATCTCCACTGGTATACGTTGATACCAACAGAGTCGGCTGCCTGTGGATGCTCACCGCAGGCACGCAGGCGCAGTCCCCATTTCGTTTTGAAGAGGAACACGTAGCTGCAGATCAGAAGGATGATGCCGATGAACAGGAAGATGTTCACGGTAAATGGTCCGATCTTGTAAATGAAAGCGGCGTTGGTGTAGTTCAGCTTTGCGGAAGCTGCACCGTTTCCGGCATCCGAGCCGTTGTTGAATGCTTTTACCAGGACGATGGCAATGGCAGTAGCCAGCATGTTCAGCGCGGTTCCGCCGATCGTCTGGTCTGCTTTCAGTGTGATGGCGGAGAAGCCAAGCAGCAGAGAGTAGATCATACCGGATACGGCGCTCGCCAGAATGGAAAGTGCCACAAGTGCAGGAGCCGGGAGGTCCGGGAACAGAACCAGGACGAAGACACCGGCAAGGCCGCCGATCGCCATGATTCCTTCCAGCGCGATGTTGATGACACCGCTTCGCTCGGAGAACATACCGCCCATCGCAACGAGCATCAGAACAACGGCGTACAGTAAGGTAAATTTAATTAAAAGGAACATTATTTCTTCTCCTCCTTTCCGTTGTCTGCATTGGCATTTGCTTTCTGCTCTTTTTTGCTCTTGAACAGGTTTGCAACGATGCCCTTGAACAGGGTAACGAATGCGCAAAGGTAAATGATAACGGCAACGATCAGGTCCGCGATCTCCGGCTGATAATATTTCGTAGGCAGGTAAGCACCGCCGACAGAAATATGAGCAACGAAGAGAGCAGCGAAGATAACGCCGATCGGGTTGCTAAGTGCAAGAAGCGCAACCGGGATACCATTAAATCCGATGGCCGGGAGTGCTGTCGATACCTGCGGGTTCCACTCGGATGCACCGGAAAGGAAGTAGAGGCCTGCACCGATTCCGGCAAGCGCACCTGCGATGGTCATGGAGAGAACAACGTTTCTCTTCTCGTTGATGCCGGCGTATTTGGCAGCATCCTTATTGAACCCGCAGGCTTTCAGCTCATAGCCGAAGGTTGTTTTGTTCAGAACGATGTAGATGATGACCGCAATGGCAATCGCAATGAAAATCGCAATCGTTGTGGAACTGGTACGGAAAATGGAGTTCATGCCGCAGTCCGGAATCAGGGATTTCGGAGAAGCGGAGCTTAATTTGTAAGTACGTGTGGTCTTCTGATCATACATGCCCGGGATGGTGTTGTACATCAGCTCATTGACAAGATAAAGACCAATCCAGTTGAACATGATGGAAGTAATAACTTCATTTACGTTGAAGTATGCTTTGAAGATACCAGGAACTGCTCCCCAGATGGCTCCGCAGACCATAGCAGCCAGAAGGCATACATACCACGGCATGTGGAGGATGATGGCAAAATACAGGGCGCCGAAGACACCGACGGTGTACTGTCCGGCAGCACCGATGTTGAACAGACCTGTTTTAAAAGCAAATGCAACCGAAAGTCCGGTCATAATCAGGGGAGCGGACTGAGCGATTTCACTTCCGATTCCTTTCGGCTTTAAGTAAAAGCCGCCTTTGATGATTCGTGTAAATCCATCCACTGCGTTCTCCGCGTTGATGCAGTATAAAATGATAAATCCCACAAGAAGACCGATCACAATACATACAAGAGAAGCGACAATGGACAGAAGAGCGTTTTTCGTTTTTTCGTTCATGCTTTTCTTACCTCTCTTTTATACTTCTTCGGGAACCGGATCCCGTTTTGCACCTGCCATGTAGAGACCGAGTTCTTCGACAGAAACGGTTTTCGGATCCAGCTGGCCGACCAGCTCTCCTTCGTACATAACAAGAATACGGTCGGAAACATCCATAACCTCATCCAGTTCCAGAGAAACCAGAAGAACGGCTTTTCCCTTGTCGCGCTGTGCAACGAGCTGGCTGTGAATGTATTCGATAGCTCCGACATCAAGACCACGGGTAGGTTGTACCGCAACGAGAAGATCAGGATCTTTGTCGATCTCACGCGCGATGATCGCTTTCTGCTGGTTTCCGCCGGACATGCTGCGGGTGATGGTCACAGGACCCTGGCCGCTGCGGACATCGTACTGCTCGATCAGATGCTCGGCATATTCGCGCACGGCTTTTGATTTGATAAAGCCGAAGGATTCAAATTCCGGCTGCCAGTAACGCTGCAGCACCATGTTCTGCTCAATGGAGTAATCCAGTACGAGGCCATGTTTATGGCGGTCCTCCGGGATGTGGCTCATGCCCATCTTGGAGCGGTCGCGGATGGAAGCTTTCGTGATGTCCTGTCCGTTGAACAGAATTTTACCGCCGGATACTTTTTCCAGTCCCGTGAGGCCCTGAACGAACTCGGACTGGCCGTTTCCATCGATACCTGCGATGCAGACAATCTCGCCTTTTCTTACATTAAAGGAAACATCTTTGACGGCGTTGTTTCCGTGCACCTTGCTCGGTACGGTCATGTGCTCTACTTTCAGAACGGTGTCGCCCGGTTTTGACGGCTTTTTGTTGACGGAGAAGCTGACGTTTCTTCCGACCATCATGCGGGAGAGCTCTTCTTTGGAAGTTTCGCTGATGTTGACGGTTCCGATGTATTTTCCTTTGCGGAGAATCGTACAGCGGTCGGCAACTTCCATGATCTCGTTGAGTTTATGGGTGATGAAGAGGATGGATTTTCCTTCTTTTGCGAGGTTCTTCATGATCTTCATCAGCTCGTCGATTTCCTGCGGCGTCAGAACCGCGGTCGGCTCGTCGAAGATCAGGACTTCGTTGTCACGGTAGAGCATTTTCAGAATTTCGGTACGCTGCTGCATGCCGACGGTGATATCTGAGATCAGAGCGTCCGGATCGACCATCAGACCGTATTTCTCGCTCAGCTCCATGACTTTTGCACGGGCATTCTTTTTCTCGAGGAAAAGGCCTTTGGTCGGCTCTACGCCGAGGATGATGTTGTCGAGAACCGAGAAACATTCGACCAGCTTAAAGTGCTGGTGCACCATACCGATGTTGAGATCGTTGGCGTCGTTCGGCGTGTTGATATGGACTTCCTGCCCATTCTTCTTGATGATTCCGGAGGTAGGCTGATACAGACCAAAAAGAATACTCATCAGGGTTGATTTTCCTGCACCGTTTTCTCCAAGCAGAGCATGGATTTCTCCTTTTTTGAGCTGTAACGTAATGTTGTCGTTCGCCTTGATACCCGGGAATTCTTTGGTGATGTTCAACATCTCAATAATGTACTCATTTTCCATATACATATTCCCTTTCAAGCGTGGTTTTGCAGGACTGCCGAAGGCATGGAAAACAGGGCAGAACTGCGGGCTTTGATTATGTCTAGTATAGCATTTTGTGTGACAGAAAAAAAGGGGAAGAGAAATAATATTCTCTTCCCCAAAAGGCATATTGTTACAGAAACAGTATGCACATTAGCTGATGTAATCAACGGTTACGTGAGAACCTACTTCCGGCTGATTTTCTGTATCGCTGGAGATTTCGATGGAACCATCGCGGATACCAGCCAGTACAGTTTCATACTGATCCTGTGTGAAGGTTGTGAATCCCCAGGATTCGGAATCGGTAGGAAGGCCGATGTAATCTCCGTCTTTCAGTCCAAGCTGCTGAGCAGTTCCGCCAAGTTCAGAGAAGTTTCCGCTGAAGTAGGAATCCAGAGCGTTGTTGATGGCGCTTGGAAGACCTTTCATAGCGGAAGTCAGGCAGCGCTCGCCGATTTTGGAAC
>ENA-OPDF01002092-OPDF01002092.1-human-gut-metagenome-genome-assembly--contig:-NODE-2092-length-10721-cov-2.385337_pt1 | contig 10721 bp, 8 predicted proteins | sample MGYA00241575_ERZ501501 | MGnify/ENA primary metagenome ERZ501501 (study PRJEB25962, sample SAMEA1972229) | human gut metagenome | biome: human gut; feature: human-associated habitat; material: faeces... | reverse complement strand
AGCGCGTCCCAGCCGTCATAAACGTGCGTGATCAGCGGCTTTACATCGAGCCGCCCGTTTGTCATGAGCGCGGCCAGCTTTTCCATCCGCAGCCGTCCGCCCGGCATGAGACCGCCGTTTATTTGCTTGTGGCCCATCCCGACGCCCCACTCCGCACGCGGCAGGCGCACATATTCTCCGCTGCCGAGATAATTGACATTTCCGATGTTTCCGCCCGGCTTCAGAGCCTTTATGACCGGAATGAACGTATCCGCATCGCCGCCCGCAATGATTGCGCAGTCGACGCCCTTGCCGCCTGTCAGTTCCAGAACCTGCTCGTCAATGGGGCCGTCTTTGTAGCTGATAAAATCGGAAGCGCCATATTGCCGCGCTGCTTCTACGCAGACGGGCCGTGTTCCGACTGCAAGGATTCTGGCCGCGCCCCGAAGGGCTGCGCCCGCCACAGACATTAGTCCGACCGGGCCGATACCGACCACGAGCACTGTATCACCGAACTGCACGTCCGCCAGCTCCGCGCCGTGAAAGCCGGTCGGCACCATGTCCGAGAGCATACAGGCTTCCAGAACGTCCATGCCCTCCGGCAGATGCGCCAGATTTCCGTCAGCGTCGTTTACATGGAAATACTCTGCAAACACGCCGTCTTTGATATTCGAAAACTTCCATCCGGCCAGCATGCCGCCGGAGCGCATCGCATAGCCCGCCTGTGCCTCCAATGAACTCCAATCCGGCGTGATGGCCGGAACAAGCACCCGGTCGCCGGGCTGAAAGTCCTTTACCAGCGCGCCGGTCTCCACAACCTCCGCGCAGCATTCATGCCCCAGGATCAGGTTGTGCCGGTCGCCGACTGCGCCCTCCCATACCGTATGCACGTCCGACGTGCAGACTGCCGCCGCAAGCGGACGGCAGACCGCGTCCAACGGCCCGCATACCGGACGGGGCTTTTCCACCCAGCCGACCTCGCCGATCCTCAGCATTGCAAATCCCTTCATGCGTATCCCCGCTTTCCAATATTAAGTCGGGATAGTATGTGAGAAAAAAACATCTGCTATGCAAAAGCAGCGGCCTCCGGTTCGGAAGCCGCTGCTTTTGATATCAGCCCATTTTTTCCTTCAGATGGGACAGGCGTTCAAGCGCCTCATAGAGCGTCTCGTCCTTCTTGGCAAAGTGGACGCGGACGATGTGATTGATGTTCTCATTGAAGAACGACGTGCCGGGAACGCAGGCCACGCCGACCTTTTCGGCCATTTCCAGGCAGAAATCCACGTCGGATTCGCCCTTGCGCATATATGGGCCGATATCGGCCAGTACGAAATACGCGCCCTGTGGGTCGGTAAACGGAATGCCGATCTGCTTTAAGCCGTCGGTGAACAGTTTTTTCATGTGCGCATAATGCGCACCGAACTCCTGATAATAGCTGTCCGGCATATCGAGGCCCACAACGGCGGCTTCCATCAGCGGAGACGGCGCACCGACGGTATTGAAGTCGTGGTACTGCTTGATGCGGTCCATGATGGGCTGCGGCGCGATGGCGTAGCCGAGCCGCCAGCCGGTGATGGAATACGTCTTGGACAGGCTTGAGCAGCTGACCGTCCGCTCCCACATCCCGGGCAGGCTGTTCATGTAGATATGCTTGTGGCCGTCATAGACGATATGCTCATAGACTTCGTCCATAATGGCAAACGCGTCATACTTGATGCACAGCTCGGAAATGAGCTTCAGCTCGTCATAGGTGAAGACCTTGCCGGACGGGTTCGATGGGTTGCAGATCAGAATGGCCTTCGCGCCCTGCTTGAACGCGTCTTCCAGCACATTTGCGTCGAAATTGAACTCCGGCGGTACCAGCGGAACGAAAACCGGCTCACAGTCAGCCATGATGGCCTGCGCGCGGTAATTCTCAAAATACGGGGAGAACATGATGATCTTATCGCCGGGATTTGTCAGAGCGAAGATCGTATCGACCATAGCCTCGGTCGAGCCGATGGTCACGACCATATCCGTTTCCGGGTCAAGCGTGCGTCCCATGAAGCGCCCAGCCTTACGCGCCAGCGCCTGCCGGAAGTTCGGCGCACCCATCGTGATGGGGTACTGGTGCGGGCCAAGTGCGCTGACCTCGGCCAGACGGTCGGTGAGCGCCTTGGGCGGGTCAAAATCGGGGAAGCCCTGCGCCAGATTGATCGCGCCGCACGCAAGACTCACACGCGTCATGCGGCGAATGACGGAGTCGGTGAATAATTTGTTTTTTCTGCTCATTTCCTGCATCGTTTATTCCTGCCTTTCCTGATCTGATGAAACAATGCCGAGCTCTGCCGCACCGGCAAGCTGCATTCCGTTCGTGTGCAGCAGCGACGAGACTTCTGCCGGATCTGCAACACGGAGGATCATATAGGCCATCCCGTTCGGCTGGCCGAAAATCGAATACATATATTGGACGTCGATCTGCCTTTCTGCCAGAAGCTGCAGCAGGCGGCTCAGCCCGCCCGGCTCATCCGGCACGCCGACGGCGACGACCTCGCTGGCCGAGAAGATAAATCCGTTCTCGCGCAGTACGCGGCACGCCTCCGGCTCGTGGCTGGCAATGAGGCGCAGCACGCCGTAATCGCTCGTCTCGGCAATATTAATCGCGCGTAGATCGATATTGTTTTTTGCAAGCAGCGCCGTGATCTCAGCCAGCTGCCCGGCCCGGTTTTCCAAAAATACGGAAATCTGATGAATCGCCATAGCCTTTTCCTCCTTAGATCCTGCGCTTGTCGATGACGCGGATGGCCTTGCCCTCACTGCGGGCGATGGATTTCGGGGAAACAAGATGCACCTGTGCGAAAATGCCGAGCATTGCCTTGAGCGCGGCGACAAGGCTCTTTTCACGCTGCGTGATCTCGGCCAGAGAGTCAGAGAAGTGCTCCGGCGTCATCTCGACGAGCACATCGAGCGTGTCGGAGTTGTTGACGCGGTCGATCACGATCTGATAGTTGGATGTGTAGCCCTGTTCGAGCAGCACCGTCTCGATCTGCGACGGGAAGACGTTTACGCCCTTGACGATCAGCATATCGTCGCTGCGGCCCATGGGCTTGCACATTTTGATATGCGTCCGCCCGCAGGGGCAGTCCTCATGACGCAGAATGCAGATATCGCGCGTGCGGTAGCGCAGCAGCGGGAAGGCCTGCTTCGTGATCGACGTAAACACCAGCTCGCCTTGTGTTCCCTCCGGCAGCACCTCGCCGGTATCCGGGTCGATAATTTCTGCGATAAAATGATCCTCGTTGATGTGCATACCGGTCTGCGCGCTGCATTCATACGCAACACCCGGACCGGAAAGCTCCGTCAGGCCATAGACATCATACGCCTTGATGCCGAGGCTCTTCTGGATATCCTGACGCATCTGCTCACTCCATGCTTCTGCGCCGAAAATACCGGCCTTCAGATGGATCTTGTCCCGCAAGCCGCGCTCGTGAATAGATTCAGCCAGATACGCCGCGTAAGACGGTGTGCAGCACAAAACGGTCGAACCGAGATCCTCCATAAATTGCAGCTGCCGGTCGGTGTTGCCGGAGGACATCGGCAGCCCCCATATGCTCCGCCCCGTAATGCAGGCCCAGACCGCCGGTGAACAGGCCGTAGCCATACGCGACCTGACATACATCCTCCGGGCCTGCGCCCGCGGCTGCCAGCGCACGCGCACAGCAGTCGTTCCAGAGGTCAATATCCTCCTTCGTGTAAAACGCGACGACGCGCTTTCCGGTCGTGCCGGAGGTAGAGTGGATGCGGATGCACTTTTCCAGCGGCTCTGCCAGAAGACCAAACGGGTATGCCTCCCGCAGATCGGCTTTGCTCAAAAACGGCAGCTTGTAAAGATCGTCCCGGCCCTTGATATCGTCCGGCGCAACGTGCGCCGCCTCCATCTTTGCGCGGTAATAGGGTACATTGTCCCACACGTGCCGTACCTGCAGGACGAGCCGCTCGTCCTGCCATGTCCGGATCTGCTCCCGGCTGGCGCATTCGATTTCCTTCTGATAATACCGTTCCATGGGTTCTCCTTATGCTTATGCCTCCGCGCCGAGCGCAAAGGCTTTCTTGTTGAGTTCGAGGGATTTTGCCGGGATGCTCTTCTCAATCGCGTCCTGCCACTGCTCGTCCGTAAAGTGGAAATACCGGCTGAGCCTGCCCAGCAGCACAAGATTAACGGCCCTGGCCGAGCCCGCTCTGAGCGCAAGCCCCAGCGCGTCCATCGCGTCGAGGCGGATGGGAAGCGCCGCAAGCTTTTTCTCCAGCGCCTTCGGGTACTCCGCCGCGCCGGTAATGACCGGCATGGGGTTGACCTTCTGCGTATTGGTCAGCAGAACGCCGCCCTCCTTCAGATATTCAGTCCACCGGGCCGCTTCCAACAGCTCAAACGAGAGGACAAAATCGGCCTCACCCTTGTCGATAATGGGAGAGTAGACCTTCTCGCCATAGCGCACGTAGGTCACGACGCTGCCGCCGCGCTGGCTCATGCCGTGAACCTCGCTGACCTTCACGTCATAGCCGTTTTCCAGCAGAATTCTGCCCAGAAGCTTGCTGGCCAGAAGCGTGCCCTGTCCGCCGACGCCGACAATCATAATATTTTTCGTATCCATGACAGTGCCTCCTTGTCTCATTCGCCCAGCGCGCCCTTATGGCACAGCTGGCGGCACAGGCCGCAGCCTGTGCAGAGGGTGTTGTCGATCTGCACTTTTCCACCCATCACGCTGATGGCCGGACAGCCGAGCTTCATGCAGGATCTGCAGCCTACGCATTTTTCGGGCTTTGCCTCGATGGGGCCGGGGTGTCTGACGTATTTGAGCAGCGCGCACGGACGGCGGGAGATAATGACCGACGGCTCGTCTGCTGCCAGCTCCTCCTTGACCGCCTTGTCGCAGGCAGCCAGATCATACGGGTCGACGACCTGCACGCGCCGGATGCCGACGGCATGGCACAGCGCCTCCAGATCGATCTTTGTGCAGGGGTCGCCCTTGAGGTTGAAGCCCGTCGTCGGGTTCTGCTGGTGGCCGGTCATGCCGGTGATGGAGTTGTCGAGAATGATAACGGTCGAGGTCGATTCGTTATACGCAATGTTGATCAGTCCTGTCACGCCAGAGTGCATGAACGTCGAATCGCCGATGACGGCGACGGTGTTCGCTGCGTTCTTTTCGCCGGAGGCTTTGTTGAACCCGTGCAGACCTGAAACGGACGCGCCCATACAGATGGTCGTGTCGATGGCGGCAAGCGGCGCGGCAGCGCCCAGCGTATAGCAGCCGATATCGCCCAGCACTGTCAGCTTGTTCTTTTTCAGCGTATAGAACAGACCCCTGTGCGGACAGCCCGCGCACATGACCGGCGGACGGGCTGGAACGGCTTCGTCCAGTTTCTTTCCAGAATGGACAGGCATACCGAGCTTTTCTGCTATGTAATTCTGGCTGAATTCGCCGATGCAGCCGAACAGCTCCTTGCCGGTGACGTTCTGTACGCCGATGGCACGGCAATGCGCCTCAATGATCCCGTCCAGCTCTTCGACAACAATAACTTTCTCAACGTTTTTGGCGAACGCCTGAATTTTTTTCACCGGCAGGGGATTGACCATGCCAAGCTTCAGAACGGGGTACCGGTCGCCGCAGACCTCTTTGACGTACTGATAGCTGGTCGAGGACGCGATCAGGCCAATCGAATGGTCGGCCCCGTCCTCCATGCGGTTGATCTCCGCTGTCTCGGCCCATGCCTGCAAGGCAAGCGTCCGCTGCTCCACAATGGGGTGCCGCGCCTTGGCGCAGGCAGGCATCATCACAAATTTGGCAATATTCTTTTCATAGGGAACAGGCGTGAATGCCTGCCGCTCAGACGGCTCCACCACGCTCTGCGCGTGCGCAACGCGGGTGCACATTTTGAGAAGCACCGGCGTGTCAAATTTTTCGGATATCTCATACGCCAGCTTTGCGAACGCCAGCGATTCCGCCGCGTCCGACGGCTCAAGCATCGGCAGTTTTGCCGCAATGGCGTAATGGCGCGAATCCTGCTCGTTCTGCGACGAGTGCATACCTGCGTCGTCCGCCACGCCGATGACAAGTCCGCCGCGCACACCGGTATAGGACAGCGTAAACAGCGGGTCTGCCGCAACGTTCAAGCCGACGTGCTTCATGCCGCAGAAGCTGCGGTAGCCTGCCAGACTTGCGCCGAACGCAGCCTCCATCGCTACCTTTTCGTTAGGCGCCCATTCTGCGTAAATTTCCGGATATTTGGCTGCGCATTCCGTGATCTCCGTGCTGGGTGTGCCGGGATAGCTGGAGACAAAGCTGCATCCGGCCTCGTACAGGCCGCGCGCGGCAGCCTCGTTGCCGAGCATCAGGGTTTTCATCGAGATTCCTCCTGTTCGCGGCTCAGCCGCATGAAAATTATCATTATATTTTAATCATTTCGACTGCATTCGTCAAGCTTGGGAAGGTTATGCCTTTGTCTGCTCCTCGACAAGTCTTCCGCCGCAGTAGATCTGCCGCAGAACGGGCTTTTCGATTTTCCCCGTCGGGTTGCGCGGGACTTTTGCGAAGATCACGCGGCGCGGGCGCTTATAGCGCGGCAGCTCCCGGCAGAAGTCCTGAATTTCCGTCTCCGTGCAGTCTGCACCGTCCTTCAGCTCAATAATTGCCGCTGCAATCTCGCCCAATCGCTGATCCGGCAGGCCGATCACTGCCACGTCCTTGATTTTCTCATTTCTGCGCAGGAAATCTTCGATTTGTACGGGATAGAGATTTTCGCCGCCGGAAATGATGACGTCCTTCTTGCGGTCAACCAGATAAATGAACCCGTCCTTGTCCTCACGAGCCATGTCGCCCGTCCAGAGCCAGTCTCCGTGCAGGATCTCGGCAGTCGCCTCCGGGTTTTTATAATAGCATTTCATGACGCCGGGTCCCTTGACGGCAAGCTCGCCGATCTCGCCGGGCGCAACATCGTTCCCTCGCTCGTCAAGGATGCGCGTCTGCCAGAGATAGCCGGCCTTGCCGATCGCGCCGATTTTTTCGATGTTGTCCACGCCAAGATGCACACAGCCGGGGCCGATGGACTCGCTGAGGCCGTAGTTTGTGTCGTATTTGTGGTGCGGGAAGTATTTGAGCCAGCGCTTGATGAGGCTGGGCGGGACCGGCTGCGCGCCGATGTGCATGAGCCGCCACTGGTCGAGCAGATAGTGCTCAAGATTGACGCGCCCGGATTCAATGGCGTCCAGAATATCCTGTGCCCAGGGAACCAGCAGCCAGACGATGGTGCATTTTTCTTCCGTGACCGTCCGCAGGATCCACTCCGGCTTCACGCCGCGCAGAAGCACGGCCTTTCCGCCGGAAATGAGGCTCCCGAACCAGTGCATTTTCGCGCCCGTGTGATAGAGCGGCGGAATGCATAGGAACACGTCGTCCTTTGTCTGCCCATGGTGGTGCTGTTCGGTCACGCAGGAGCAGACAAGCGCTCTGTGCCGGTGCAGGATCGCCTTCGGGAAGCCGGTCGTGCCGGATGAGAAGTAGATCGCCGCGTCGTCGTCTTCGTCCAGCGCGATGGGCGGGACGCTAGACGAACAGAAGCCCATCAGTCTGCGGCAGTCCTCGGCGTAGTCCGGCACGTTCCGGCCCACAAACAGCCGGAGTCTTACCCGCGTCAGGCCTGCCTGAATCGGGTCGAGCCGTGAAACAAATTCCGGCCCGAAGACCAGCACCTCCACATCTGCCAGATCAAGGCAGTAGGAAATTTCATCGGACGCATACCGGAAGTTGAGCGGAACGGCGATGCACCCGGCCTTGAGAATACCGAAATAAATCGGCAGCCATTCCAGACAGTTCATCAGCAGAATGCCGACCTTCGTGCCGCGCCGGACGTTCCGGCTCAGAAGGAAGTTTGCAAACCGGTTGGCCCGGCGGTCAAAATCCCGCCATGAAAGCTCCCGCCGGTACGGCGCGTCGGGCTGCGCCTCGGCGATCAGACTCGCCTCGCGCCAGGTAACGGCGCTGTCGCGCTCTTCCGACGGATTGACCTCGACCAGCGCAATGTCAGACCCGTAAAGTCTTGCGTTCCGTTCCAGAAAATCAGTAATGACCATACAAAATCCTCCCTTGCAGCGGATCGCAGATAAAAGAAAACGCCCGCTGCACATTCTGAAAAAGTGCAGAGGACGAGAAGCTCCCGTGGTACCACCTCTATTTACCGCCTGCGCGGCCTCAACGGGCACGATCATGCCCACTGCGCGGTATCGGGCGCACCCGTCTTCGCCTACTTGCGGGCAAACCGCGTTCAGGAAGCTGCTCGGAAAGGTATTCCGCCCGGATGCCTGTGCTGCCTTGCACCAAACGGCAGCTCTCTGGACAGGATGGATCGGGGCGTACTTGGTTTCGTCATGGCATTCATTATATCAAACTTTAACACAGTTTGTCGATGAAGTCAAGAGTCCGGCGTGATTTTTGAGGATTTTTCCAAATATAGACGAACCGGCGCGGAAAGGCCGGATTTCACTTGCATTGCAGCATACAAAACGGTATAATAGGATTGGAATAAGATCCACGGATTTTATATATCGCCCTAGGGCGGTTTCAAAAGAAAGAGAGGAGCTCAGCATGCAGAAGCTGGCAGCATTTTTAAAACGGTTCCATTCTGGCCCTGCGGCAGACGCCTGTGAATTTCTCGGCTGTCACGCGCGCGAGGACGGCGAGGGATTTGTGTTCCGCGTCTGGGCGCCGCACGCGCAGTCCATAAGCGTCGTCGGCGACTTTAATTTCTGGAATACGGAGGATCTTCCCATGCGGAAGATCTCGGAGGGCGTATGGGAGGCCGTCTCCGTCTATGCGAAGACAGGACAAGCCTATAAATACTGCGTGACCGGCCCGGACGGCCGCATAGTCTACAAGACCGATCCCTACGCAAACCGCTGCTGCGCGCTGCCGGACACCTCCAGCATGATCGATCCGCCGGACGGCTTCGAGTGGCATGACGCGCTCTATCGTGCCCGCACCGCAAAGCAGTCCGCGATCAAACGCCCGGTCAATATCTACGAGGTCCACGCAGGCTCGTGGAAACGGCATGAAGACGGCAGCTATCTCAATTATGAGGAGCTTGCGGCGGAGCTGGTTCCCTATGTCAAGGATATGGGCTATACGCATATCGAGCTGCTGCCCATCATGGAATATCCCTACGACCCCTCGTGGGGCTATCAGATCACCTGCTATTTCGCCCCGACCCACCGCTACGGGACGCCGAAGCAGCTCATGCAATTTGTCGACACCTGCCATAAGGCCGGGATCGGCGTCATCCTCGACTGGGTGCCTGCGCACTTCCCGAAGGACGAAAACGGCCTGTTTGAGTTTGACGGGACCTGCTGCTACGAGCTTTCCGACCCGATGATGAACGAGCACCCGGACTGGATGACCCGTATCTACGATTATGGCAAGCCCGAGGTGCAGTCCTTCCTCATCTCCAATGCCTGCTACTGGCTTCGTTATTTTCACGTCGACGGAATTCGAGTCGATGCAGTTGCGTCCATGCTGTATCTGGACTATAATCGCAGACAGTTCAAGCCCAACAAATTTGGGGGCCGGGAAAATCTCGAAGCGATTGAGTTTTTGCGCAGGCTCAACGAGGCTGCGTTCCAGGCCAATCCTGCGGTCATGATGATCGCTGAGGAATCCACAGCCTTTCCGCTGATCACCAAGCCGGATTATGATGGCGGCCTCGGCTTCCTGTTCAAATGGAACATGGGCTGGATGAACGATATGCTCCAATATATGTCGCTCGATCCGCTGTGGAGAAAGGGCGACCATAACGCGCTGACGTTCTCCATGACGTATGCCTATTCCGAGAATTTTATTCTGCCGCTCAGCCACGATGAGGTCGTGCATGGCAAATGCTCGCTCGTCAATAAAATGCCGGGCAATTACGACGATAAATTCAACAATCTGCGCACGTTTTTCGCCTATCAGATCGCGCACCCCGGCAAGAAGCTCAATTTCATGGGCAATGAATTTGCACAGTTCATCGAGTGGAACTATACGCAGGGCCTCGACTGGCTGCTGCTCGGCTATGAAAAGCACCAGAAAATGCAGCATTTCGTCCGCACGCTCAACCATTTCTATCTCGAAAACCGCTGCTTCTGGGAAAACGATTCCGACTGGGACGGCTTCCGCTGGCTCTCCTGCGACGACCGCGACAATTCCATCATCGCCTTCCGCCGCATCAGCCGCAAGGGGCAGGAGCTGATCGCCGTGTGCAATTTCTGCCCGGTGCTGCGGGAGAGCTACCGCCTGCCGCTGCCGAAGGCCGGATGGTATCAACCTGTCCTCAACACCGACGACGCACAGTTCGGCGGATACGATTTCCAGCCCGCGCCCGTTCACGCAGAAAAGGACAAGCAGCCGCAGGGCGAATACGCCTACAGCGGCGTGTTCCGTGTCCCGCCGATGAGCGTTTGCTTTTATAAGCATATCAGAAATAAACCGGAGAAATAAAACAGGAACAAAGGAAAAAACAGGAGGAGATCCAGCTATGCAATTTCAGAAAAAACGTTGTGTCGCCATGCTCCTGGCAGGTGGTCAGGGCAGCCGTTTGATGGTTCTGACGGAAAACACGGCCAAGCCTGCCGTCCCGTTCGGCGGCAAGTACCGCATTATCGATTTCCCGCTTTCCAACTGCGTCAACTCCAAGATCGATACCGTCGGCATCCTGACCCAGTATCAGCCGCTGGAGCT
>ENA-OPDF01002083-OPDF01002083.1-human-gut-metagenome-genome-assembly--contig:-NODE-2083-length-10768-cov-2.340614_pt1 | contig 10768 bp, 10 predicted proteins | sample MGYA00241575_ERZ501501 | MGnify/ENA primary metagenome ERZ501501 (study PRJEB25962, sample SAMEA1972229) | human gut metagenome | biome: human gut; feature: human-associated habitat; material: faeces... | reverse complement strand
TGTTCCGGAGCTTAAGAACCTTTGCGAAACAGATGACAGCGTGATCCATTCACGGTTCAGATTCACCACCTCTCGGCCATCCGTATTCATGGCCTGCACTCCCCAAACGACCCCACAAAGCCAACACCATCCTATCCATATTGCTTTTTTCATCCTTACACTTTATTATATGAATATAAAAGTACATAAAGGTTTCGCCTCATAAAAAATAAGTTCCTCATAGCCAAGCATTTGAAAAAGTGCGCCAAACTGCATTTCATTCTCCTGAGATTGATTTATCATTCGGCTGAGAACGATTTTTCAATCTCAGGCGAATGAAAAATCAATCTCAGGACACTCATCCGGCACAGACAAACCTTTTACAAACAAACATCCATTCCGTACCTTATCCGGCACGGAATTTATAAGTTTTTCCGGGCCGGGTCTGCACATCATATTCATACACTTCGGGCACGGACACTTGCGGACGGTCTTTCAACTCGGAAGAGAACAAGGGTTCTTTGATGTCGGCCGGTGACAACATTTCATTAGGACATGCGCCTGATGCCTTCCGCAAACCCTTACCCTTCAAAGGCACATAGGAACGCAGGCGAAGCGTGCCGCCCACGGTGGAACGTACGGTAGCCTCAGACAGACGGCCATCCGCCCACTCCATATCCACTTCGTAACCTCCACGTGCCCGCAAACCTTTCACGCTGCCTTCTTTCCACACATCGGGCAAGGCCGGTAACAGATGCACCGCCCCGTCGTGGCTTTGCAACAGCATTTCGGCAATGCCGGCAGCCGCTCCGAAGTTTCCGTCGATTTGGAAAGGTGGATGGGCATCGAACATATTGGGATAGGTGCGCCCTTCGGGATATTCATTCGCTACGGCATCACTGGGCAGCAACTGAAGCATGTTGCTTATCAGACGATAGGCATGATTACCGTCCAACATGCGTGCCCAGAAGTTGATTTTCCAACCAATGCTCCACCCGGTAGCCTTGTCTCCACGCTGTTCCAATGTGGTACGGGCTGCCCGAAATAGTTCGGGGTACAAGAACGGAGAAACCTGATTACTGGGATAAAGGCCATAAAGATGGGAAATGTGGCGATGCTCGTCCTTCGGGTCGTCCACATCCTGAAGCCATTCCTGCAACTGGCCGTGCCGCCCGACTTGCATGGGGGGCAGCTTGTCGAGCATCTGCGCCAGAGAATCGCGGAAGGCGGCATCATCGCCCACAATCTCAGAAGCCAGCAAAGTGTTGCGTAGGGCATCGAACACGATTTGATTATCCATGGTGCAACCTGCCGTGACCGGACCGTGCTCGGGCGACACCGAAGGAGCCACCACCCACCACTTGTAGGAAGGATGTTCGACGAGGAAATCCAAAAAGAAACGAGCCGTACCCTTCAATACCGGATAATAGGTTTTCAGGAAATCTTTATCCGCAGTGAACAGGTAGTGTTGCCACAGATGCTGGGCCAACCATGCACCTCCGCTCGGCCACATACCAGCCGCCGCAAAATCCACCACGCCGCAGATACGCCAAAGGTCGGTGTTATGGTGAGCCACCCAGCCCCCGCAACCATACATTTCACGCGCCGTTTTCGCTCCTGTCACGGACAAGTCTTCCAACATGGAGAACAAAGGCTGGTGCATCTCACTCAAGTTAGCCACTTCGGCCAGCCAGTAGTTCATCTCGGTATTGATATTGATGGTATATTTGCTGTCCCAAGGGGCATTCGTACTGCGATTCCAGATGCCTTGCAGATTGGCAGGTTGTCCACCGGGCTGTGAGGAGGAAATCAACAAATAACGGCCGTATTGGAACAAAAGGGTAGCCAACGACGGGTCGTTTCCTTGACAGAAGTCCCGGATACGCAACGTCGTCTCTTTCGACGCAGCTGCCGTCTCACCCAAGTCCAACTGCACCCGCCCGAATAACTTTCGGTAATAAGCCACATGGTTTTCCAAAGCTTTTTTATAAGGTATCTGGACGGCACGCTGTAAACAACGGTCGGCACGGACAGCCGCATCCCCGCTCACATCGTGATAGTTCACGTAATTCGTAGCAGCCGACAGATAAAGCGTGGCTTCCGTGGCACCAGTCACCTTCAAATTTTTTCCCTCGGTGATCGTCTGGCCGTCACTGACCACTTTCACACGGCACTCGGCACGCAAAGCAGCCTTTACGCCTTCTTGGTCTTTTCCCTCACAAGTGATGGTAAGCAGGTCACCCTCGACATTGACTTCGTGCTTCAAAGGAGCATCGTAGCCCACCGTGAAAGCCAAAGCTCCGGCTTTGTCGGCCTGCAGGCGCACCACAATCACGCTGTCCGTGAAAGAGGCAAACACCCTGCGGGTATAAGTCACGCCATCCACCTTGTAACGGGTGGTAGCCGTGGCATCCTCTATGTTCAAATCGCGGTAAAAGTCCGTAGCCTCTTCATGTCCCGGGAAATCCAAGAAAAGACTTCCCATAGTCAGATAACTCATACCGTCCTTGCGTGCCAAGAAATTGGCATCAACCAATCGTTGGGCTTCGCGTGTCTTTCCCTGAAATATCAGATTCCGCACCACTGGCAAGACGTACAGCGCGTTCGTGTTATTATTGTCGTAAGGGCCACCTGCCCAGAACGTCTCTTCGTTCAACTGCAATTCTTCGCGTCCCGTGCCGCCATACACCATAGCTCCCAATCTGGAATTACCCACGGGCAAAGCCTCCGTCCAATCCTTAGCAGGCTTGCTGTACCAGAGTTTCAGTTCTCCGGCCCATGCCATACACACCCAGAACAAGAACAATATTCCCAATAGATTCTTTTTCATCGTACTTGATTTTTCAATATTTCCTAACCTCTTGCAAAGATATATAAATAAGTGTTTTTAGCCCTAAAATACAGAAAAAATTCCCAACCCTTTTTATCTTCTAATGTTACCGTCGCGAGATTTACTTCTCCCCCAACGAATAACGCTTGCAGAAATTCCATATTTCCTCCGTCGTCATGACACTGGCCGGGTCGTTGGAATGCCAATGTCCTTTGCCCTCTATCGAAATGAGCACGACCTCCACACCGTCTTTTCCACCAGTATATCGGGTATAATCGGCCACAGAGTTCGGCTTATCGGAGGGATAAGGCTTAATGACCTCCGGAGTCATGTTACAACCGTCAAAAGCAGCCCACTTTTTCACGTAATCCGGTATACTTCCGTACCCTCCATCCGGATGATTGGCATCTCCATTATAATATACCACATTATCGGCTGTACCATGCGTATGGATGACGGGTACGGCACGTCCGCCGGAAGGATTACGGTAGTCTACGGGAATACCGCTCACCGGACCGAAGGCCGCAATCTTATCACTCATCCGTGCCATAGCATGATATGTCATCATACCGCCCATGGAAAAGCCGGACAGGTACACCCGGTTACGGTCGATATGGTAACGATTGTACATCGTGTCGATAATCGTCTCCAAAAACTTTATATCCGTATCGCCGGATATGTCCCAAGCCTTGTTGACTCCATTGGGATAGACCACCACGAACTTGGCCGTATCAGCCACGGCCTCCCAATTTGCCTGCCCTTTCTGATAGTTGGCATCCTGGTTCAGTCCGTGCAGTGAAATGACTAAAGGCGGATTGTAAGGCAGCCCTTCGGGAGCGTATGTAATCATGTTACGGGTCGTGTCGCCTACCTTGATGCTCTCTTGCGCGTTCGCCTGCTGTCCCCATGCCCAAGCACAGAGCAGGCAAGTTCCTAAAAGTTTGTTCATTTGCATATAGTTCCAATTTTTAACGGCTATTCTTCCCTAAAAGGAATAACATTTTCTCGGCATAACGCCGTCCCAACTCACGGTAGCCGGCCGCATCGAAATGCAACGAATCCGTAGCGCACGTACATCCGGCAGAGGATACCACATCCGCTGTCGGAATCACTTGCGGAAGCGTCCGGATGATATTATTCATCGAAGCGCACACACCGCCTTGGTCGGCATGCACTACTTCCCCCGCCAATAAAGGTACGTCCTTCGCCTTGAGTCCGAGGTCTTTCAACAGACTTTCATAGACCATCTTCACCTTCTCCGGCCATGCCTTATCGCCGGTATTGGATTCGCCCTGATGAACCAAGATGCCTTTTATCACGCCATCCTTTTGAGCCAACCGTGCTATTTCCACAAGGTGCTCATACGGATTATTGGCGTATGCCTTCAACGGCGCTTTCATCCAGTCCGGTGCACGATGAGCCACATAACCGGATATGCTGTCTTTCATAAACGTCTCGATATGGCAACCGCCAATGGCCACGTTGATGACTCCGACACGGACATTTTTCGGCAAAGTGGCCACCAATGTACGCCCGAAATAATCCACCGGAGTAAGTCCCGTATTGGCACGGCAAAGCGGCGGTACGGCCGTATACCAATGTCCCTTCTCGCGTTTCCGTCCGGCATCGTCCACCGCAGCCATCATGCGGAAACGTTCGTCCACTCCGTTCATATCCCGGATTTCGGCACGTGCATTCCCCTCCATGTTCGACTGTCCAAAACAGAGGAAGACATAAAAATCCGGATCGGGTTTTCCGCCATCCTTTTGCGCCCATCCTCCCACGGAAACGCACATCATACAAATACCTAATATTATCTTTTTCATCGTTCTGTTTCTTTTTCTGCCATGTTATTCTTCAATCTCACTAACTTTTTGCATAAATCGCTCCCGCTCAGCAGAGGCAAGCAAGCTTTCCTCTGCGCTCGCTTAATCGCGATTTTCACTTTTCGGCTTTTTCATACCGGAAATAGTCTACATCCACGTAACCTCCAGCCGACTTCGTAGCATAATTGAATATCCCGAACTTCGTACCCATAAAAAGCTTCCGGTAATCGAAAAGCATTCTGAAATCCGAACCGATCTTCGTCCAATCCTTGCCGTCCATGCTGTAATAAAACTCTGCTATATCCCGTTTCAAACGGAAATCCGCATCGACACGCAGATACACTTTCTTTGTACGGGGAAGCTTCACTCGGGCGCATTCTTTACGTTCTACCCCATTGACTTTCTTCTCCTTATCCGTCAACGAAACGACTTCCTCACTCATCACCAAGAACAAATCTTTCCCTTCTTTCTCTACCGTAAGAATACCGGAGTGTCCGTTGAATGCAGCCAAACCGGCACGGTCGCCGTCCTTCATTCCACCGACCTCCAATGCAAGACTTCCACTACATTCCGGCCCTTCCATCCTTTGGGTAAGCGTATTACGGGCCTCATACAGATTAGACACGACCTTATTGGTTTTCAAACGTAGGAATCCTTTGTGTTCTTTCAGTGTCCAAGCCTCATCCACGGGGTTGTGGTTCCACTGCCACTCCATCTTCAGCTTATCCCCGTCGAACTCATCGCCTACGACCAAGGGGATGACCGGTCCTCCTTTCACTGGAACTTCCATCGTTTCGGGTACCCGCCCGTCTTCATCACCCAACATAGGCCAACCGTCTATCCAATGACAGGGAGACAATGTCAGCACACGTCCTACGCCGCCCCGGTCTTGGAAAATCACACCATACCAATTCCCCTTGGCATCGTCCACAATCGTTCCCTGTCCCACATAGGGGAAACCGGCAAAATTATCGCACAGAATGACCTTCTTTTCGTATGGTCCGGTAATCTTATCAGCCCGATAACATAATTGACGGCGTTTACCACCATTGGGCCAAGAAATCATCAGGAGATAATATTTCCCGTCATGTTTGATTACGCGGCTACCTTCCAGCAAACCTTTCTCTTCCTCATCGCGAACCTGCAAGGTCATATCCACCCCACCTTCTTTCACACCGGACAAGTCTGCTTCCAACTCCGTGAGCTGCCCAGTACCATAAAAAACATACACTCGTCCGTCATCGTCGAAAAACAATGAAGCATCATGGAAATGCTTCATGCGACTGTGCAAAGTCCACCCTTTAGCCGGGTCGTCCGTTGTATATACAAAGGAACGGTAAGGTACGTCATTGGGAGAAAACAAAGCATAAAACTTACCGTCATGATAACGTATGGAAGTCGCCCATTGTCCCCGGCCATACACTGTACCTTCCTCCATATCGTACTTCGGTGTTTCATGCAGTTCATCGAAAAGATAGCTTACCGTTTCCCAATTCACCAAATCTCTGGAACGCATCACCGGCGCACCAGGCATCAGGTGCATGGTCGTGCTCACCATATAAAAATAATCACCCACACGAATCACATCGGGGTCGGGCACATCAGCCCAGACCACCGGATTCTTAAACGTTACAGCCTGCACTTCGGCTTGGTTCCTTTCCAAAGACACCGCCTCGCTCCAAGCCGCAGCAGAAAATGCCAAGGCGCATGCCAACGGCCATCTCCATATTTTATTTTGTATCATCATTCATCCTCCTATATATATTAAGGTATAAAACTATTATTTTGAAAACATCCAATAATCGAAGTACATCAACCTTCCGGGTTGGTTGCCTTTGCAAATGAAATACAAATCATGTACCCCGGTAATTCGCTCTATTTCGGAAGAAACCAATACCCAACGGTTATCCCCTCCGGTCATAGGCACTTTCAACGTGGCCAACAACCGCCCTTCCCGACTGTCGGCACGCACTTCCATCGTCACACCGCCGTTGTGCGTCGTGCCCACACGGGCCGTGATGTGGGAAGCACCCTCTTCGCGGAAATCCACGTCCCTTACCTTAATATAAGCCCCGTCCTTCATGGCATTGACAAACACACCGACTTCCTCGTTCTGGGATGCTTTCATCCATTCGGAAAAAGCGATGGTTTCCGCCTCCGTCTTGCGGAAAGGATTCAGCGTCTCCAAACCCTTCTCTATCCCGGCAGTCATTTTCAGCGGAACAATCGAACCGTCTTTATTGAATTCCGCCTGTTCCACACATACCGAACGGGTAAAACCTCCGCCACCGGGCAAAGCTCCGTTGTGATAGAACAGGTAAGTATTCCCTTTATAGTCCACCATGCCAGGATGGTTGGTAAAGCTCCGCCCCTCGGTAGGCATCAACACACCACCGTACTTCCACGGACCTGTCGGGCTTTTGCTCGTGGAATAACCGAGATGCTCCGATATGGGTCCTCCGGCCCACAGCAAATAATACAAGTCCTTGCGTTTGTAAAGCCATGGCCCTTCTTCGTACAACGTAGGACGCTCGGCCACATTGCCCTCACGCTTGCCGAATGCCTCCTCGGTCATCGGGACACGGACGATATCACCACTGTAGGAAATCATGTCTTCATTCAGTTTCACATAATAACAGAACGGATTCCCCCAATACAGATAAGCCTGCCCGTCGTCGTCGATGAAGACCGTTGGGTCGATGTCTCCCCGTTTGCTCTGAGCCAACGGCTTGCCCAACGGATCGTGGAACGGACCATAAGGGCTGTCCGCCACGGCCACACCGATGGCACCGCCACCCGACTTCATCGTCACGGGAACGTAAGCGTAAAACTTTCCGTCACGTTCCACGCATTGCATTGCCCAGGCATCTCCTTTTGCCCATGAGAAAGTCTCATAGGACAACACTGCCCCGTGGTCGGTCCAGTTCACCATGTCGGTCGTGGAATACAGTTTCCATTCGTTCATGACAAACCACGTTGACGCGTCTTCGTCGTGACTGGTGTACAAAAACAACTTGCCGTCGTGTACCATCGGAGCCGGGTCGGCCGTGTACATGGTTTGCACAATGGGGTTCTGTGCCGCCAACACCATCGGCAACCCAACCAATCCCCCGATACAATGCCTTAACTTACCTATTTTCATATCGTTCTTTTTCATTTAAAACACCAATAATCAAAATTAAACAATTCATGGGGCTTTTTCCCTTTACACACGAAATACAAATCGTGTACTCCCGTTACGCTTTTCACATCCGTAGCAAATTCTCCCCAATTCTCCCATTCTCCGGTATAAGGAATGCGCAACGTACCTATCACTTCTCCATCGCGTCCGTCTATGCGTAATTCCATCTCACCACCGTGATAACGGCTTGAAGCGGCTGCCACAAACCTCTTTGGCCTGGTTTCACCGAAATCCACGTCGCGCACCTTGATGTAATCTCCGTCATGTATCCCGGTAATATATATTCCTCTCTCTGCCGAAACGGCAGAAGTCACCCCTTCCGACCACGCAATAGTCTCGGCTTCCGTACGGCGGTAGGGGGTCAATGTGCCCACACCCTGTTTCACGCCCTCATGCGTCATGTGCAATTCCGGAATCGTCCCGTCGGAACCATAAGCAAACTCTTCCACACACACCGAACGGCAATAGCTGTGTCCGCCGGGCAAGGCATCATTATGATAGAAGAAATAGGAATGCCCCTTGAAATCCACGATACCCGGATGGTTGGTGTTACTTCCTTTCTCCGTCGGCATGACCACACCTTGTGCCGTCCATTTTCCTCCGGCAGACTTCGCCGTGGAATAATGGATGGATTCGGGAAATCCTGATGCATAAACCAAATAATAACGCCCCTGTCTCTTATAAATCCATGGTGCCTCCGTAAAGCCCCCTGAAAAAGACGAAGCGTCCTTCCGGTCGATGGCCTCGATTTCTCCATCCAACGACACCATGTCGTCTTTCAACTTGACTCGGTAACACACGCCATTTCCCCAATATAACCACGCCTGACCATCATCGTCCACAAACACGGACGGATCGAGATCGTCCCAACTGTGCTTGGCGTATGTCGTCATGTCGTTCGTCACCAACGCACGTCCCAAAGCATCTCTAAAAGGACCATAGGGAGTATCGCCAACGGCCACGCCAATGGACGAGCCGGGCTTGAACTTGTTCTGCGAAGAAATATACCAATAGAACTTGCCATTCCGCTCGATACACTGTGCCGCACTGGCATCTCCCGCCGACCAATCGAAAGCACTCGTACGGAGCACCGCACCGTGGTCGGTCCAGTTTACCATATCCGTAGTCGTGTACAAGCGATACTCCCGCATCAGGTAGGCATTCCGGGGAGCATCCTTTTCGTCACACCCCACATATAAATATAAGGTGTCCCGGTACACCATCGGTGCCGGGTCGGCCGTATAATGCGTCTGCACTATCGGATTTTGTGCAGACAAAGCCATAGAAAACCAACCCAAAGACAAGGCCAACAATTTTTTTCCAACTTCCATTTTCTTCATCATTTCATCGTATAAAGATTACTTTACCGCACCGTCGGCGTTTACTGCATACTTCTTTACCTCTTTCGGTTCCTCCGGATAAGGATTGACCATCAGAGATACTTCGTCAGCCGTTTTGGGAGGTTGCGTCACTCCGTCCTCCGTCTGTTCCACGTACGCCATGGAACCATCCGGCATATAGTAAAGATAGTCCACACAAACACTCCTGCGACCTGTGGCTCCGGCCTGATTGCCGATCACAAGCGAGGCATTATGGTAGAACAGATACCATTGCCCTTTAAACTCCACGATTCCGGGATGTATCGTGAAACTGTTCTCCGCCATTCCTGTCAAAGCACCACGGTAAGTCCATGTCCCGCCGATAGATTCCGCCGTGGCATAGTGCATCATCTCACGCCCCTTTCCCATCGAAGCATAAGTCAGATAATATAAATCTCCCCGCTTATGCAACCAAGGACCTTCCACGTAATGAGGCAAATCAAGCACCTGTATCTCCCCCTCCAGCTCCGTCATATTAGGTTTAAGTTTGACTAAAAAACACGTGCCGTTTCCCCAACTTAACCAAGGTGTTCCCTCATCATCAATGAAAACCGTAGGGTCAATGTCATTCCACCAACCTCTTTTCCCATTCGGTGTCATGGCATCCGTAATCAACGGCTTACCGATGGCATCCTTAAAAGGTCCGGTCGGAGTATCGCCCACTGCCACACCTATTGCCTTACCGGGATAAGGATCGCCGGCCTGTGCTGTGGTATAATAATAGAACTTACCGTCTTTCTCCACTACTTGCGAAGCCCAAGCCTCGCCCACGGCCCACGAGAAATCTGTAGGCTTCAACACTGTCCCATGGTCGGTCCACGTCTTCATGTCTTTCGTGGAATAGCACAACCATTCCGTGATATTGAACATTTCTCCATCACGCGCCTCGTCGTGTCCCACGTAAAGGTATAGGGTTCCGTCATGGATCAATGGAGCCGGATCGGCCGTAAACTTATCTGTAATGACAGGATTGCCTTTCATCTCAAAAGTTTTTGCAGATTGCCTTTGCCCGTAGCCCCAAAGCGAAATCATTAGGGCTCCACCTAAAATCAAACATCTCCTTGTATTCATCTCGTGATCTTCTTATTTTTTCATTCAACCTTCTATAACTTCTTCTATAAATTTCTTCCATCTCCTCACTGCTTGAACAACAAAGGGAGGAACTCATTCAGGCAACGTCTCCACGTCAGCCATTCATGATGTGTACCGGGAGAGGCATAATATACATGGTTTATACCGGCCTCTTTAAGTGATTGACTCATACGATCGCACCCCATACCCTCTTCCGTACCTTGTCCCAAGAAAAGTGTATGCACCTGCTTATTGAACTTATCAGCATCAGAAAAAACTCCACCATACACATCTGTTATATTTTGTCCCGGTGCCATCAGGATAGCTCCGCTAAAAGCCCCGATATGTGCGAACTGATCCAAATGGGTCAACGTGATTTGGAAAGTCTGGTGCCCTCCCCACGAAAGTCCGGCCATCGCACGATGGTCACGGTCTGTTTTTACACGAAACGTCTTCTCCACAAACGGTATAATGTCTCTCAAAAGGATATTACCAAAAGAAG
>ENA-OPDF01002079-OPDF01002079.1-human-gut-metagenome-genome-assembly--contig:-NODE-2079-length-10800-cov-2.495207_pt1 | contig 10800 bp, 9 predicted proteins | sample MGYA00241575_ERZ501501 | MGnify/ENA primary metagenome ERZ501501 (study PRJEB25962, sample SAMEA1972229) | human gut metagenome | biome: human gut; feature: human-associated habitat; material: faeces... | reverse complement strand
TCGATATGCAAATATACAAAATCGTGTGTATGTAATGCCTCGATCGCCGCTTGAACTTTACCCTCGTAATTGGTATCATACAAACCGGTCGCTCCCTCGACTTCGACAGGCCGCAGACCGGCATATACCCCGATACCCCGAATAAGATCTACCGCCGAAATGACAACGCCGCTCTTTATCCCATAACGCTCGGCCAGTGTCTCCATACGGGGCTTATAACCGGGAGACCACGGCCAGATGCTGTTCGCCGGATCTTTACCTTCGGCGACACGCTTCCGATTGACCGGATGCAACGGCAGAATATGTTGCGAACGCAATATCAACTCGTTCAGACGATCGGCTGTCGGAACGGCTTCGGGAACGAGGGGACGAACCATTACCTCACGAAAAAGCGTACCGGGAACATCGTGCGGAGGGGTACAGTCGACTCGCTTGTCTCCGCCTTTCAACTTCAACAGATGCCGATACGAAACGCCTCGAAAGAAATTGGCATCCTCACCTCCCAATTCTTTCTGTAAAAAATCGATTAATTCGGCAGCTTCGGCCGTAGAGATATGTCCGGCCGAATGGTTCTTGATACGACCGTTTTCGATACAGACAAGATTACAGCGCATCGCCATCTCGCCCGACTCTATATCGACTCCCATACTCGCTGCTTCCAACGAGCCTCGACCCTCGAACACCCGGTCGAGGTCGTAACCCAATACCGACAAATTGGCGATTTCGCTACCGGGGTGATAACCATCGGGGACTGTCTTCAACAAACCACAACGACCATGAGCTGCCAACCAGTCCATAGCCGGAGTATCGGCCGCCTGCAAAGGCGTTCGTCCGCCCAATTTCCCGATGGGTTCGTCGGCCATACCGTCGCCCAAAACAATGATATATTTCATAGGCCCTTTGTTTTTTATTTATTCTCATATATCTGCGACAGTCTTCCATTGTCGTTCCACTCGCCGTACATCTTGTTTCGACAAGTAAACCGGATAAATTTGTCCAAACGTCGCCGATACAAATCCGAATTATTTCTTTTCATTTGTATATTTCCTATTTTCACCCGCTTATAAAGCTCCGGAAACCGAGAGAAATTATCCATCGCCACAGGGTGTTTCCGCAGCTCTTCGACGATAATATCGTCTATCGTAAATTCCGTTTCAAGCAAATAGGGAAAAACCGCCCTTCCCACATCGGTCATCGTCCCTTCCCGTTCGAGGTACCTGAAACGAGCCTTGTTGAGCTCGGTCCAATTGCTTCCTTTTTTACGGGGAGTGAGCCGTTGCAACATCTTGTCGCCGACTCGCTTGCAAGTAGAATCGATCCAGCCGAAACATAGCGCCTCATAGACAACGTCCAAATAGGGTAACCCGCAAGTGTGCACCCGATCGGAACGGCAACACACTATCCAAACTTCATCGCAAGAGTCGTGATTCTCGCTCAGCCAAGCCCGCAGCTGCTCTCTGGAACCGACATTCAACTCATTACTTATTTCCATGCTTCGCACTCGTTATAACCCTTATCGAATGTTGGCAATGCCGATAATATCGGCAAAGACACCGGCGGCTGTAACTTCGGCTCCCGCACCATATCCTTTGATGACCATAGGATATTCCCGGTAACGCTCGGTAGTCAGCAATATGACATTGTTACTCCCTTCAAGATGGAAGAACGGATGAGCCGAATCGATTTCACGCAACCCCACTTCGACATTGCCGTGGTCGAGTGTGGCGACGAAACGGAGAACTTTACCCCGATCGGCGACTTGTCTACGATACTGTTCGAACTCGGCATCGTATTGCGGTATCGCTTTCCAAAAATCAGCAAGGGGACCTTTGAAATAGTCGTCGGGGATAAAGAGCTTTTTTTTCACATCGCTCTGCTCTACCCTGTATCCGGCCTCGCGCGCCAAAATCACCAACTTGCGGATAACGTCCTGTCCGCATAAATCGATACGAGGATCGGGCTCGCTGTATCCGGCTTCCTGCGCCATACGCACGGCCCGGCTCAACGGGACATCGGCTCCCACCACATTGAAAATATAATTGAGCGTACCGGAAACCACTGCCTCGATTTTCAAAATCTTATCGCCGCTGTTGATGAGGTTGTTAATCGTGTTGATAATGGGTAACCCCGCCCCAACGTTCGTCTCGAAAAGATACTTCACATCACGCTTGCGAGCAGTCTGCTTCAATTCCCGATAGGAATCGTACGACCCCGAAGCGGCTATCTTATTGGATGCCACTACCGACACGTTGTGGTCGAGCAAAGTCTTATAAAGTGCGGCTATATCGGGACTTGCCGTACAGTCGACAAACACCGAATTGAAGATATTCATTTTGATAATTTCGTCCTTGATTTTTTCGGGCGAAGCAACCATTTCGGAACGATCGAGCAGCTCTTGACAATGCTCGACCTCAATACCCTCCCTATCGAAAAGACACTTACGCGAGTTGGCAATGCCCACTAACCGAAGCTGCAATGCTTTCGTTTCGAGCAACCGTTGCTGTTGCTTGCTGATTTGTTGCAACAAGTCTTTACCTACCGTACCCACACCTACAACAAAAAGATTGAGCACTTGCGACTCGGAGAGGAAGAAAGAATCATGTATGACGTTGAGCGCTTTGCGCAGGCTGCCAAGTGCAATTACAAAAGATATATTGGTTTCAGAAGCCCCCTGCGCACAAGCTATCACGTTGATACCGTTGCGCCCCAAAACGTTGAACAGTTTTCCGGCAATACCGGGCGTATGCTTCATATTCTCGCCCACGATAGCTACGGTGGCAAGATCTTTCTCGGCTTCGATCGCACTGATTTCACCAACGGCCATATCGTGGCGGAACTCTTCGCGCAATACTTTCACCGCCAACTCGGCATCGCGCACGGCAAATGTCGTATTGTTTTCGGAAGATGCCTGCGACACCAAAAAGACACTGATACCCGACTTTGCCAGCCGGTTGAATATACGTGAATTAATACCGATGACACCCACCATGCCCATACCCGACAAAGTGATGAGACACGTGTCGTTGATAGACGAAATACCCTTGATGGCCTTCCCCTCGGCATGCGAATTGTCCTCGGAAATGAGGGTTCCGGGAGCCGAAGGATTAAAAGTATTCTTAATGAATATAGGTATATTTTTGTGAAATACCGGATAAATGGTCGGAGGATAAATAACCTTCGCACCGAAGTTGCACAATTCCATCGCTTCGACAAACGACAACCGCTCAATGACATAAGCCGTATTGATTACCCGGGGGTCGGCTGTCATGAAGCCATCGACATCGGTCCAGATTTCGAGCTGCGAGGCATCGAGAGCGGTAGCCAAGATAGCTGCCGTATAATCCGATCCCCCACGCCCCAGATTGGTGACATCGCCATTGCTCTTGTCAGAGGCGATGAATCCCGGAACGACGGCTATACGAGGCAATGGATTAAAACCAGCTTTCACCAATCGGTTGGTCTCCTCGAAATCGACAATGTGTTTACCACACTGCATCTGCGTCTTGATGAACCGACGGGAATCGTAATGCTCGGCCCCGTCGATAACCCGGCTGACAATCAACGAGGAGAGACGCTCGCCGTAGCTGACAATCGTGTCGAGGGTCTTTACCGACAAATCTTTAATGAGAGACACGCCTTTGAAAATATTTCCCAACTCATCGAGCAACGGCTCTACGAGCGACAGAAGTTCGTCTCTCTTGCGCGAATCGACAGCACCATGTATCATGGCAATGTGCCTATCTACGATTTCACGAAAACCGTGTTCATAAGCATTACCGCCTTCCACTGCGATTTTGGCCGTGCCAATGAGTTTATCGGTTATTCCCCCCAGCGCCGAAACCACTACAATAACAGGCTCCCGACAACTCTCGACTATATGTTTGACACTCGACATGCTCTCTACCGAGCCGACCGACGTGCCTCCGAATTTCAATACTTTCATATCTGGTGAATTTCTATCGGTGTTACCTTCCCCAACCTATGGGGAATCATACACAAAGTTACAAAACTTAGTTAAAAGCCATACCCAATTACGGTAAATCGAGATAATGAAATAACGTCCTCCCCCCTAAGGGGTAGTACCCATAGCCGCAACCCCGAAGAAAAAATATGTTCTATATCGTAACCTTGTCATCAATATTATTATCTTTAAATCCTCTCAAACATGCAACAATCGAGGGATACAACCAAACTCTATCGACTGCCGCCCGATGTCATCTATTTTCTCTTTTATTGCAAAAGTAATCTATTTTTTATTTTTTGAATAAAAACAAGCACAAAATGATTTATAAAAATATCATTTCTTTTACAATTTTGTATTTTACAGACGTTTTTAAACGGCATTTTGAAAATATCTTTTTGCCACATGAAAAGGGAGATAGCCGATAATAGGGAATATTTTGCCAAACAAAATGATATTTTCCCCCGCAAATGACTATTTTTGTACAACCAAACAAAAAAATGTGGTATACCCGACACAACCGAATCCTATTCGTTTCAGTCCGTATCCACTACTTTTTGTAAAGAAATAAATCATTGATGTATGCCTGAAAATATAACATCGGTCCTTATCATTTACACCGGCGGAACGATCGGAATGGTAGAGAACAGCAAAACCGGGAGCCTCGAACCTTTTAATTTTCACCACCTTCTCGATAAAGTTCCCGAATTGCGACAACTTGGGTTCTCTATCTCGACGGTACAATTCGAGCCTCCCATCGACTCGTCGGAAATAGAGCCGGACTCGTGGATAAAACTGGTACACATCATCGCCGACAATTACGACTTATTCGATGGATTTGTCGTCTTGCACGGAACCGACACGATGGCATACACAGCATCGGCTCTCAGTTTCATGCTCGAAAATCTGAACAAACCGGTTATTCTCACCGGCTCGCAACTTCCCATCGGCATGTTGAGAACCGACGGCAAAGAAAACCTGATTACCGCCATCGAAATAGCTGCCGCCAAAAATACCAACGGCGAACCTCTGGTCCCGGAAGTGTGTATCTTTTTCGGCAACCATCTGCTGAGAGGGAACCGTACAACTAAAATAAGTGCCGAAAGTTTCAGCGCATTCGTATCGACCAACTATCCTCCGTTGGCACAGGCGGGGGTACACATTCACTACGACGAAAACCAAATCGCCCGCACCACATCGAAACCTCTGCGTCCGCACTATTTGATGAATACCAACATCGTAGTACTGAAACTGTTCCCCGGCATATCGGAACAAACCGTGCGCTCCATTCTAAACATTCCGGGATTGAAAGGTGTCGTGCTCGAAACGTTCGGATCGGGAAACGCTCCCGTGAAGGAGTGGTTCCTCAACTTACTGAAAGAGGCCGTGGACAAAGGCATCGTTATCGTCAATGTGAGCCAATGTATGGGAGGAAGCGTACAAATGAGCCGATACGGAACCGGTTGCAAACTCGAAGACGTGGGCGTAGTGAGCGGTTATGACAGTACAACCGAAGCCGTACTTACCAAACTTATGTTCTTGTTCGGTCACCGCTATTCCGCCAAAGTCGTAAAAGAAAATATGAACCGCTCGCTAAGCGGGGAAATCACATTGACGTTGCATAATTAAGAGCCGGAAATTATCAAATCCAGTTTATACCATACATCTTTTTCACGAGGCTTTGTATTGTTTCAATTTTTATATAATTTTGCCGTACGTTCAAGAAGTCAAATCTTGAACTGTTAAAATATTATATAAGAAGCGAGTAGCTTTATCCTTCTCTTAAAATCGCCAGTTCTAAGACTACAGGGATAAAGGCAATACAAGCCTCGTTATCGTTGTGCATATCATACACGTATATATGCCCAAGTGATAGCGTGGGAAAAATGTTGCTTATCTGTAGTAAGGTGTTTGGCGATACCTAAGAGAAATAAGCGAACAATTCCCGCGCTTCTCTTTTATTAAACGTCTCTTATAGGGAATTGGGAGACCTTAAAAACACCCTTAAAGTGCTATTCAATTCCTTTGAATTTCTAATTTTCCTCCCTACCGTATTTCTGCTTTATTGGTTTGTATTCAAACCACTCAAATGGCAAAATCTGTTTATCGTAGTCGTCAGTTATATATTTTACGGTTGGTGGGATTGGCGATTCCTCCTTCTGATAGCTTTTACCACTGCATATAGTTTTTACAGCGGTCTGGCTATTGAAAAACATGCCAATCATAAGAAAAGGCGTAAATGGTTATGCGCATCCAGTATAATCGTCAATCTGCTGATTCTTGGAGTTTTCAAGTATTACAATTTTTTTAAGGAGAATATGGAATTATTGTTCCACACGTTCGGAATCCAATTAGATTGGGTTACTTTGGATATTCTTTTGCCCGTAGGCATTAGTTTCTACACATTCCAAGCACTCAGCTATACAATTGATGTATATAAAAAGAAATTGGAACCGACCCACGATATTGTCGCCTTTTTTGCCTTTATCAGTTTTTTCCCTCAATTAGTGGCTGGCCCCATAGAAAGAGCGACGAACCTATTACCTCAGTTCTGTAAATCCCGACGGTTCGACTATGTCCAATCGGTCGACGGACTAAGGCAAATCCTATGGGGATTATTCAAAAAAATGGTGGTTGCCGATAACTGCGCATTGTATGTAAACCGTGTATTCGCAGACTATACATTCTGCGATGGCCCGACTTTACTTTTAGGAGCCTTATTTTTCACTTTCCAAATTTACGGAGATTTTTCGGGGTATTCTGATGTTGCCATTGGCACAGCCCGACTATTCGGCATCTCCTTAATGCGAAACTTCAATTTTCCCTATTTTTCCCGAGATATAGCCGAGTTTTGGAGAAAATGGCACATTTCACTAACAACTTGGTTCAGAGACTACATATACATTCCACTAGGAGGAAGTCGGAAAGGAAAATGGAAAAGTATAAGAAACACGTTCATTATATTTTTAGTCAGCGGACTTTGGCACGGAGCTAATTGGACTTTCATCACTTGGGGCTTGTTCCACGCCGTCCTATTCTTACCTCTACTTCTAGGTGGCAAAAACAGAAAACATCTGAACACTGTCGCACAGGGGAAATATCTACCTTCACAAAAAGAGTTGGGACAGATGGGTCTGACTTTCCTATTCGTCGTTATAGGTTGGATAATCTTCCGAGCCGAAACCGTAGGAGATGCTTTGGATTATATTTGCCGCATAGTCACCCATTGGAAATGGACACTCCCCGACATTCACAGAAAAGCAGCTCTGGCAACTGCCATATTACTATGTGTAGAGTGGAGCCAACGTGAGAAGCAACACGGACTTCAATTGAGCGGTAACGGATTATTGAAATTTCGAATTGTCCGGTGGAGCTATTATATCGCACTCATTTTACTGATTATTCATTTATCGGGCATACAAGCCGATTTCATTTATTTCCAATTTTGAAAAACTGTTTATGATGAAAAAATTTCTAATCCGAACATCTTTATTCTTAGGTTCTTTTATCGGAATCTATTTCATTTTCATCGCTCGATTCATATACCTATCCAACAAAGTCTCTTTCGAAATAGAACCCGACAAAAACATTTTAGTCTTAGGTGATTCTCAGGGGCAATTTTGCATAAGTGACACTATCGTTGATAATGCTTATAACCTATGCCGATTCGGTGAAGGATACTTACCGAACTACCTAAAACTGAAACGGGTACTTGAATCCCCCAATCATATAGACACCCTACTTCTTATATTCACTCCTTTAAAGACCGACAAGAATGCCGACAAATGCGACTTTTCACAAGAAACAGTCAAACACATGCTAGGAAAATACTATCCTTTTTTTTCCAAAGAAGAAATAGAACTATTTCCCGTATACTATTTACTGCAAGGTGTATTACGGTCTGTCACCTATACAGATATGTCTTTCGAAAGTTTCGGTTCATCGGGTATGCTTTTCGGGAATCACATCGAAAAAGTTATTCATGATAAAAATAGGGACAAAAAAATATCCACCGAGAATTTCTATGGCAATCGGGTTGAATTGAATTATTTGGATAAAATATTGACCTTATGTAAATCCCATTATATACAAGTCGTACTTTTTTCTCCTCCCGTTTATCGAGCCGATAAATTTTACGACACAGAGAATTTCTATGCTATTTATCATCAAAAATACTCCCATCTGCCTTTCTGCGATATGACCAGTGTAAATTTTCCAGATAGTTGTATGGCCGACATCAACCATTTAAATATACATGGAAGCCGACGAGTCAGTCACGAGGTAAAAAATATGGGACTACAAAACTTTATAAACAAATACCCACCAGCACGATAAATCGGTTTCAAGAAAACCGTTCGAATTTTTTGGAGATAACAACAATAATGAACGGTATGGCAAGAGCGACAAGTAATAGCACAAAGGTATTCAGCTCTATGATTTGCGCCACAGCCAGCATAATATAGAGAAAGAGCAGCATAACGAGGTTCTTAATATGACCTATCATACCCGACATGAGTTTATATGCGCCTGCCTTATCGGTTATTTTGCAGGGATAGTTACACCATTGGGGTCGACGTTGCAAAAGGGTGAGTAATCCATACAACGCCAAAGCGATGACAGGAAGAAGAACGATCGTCCACGTGTCGCCCCACGAATCTATCTCGCCCCGGGCATTCCAGTGCAGAGGGACTTCTTTCTTTCCTTCGGTCATTACCCGAATGGCTACTCCAAAAGAAATCATAAGGAAGAGTATCGAGGGTATTTCTTTTATCTGCTTTCTCATGGCTTCAAAAGATTATTCTACCGCTCCATCTTTTCGCGCATTCCGGGCGTTGCCCAATAATCTATCCGGGTAGTATCGCTACCGTTTTGATAGAGAAACAGAGCCTCGACCCCCGGCAAAGAATCGACCAATGCCTTACTGCGTTCCAATCCCATAACCATAAAAGCGGTAGCGTATGCATCGGCAGTCATACAGTCGGGAGCCATTATCGTCGCACTCAACAACGTGTGTTGTACCGGATAACCTATTACGGGGTCTATCGTATGTGCAATCCGTTTTCCGTCCACCATACGATAATTGCGATAATTACCCGATGTAGCCAATCCGGCATCGGTTATCTGCACGATTTCTTCGATCGTTCCGGCTTCGCCATCGGCAATAGTGGGACGGTTCACCCCCACTCGCCACATTTTTCCTTCCGGATTTTTCCCACGGGCGAATACCTCACCGCCTATTTCGACCATAAAATCATCGATTCCCTTATCGGACAACAACTGTCCTATCACATCGCAGGCATATCCTTTGGCTATGGCCGAAAAATTGAGAGTAACACAAGTATCGGACTTTAATATCCGATGATTTTCAAGAGTCAATTTATTCATACCCACTTGCCTCAACAGGCTATCGACCTGAACAGAATCGGGAATAACCCCTTTTTTAAAACCGAATCCCCATGCATTGACAAGCGGAGATACGGTAGGGTCGAACGTCCCACCCGTGCGTGTGTATATACGCCGCGAAGCGTTGAAAACATGTTCGAACCATCGGTCAGTCTCGACCGGTTCGTTGCGATTAACCCGCGAAATAATAGAAGTATCGTTAAACGGAGAGAGCGAAGCGTCGAATTGCAACAACCGGTTCTTGATTTCTTCGGACAACGATTCGGGATATTTATAGGTTATGTGGTAAAAAGTGCCGAATATCAGCCCCTCGTCATATCGATATGTGTTCTTGCCGCAACGACGTATGGCACTTGTCGACAGAAACACGACCAAAAACAGAACGACCGCCCACCACGAACGAGCATATCTTTTATCCATAACCTCCTAAAAAAACAAATGTTCCAACAAGATTTTCACGCCTATCCCTATCAAGATAACTCCCCCGACAACCTCGGCAAAGTTATGTATACGGCGACCGAACTGACGACCGATATAAACCCCGACCAAAGAAAAGGCAAATGTGACACCGGCAATAACTATCGTGGGCGTAATCATCGTCATGTTAAGAAACGCAAACGAAATACCCACGGCCAAAGCATCGATACTCGTAGCCAACGAAAGACCTACCAACGTACGCGTATCGGCAGGATCGATGCAACAGGGTTCGGACTCTCCTTTCCGGGGCCAGCCTTCATAAATCATTTTCATTCCCAAAAAGAGTAAAACGCCGAATGCTACCCAATGATCGTAGGCTTCTATATAATTCTTAAACCCAATGCCCAAAAACCAACCGATAAGCGGCATAGCTCCCTGAAAAACCGCCATAAAAGCGGCTATCTTCAAAACACGGGATAACGTAAAAGGCTTCAAAAGGACACCCGATGTCAACGACACGGCAAAGCTGTCCATGCATAACCCGACAGCCAAAACAAAAAGCTCGAATAATGACACTTGTTATTTGATTATGTTTCGGCGCAAAGTTATCGAAAAACAGCGGAATAATCGAAGAAAAATCGGCAATATCTCTATTTCAATATATTTTAGATTTTCGGCGGCTCGATACAGCCGTTTGAAGAATAAACTTTTAGCGAATTATTTGAAAATCAAAGACAATAATTTATTAACAAGTTGAATTTCAGACACTTGAAATACAATACTATTCAATAATTCTTTCTAATATAGAATTAAAATAATTGTCGGGAAAGACAATACCAATAATCGAATTGTTGTATTTCATCTTTGCAAATAGTCCATTAAAAAAGACATAATCTCGCAAATTATAGCGACTTTTGTGATTGAAACTCATTGCATCAATTACAATACAATGGCAAAAATTACCGTTCAAAATACAGATATTAGCGTTGTCAAGTACAATGAAGAAGACTACATCAGCC
>ENA-OPDF01002075-OPDF01002075.1-human-gut-metagenome-genome-assembly--contig:-NODE-2075-length-10809-cov-3.970709_pt1 | contig 10809 bp, 8 predicted proteins | sample MGYA00241575_ERZ501501 | MGnify/ENA primary metagenome ERZ501501 (study PRJEB25962, sample SAMEA1972229) | human gut metagenome | biome: human gut; feature: human-associated habitat; material: faeces... | reverse complement strand
GTATGGAAAGGAACAAAAAATTAAAAAAAATTAGTTTAACTGATTTTCAAAAAAGAAAATTTGGTAACATGTGCATGATTTAACATAAAAATTATTGTATAGGTTTAAAATAGATATGTCACAAGTAAATTGAAAATAAAATATTGAAAAGAGAGCACAAAAATGATATTGTTTAAATGACCAAAAATAAACATATCGGAGGTGCTCTCTTATGAGTAATAATATCACAGATAGATTAAAATATAAAGAGTCAGTAGTAAAATTTTCAAAAAAATATGGAACAGCAAGGGCAGCATATAAATTTGGAGAATGTAAAAGAACAATATATAGATGGCGAAGCAGATATGACGGAACAATAGAAAGTTTAAAAGATAAATCAAGACGTCCACATTCACATCCAAATCAACATACGGAGGAAGAAATAAAGTTAATAAAGAATTACAAAAGAAACAATAAAGAGACAGGATTAGTAGTATTATGGATAAAATTACGCCAAGCAGGATATACAAGAACAATACAAGGGTTGTATCATGTAATGTAAAGAATAGGAATATATGAAAAGACCAAGAAAGATTTTATTATAAAAGAGTATTTTATAGTTTAGAAGATTTAAGAAATCAAGGAAAAGAATGGAGAAAAGAATATAATAATTTTCCAATGAGACCATTAGAGTGGTTGAGTCCCAGGGAATTCATAGAAAAATATAGAAGTCAAGAAGAATCGTTATTTGCAATATAGGTGCTCAAAGTATTTATTTTAAATAATTTGTGACAAATGATTGACTAACCTACATAATATTTTAAAAAGAATTAACAATACCTCTTGCATATTTACACAATTTGTGTTAATATAGAGAGGTATTATTCATAGGGGTATAGTGTCAATGGTAGCACATCGGTCTCCAAAACCGCTTGTGAGGGTTCGAATCCTTCTACCCCTGCCATGCAAAAAAAGTTTTTAACTTTTTTGCAAAAAAGTATTGACAAGTGTCAAAAAATATCTTATAATTAATCTCGCGTTTGAGAAATGCTCCCTTAGCTCAGTTGGTCAGAGCAACCGGCTCATAACCGGTGGGTCCAAGGTTCGAATCCTTGAGGGAGCACCATTTTTATTTGAATATGGATAGGTGGCCGAGTGGCTAAAGGCGGCAGACTGTAAGCTTAATCTAATTAAGATAAAATTTGCAGCCTATGTAAGTGATTACATAGTGATAATCAGGCTAAGTCGGGGAAGTCTTAACAGGTAAGCTGATGATAATCCCGAGCTAAAGAGAAATCTTGAGTGTAGAGACTTTACACCTGGCATCTTATATAAGATGAAGAGAAAGTCCAGACTAGAAACGTTTATTTTAAAATAAATGGTAGCGAAAGCTATAATAGTAAGAAATCTGTTCTCGTACGAGTACGATGGTTCGAATCCATCCCTGTCCACCAAAATGTAACTTGAAAGAGTTACATTATTTTTAAACCAAAGAACAAACAAAAGTTCTACAAAGGAGAGCTTATGATTTTTGATTCTAATAAAGAGAAGGGCAATTCAGCACTAGGAATTGCAATTGCATATTTTAGTACAAATGGTTATATTGTTTCTATTCCGTTGAATGACACACAAGATTATGATCTAATTGTTGATAAAAATAATAAAGTAGAAAAAATTCAAGTTAAATCAACAGGTTGCATTACAAAATATGGAAAATATCAAGTTGCTTTAAAAAGCTGTGGAGGAACTAAAGGTAAAATGTATAAAACAGTTATTGAAACCAATATTGATAAAGTTTTCATAGTTGACAAGGAGAAAAATATGTATTTAATACCTAAAGATTTAATAGAGAATAAATCAACTATTAACTTATGTGAAAAATACAGCAAATTTAAGGTAGTACTATAATAAAAGCTGAAGTCTGCAAACGCAAACTTCAGCTTTCGAAGCTTTATTCCCCCTGTTTAGTTTTTCTGCCAAAGATCAAACCAATGGCAAAAGAAACATCTGCAATCAATACCAAACGAATGATATCGATTACCCAGCTGATGCTAAAGCCTGCATAGGTAATGCAGACAGCAAAGATGAGTAGGATGACTGCAAACACCAGGCACGGGAAAAGGTAACGCTTCATAAAAGTTCCTCCTTTTAATTATTCGGAGGACAACGCCTCCGAAATTTAACAAACTTCAAAGGCGTAACAAAAATTGTTACAAATTAATTATACAACATTTACATAAAAAAATCAAACTTAAAAAAATCAAAAAACATATTGACTAAAAATTTAATTAAACGTATAATACAAGATAGACTTTAAGAGTTTTTTAATAAAAAACTCTTAAAATATTATATGCAAAAATATTATGAAAGGAAAGATATAAAATGAGAGAAATGCTTAAAACATTAGGAAAATCAGTAAGAGAATATAAAAAGCCAGCTTTATTAACACCACTTCTTGTTACACTTGAAGTTATTATGGAAGTAGTAATACCACTTCTTATGGCTAATTTAATAGATAAAGGAATATATGCAGGCCAAATGAACGAAATATTAAAAATAGGGGTAATGCTAGTTGTAGCTTCACTTTTATCACTTGCTTTTGGAATACTATCAGGAATAACTGCATCAAAAGCATCAGCAGGGTTTGCTAAGAACTTAAGAAAAGACTTGTATTATAAAATTCAAGATTTTTCTTTTACAAATATAGATAAATTCAGCACATCAAGTATTGTAACAAGACTTACAACAGATGTTTCATATGTTCAAATGGCATTTCAAATGTTAACAAGAATAGTAGTACGTACACCATTAATGCTAATAGTTTCACTTATAATGTCATTCTCAATTAATGCAAAGCTAGCACTAATATTCTTAGCATTAATGCCAGTAATTGGAATTACTCTATATGTAATTATGAGCAAAGCACACCCAATATTTGAAAGGGTATTTAAAAAATATGATGTTCTTAACAACGTTGTAGAAGAAAACACAAATGGTATAAGAGTTGTAAAATCATATTTACTTGAGGAAAGTGAAAAGAAAAAATTTGGGAACATTTCAAATGAAATATATGTAGACTTTAGTAAAGCACAAAGGCTAATGTCATTAACAAATCCAGTTATGCAATTTTCAATGTACTTAGCAATAATTCTAATATCATGGTTTGGTGCAAAAATTATAGTAACAACACACATGGTAGACTTAGAAGTTGGCCAACTTACAAGTTTAATTACTTATGGAATTCGTCTACTATCAAGCTTAATGATGCTTGCAATGCTACTTGTAATGAGCACAATGGCAAGAAATTCAGCAGAGAGAATATATGAAATACTAGTAGAAAAACCAGATTTAGCAAACCCAAAGAAACCTATAAAAGAGGTTAAAAATGGTTCAATAGAATTTAAAAATGTTTCATTTAGTTATGTTGGAAACAAGAAAAAGGAATGTTTAAAGAATATTAATATAAAAATAAAATCAGGAGAAACAGTTGGAATTATTGGTGGAATTGGTTCAGGAAAATCAACATTAGTAAGCTTAATTCCAAGACTTTATGATGCAACTGAAGGAAAAGTTGAAGTTGGAGGAAAAGACGTTAAACAATATGATATAGAAACTCTAAGAAATAATGTATCAGTTGTTCTACAAAAAAACGTGTTGTTTTCTGGCACAATTAAAGAAAACCTAAAATGGGGCGACAAAGACGCAACAGATGAAGAAGTAGTTAGGGCATGTAAACTTGCTCAAGCAGATAATTTCATTGAAGAATTTCCAGATAAATACGATACAAATATAGAACAAGGAGGAACAAACGTATCTGGTGGTCAAAGACAACGTTTATGTATTGCAAGAGCTTTACTTAAAAAGCCTCAAATATTAATACTAGATGATTCAACAAGTGCTGTTGATACAAAAACAGATAGCTTAATTAGAAAAGCATTTAAAGAAGAAATACCAAATACAACAAAAATAATTATTGCACAAAGAATTGCATCAGTTCAAGATGCAGATAAAATAATAGTGCTTGATAATGGAACAGTAAACGGAATTGGCACACATGAGGAACTATTAAAAAGCAATGAAATATATAGAGAAGTTTATGAATCACAAGTAAAGGGAGGCGATAATGATGAAAACAGCTAGAAAAAGGCCAGGAGCAGGCATGGCACTTAAAACAGTAAAAAACAAAAAACAAACAGCTAAAAGACTTCTAAAATATATAACAAAAAGCTATAAAAAACACTTAACAATTGTATTTATATGTATAATACTTAGTTCAATAGCAGGGGTTGCTGGTTCAATGTTTTTAGGTACATTGATAGATGATTACATTACACCATTACTGCTAGAAACAAACCCAGTATTTACAGGCCTTTTAAAAGCCATACTAATTATGGCACTTGTGTACTTAACAGGTGTGCTTTCAACACTAATTTATACAAGAATAATGGCACGAATATCTCAAGGAGTATTAAAAGAAATAAGAGATGAAATGTTTAACAAGATGCAAACATTTCCAATAAAATATTTTGATACACATACACATGGTGAAATAATGAGCTATTATACAAATGACGTAGATACACTTTCACAAATGATATCTCAAAGTTTACCACAATTCATAGCATCATCAACAACAGTTATAGCTGTACTTATAGCAATGATTATTACAAATATACCACTTACAATATTTGTAATAGTATTTATATTCTTAATGTTAAATATTACAGGTAGAGTTGCAGGGAAAAGTGGAAAATACTTTGTAAAACAACAAGAAACATTAGGAAAGGTTAATGGATACATTGAAGAAATGATAAATGGTCAAAAAGTAATAAAAGTATTTACATACGAAGAAGAAGCAAAAGCTCATTTTGATGAGATAAACGATGAATTATGCAAAAACATGACAACAGCAAATAAATTTGCAAATATACTAATGCCAATGCTAAATAACTTAGGAAACCTAGAATACGTTTTAGTTGCAATAATAGGTGGAGCAATTGCAATAAAAGGAAATGGAGCACTTACAATAGGTTCTATTGCAACATTTTTACAATTAACACAAAGCTTTAACCAACCAATAATGCAAATGTCAAATCAATTAAACTCAGTTGTTATGGCACTTGCAGGTGCAGGTAGAATATTTGAACTAATAGATACAGAACCTGAACAAGATGAAGGCTATGTAACACTTGTAAATGCTAAAAAAGAAAATGGCGAAATTATAGAAACAAAAGAACGTACAGGTATATGGGCATGGAAACATCCACACCATGATGGAACTACAACCTATGTGGAACTTAAAGGACATATTGAATTAGAACATGTAAACTTTGGATATGAGCCAAATAAACTGGTTCTTCATGATGTATCCTTATATGCAAAGCCAGGCCAAAAAATTGCATTTGTTGGTGCAACAGGTGCTGGAAAAACTACAATAACAAATTTATTAAATAGATTTTACGACGTAAATGATGGAAAAATAAGATATGACGGAATAAACATTAAAAAGATTAAGAAAACAGATTTAAGAAAATCTTTAGGAATGGTACTTCAAGATACAAACTTATTTACAGGAACAATAAAGGAAAACATCAAATATGGAAAAGAAAATGCAACAGATGAGGAAATTGTAAATGCTGCAAAACTTGCTAATGCACATGATTTTATAACAAGATTACCACAAGGATATGACACAATGCTTACATCAAATGGAGCAAATCTATCACAAGGACAAAGACAATTACTTTCAATAGCAAGAGCTGCAATAAACGATCCACCAGTAATGATATTAGATGAGGCAACAAGTTCAATAGACACAAGAACAGAAAAGATAGTTCAAGAAGGCATGGATAAACTTATGGAAGGAAGAACGGTTTTTGTAATAGCACATAGACTATCAACAGTAAGAAATGCAAAAGCAATAATAGTACTAGAACATGGTCAAATAATAGAAAGAGGAGACCATAACGAACTAATAGCTCAAAAAGGAAAATACTATCAATTATATACAGGAGCATTTGAGCTAGAATAAAAGATATTACAAAAATGTTACAACTATATTAATTTTAGATTACAAATTTCAATTTTGTATTGCAATTTGTAATCTTTTATTGTAAAATTGCCTTAAACAAAAACAAGGGAGAGATGAAAATGAAAAGAAACAAAGGAATTACTTTAATAGCATTAATAATTACTATAATAGTAATGCTAATATTAGTAGCAGTAAGTGTAAATATTTTAATTAAGAGCAATTTGATAGGTACAGCAGAAAAAACCGTAAATAAATATAAAACTGCATCTGAAGAAGAAAATAGTGGAGTAATTGAAATAAATGGTAAAAAGTATAATTCAATTGAAGACTATATAAACAATAAAACATTACCAACAATAAAAATAAAAATGGAAGTAACCCATGAAGATACAGCAGTAACAGCAGATGGAACAAAAATAAAATCAATAGAACATGGAGTCCCAATTCCGGTTGGATATAAATATGTAGAAGGAGAAAAAAATACAGGTGTAGTTATAGAAGATGAAACATCAAAAGACCAATTTGTATGGGTTCCAGTGTTGCAAAATCAAAAAATTAAAATAGAAATAACAGCAGAAGAACCAATAACTTCAGTTGAACTATTAGACCCAACAGGAACAGAAATTGAAACACCAGCTCCAACAGGTAAAACTTATATAGAAAGTGTAAACCTAACAAGAAATGGGGAATATAAATTAACAGTAAAGACAGCAAAGGAAACAAATGAAAGTTTATTATATGTTTCAACATTATATGCACAAGATTTTTTTATATCTAGGGAGCAGTTCAGAAAAATGGTAGAACAAATAGCAACTGAGGAAAACAAGACAGAAACAGAAATATTGGAATCCTTACCAGGGGTGGGAGAAAATCCAACAATAGATACAGCATATCCAATATATGTAAAAACGATGACTTTGGAGTACATAGACAATGTAGGCACAGCAGAAGAAATAGTAACATTATACAAAAATAGTGTAAATAAATATGGAGGCTTTTACATAGCAAGATATGAAGCAGGGAGTGAAAGCAAAAGAACAGAAAGCAGTGGAACAGCAGATACAGTTTTAAGTCAAGCAAATAAATACCCATATAACTATATAAGCCAAACAGAAAGTATAACAAAAGCAGCAACAATTAATAACGGAAAAACAAATGTAACTGCAAGTTTAATAAATGGAGCAGCATGGGATAGAACATTAAATTGGATATTAGAAACAAATAGTAATATGAGTTTAACAGATATAAATGAAGATAGTACAAGCTGGGGAAATTATTTTAATAGCCAATTCAACTTTACAGGAAAATATTCAACAGATGATGGAAAAAATTTTACTGATGTTACAATATCAACACAAAAGCCAAAAAAAGACTCTTATTCATTAGGAACAGGAGTAACAGAATATACTAAAAGAAATAACATATATGACTTAGCTGGAAATTGCTGGGAATGGACTACAGAGTCTAGTTCTTCAAGCACTCGAGTTGACAGGGGCCGGCAGTTATGACTGCTTTGGTTCCAGTCAACCAGGCTATCCAGCATCCTGCCGCAACGACCGTTCAACAGACGACAGCAACAATGTATTTTCTTTCCGTTCCACACTTTACGTAGTGATGTAGGCTTGTAGGCGATACATTGATTAAATGTCTCAAAGTAGTTTTAGGAAAGCTATTTTGGAATGTATAAAAATTTTGATATTTTAGCCCAAAGTATTGACTTTGGGCTTTCAGTTTGGTATAATATACAAGTTGAAAAATACGCACACATAGTTTAGCTTAGAGTTGTGCTTATAATTCCAAAGGAATATAAGTGTCTTTAAGTGCATGAAGACTTTGTGGAGGCAAAAAACAAGGAGGAATGAAAAATGGCAGTAGTTGCAATGAAACAATTACTTGAAGCAGGTGTGCATTTCGGACACCAAACAAAAAGATGGGACCCTAAGATGGCTGAATACATTTATCAAGCTAGAAACGGTATCCATATTATCGATTTACAAAAGACATCAAAGAAAATTGACGAAGCATATGCATTCGTAAAAGAAATCGCAGAGGAAGGACAAGACATTCTATTTGTTGGAACAAAAAAACAAGCACAAGAATGTGTTAAAGAAGCTGCCGAAAAAAGCGGTATGTTTTATGTAGATCAAAGATGGTTAGGTGGAATGCTTACAAACTTCAAAACAATTAGAACAAGAGTTGAAAGACTTAAAAAATTAGAAGCTATGGAACAAGATGGAACATTTGATGTTTTACCTAAAAAAGAAGTAGCTGCTCTAAGAAATGAAATGGAAAAACTAGAAAAGAACCTAGGTGGAATTAAAGAAATGACAAAACTACCAGGAGCAATATTTGTAGTAGATCCAAAAAATGAAAGAATAGCAGTATTAGAAGCTAAAAAATTAGGAATTCCAGTAGTAGGATTAGTAGATACAAACTGTAGCCCAGTTGATGTTGATTACCCAATTCCAGGAAATGATGATGCAATTCGTGCTGTAAAATTAATTACAGATGTAATGGCAAATGCAGTTATAGAAGGAAGACAAGGAGAAATCCTAGAACCAGCATCAGAAAGCCAAGAACAAGAACCAGCAAATGAAGAACCAAAAAGCATGGAAGAAGTAGTTGCTGAAACTAACGAATAATTATATAAAAAGGGGGAACTTTAAATGATTACAGCAAGTTTAGTTAAGGAATTAAGAGAAAAGACAGGTGCAGGAATGATGGACTGCAAAAAAGTTTTAACAGAAACTGATGGAGATATGGAAAAAGCTGCAGAGCTATTACGTGAAAGAGGAATTACAAAAGCAGCTAAAAAATCAGATAGAATTGCTGCAGAAGGATTAGTATATTGCTACCTAGCAGAAGACAAAAAACTAGGTGTTGTACTAGAAGTTAATGCAGAAACAGACTTCGTTGCAAAAAATGATGAATTCAGAAAATTTGTTGCGGATACAGCAAAACATATAGCTGTAAAAAATCCAGCAACAGTTGAAGAATTATTAGAACAAAAAGCATTAGTTGATGAAACTAAAACAATTAAAGATATTCTAACAGATAAAATTGCTACAATAGGAGAAAACATGACAGTTAGAAGATTTGCAAGATTCGAAACAGATGGACTAATTGAAACATACACACATGGTGATGGAAAAATTGGTGTTATGGTAGAATTTACAAAAGGAACATCAGAAGTTGCAAGAGATGTATGTATGCAAATAGCAGCAGCTAGACCAGAATACTTAAACGAAGCTGAAGTTCCAGCAGATGTTGTAGAACATGAAATGGAAATTCTAAAAGCACAAGCTATGAATGAAGGAAAACCTGCTGAAATAGCTGAAAAAATGGTAAAAGGTAGAATTGGAAAATTCTATGGAGAAATTTGTTTAGTAGACCAAGCATTTGTTAAAAATCCAGACATTAAAGTTAAAGATTTATTAAACCAAAACAATGCCGAAATAAAAAGATTTGTAAGATTTGAAAAAGGAGAAGGATTACAAAAAAGAGAAGAAAACTTCGCTGAAGAAGTTGCAAAACAAATTAAATAAATCCAAAAATAAGGCAGGTTAAAAACACCTGCCTTACCATTTTCAAAAAACACATCATGCCTGCTGTTTTATGAGCGGGCTTTGTGTCCGCCCATGAAACAATTTAAAGGAAGGAATAAGTTATGAATAACGAAAAAATAAGAAATGTAGCTATAATTGCACACGTTGACCATGGAAAAACAACTTTAGTAGATGCTTTACTAAGACAAAGTGGAACATTTAGAACAAACGAACAAGTTGCTGAAAGAGTTATGGATTCTAACGACATAGAAAAAGAAAGAGGAATAACAATTCTAGCTAAAAATACATCAGTAATGTATAATGATATAAAAATAAATATTGTAGATACTCCAGGACATGCCGATTTTGGAGGAGAAGTTGAAAGAGTTTTAAAAATGGTAGATGGTGTTCTACTTTTAGTTGATGCATTTGAAGGTGCAATGCCTCAAACAAGAGAAGTTTTGAAAAAATCTTTAGCATTAAATTTAAAACCAATAGTTGTTATAAACAAAATAGATAGACCAGGTGCAAACCCAGCAAAAGTTGTTGATGAAGTGCTTGAACTTTTTATAGAATTAAATGCAAACGATGATCAACTTGATTTCCCTGTAATATATGCATCAGCCAAAAATGGTATTGCGAAAATGAACCTAGACGAAGAATCAGACAATGTAAGGTGCATATTTGAAACAATAATAAACACAATAGAACCACCAAAATGCAGTATAGAAGGAACAGCACAAATGCTAGTATCAAACATAGAATATGACGATTATTTAGGAAGATTAGCAGTAGGAAGAATTGAAAGAGGAATAATCAAAACTGGTATGAATGTTACTGTATGCAAAAACGATAAAACAATACAAGGGAAAATTGCAAAACTATTCACATATAAAGGACTAAAAAAGGTAGAAGTTGAAGAAGCTGAAGCTGGTGATATAGTTGAAATATCAGGAATTGCAGATATAAATATAGGAGATACAATTTGTGACCCAACAAATGTAGAAAAAATTCCTTTTGTTGATATTGATGAACCAACAGTATCTATGACATTCTCAGTAAATAATGGACCTTTAGCAGGTAGAGAAGGAGAATTTGTTACATCAAGACACATTAGAGATAGATTATTTAAAGAACTTGAAAGAAACGTAAGCTTAAGAGTACGTGAAACAGATTCTGCAGATAGTTTTGAAGTTTGTGGACGTGGAGAATTACATTTATCTGTATTAATAGAAACAATGAGAAGAGAAGGCT
>ENA-OPDF01002067-OPDF01002067.1-human-gut-metagenome-genome-assembly--contig:-NODE-2067-length-10848-cov-2.149078_pt1 | contig 10848 bp, 10 predicted proteins | sample MGYA00241575_ERZ501501 | MGnify/ENA primary metagenome ERZ501501 (study PRJEB25962, sample SAMEA1972229) | human gut metagenome | biome: human gut; feature: human-associated habitat; material: faeces... | reverse complement strand
CCGGTGAGGGAGGCCACGGTTACGGCGAACCAGGAGCCCAGCGCGATGATGAACACCGCGCCGCCGAAAAGGGAGCTTGCAACCACCATTATGATAGGTATCCATGTAGAAGTGGGTATGGGGCCAAGGAACTTGATTATGGGATCAAGCCAGTAGCGCGCCCGCTCTGAGTAACCGCAGGCTATGCCGGTGATAAGCCCCAGGGATACGCCTATGGAATAACCCAGGAACAGAAGCTTGAGGGTGTTCAGCGTGCAGTCCGCCAGAAGCTTGTAGTCCACCAGGAAGGCGTTTATGATGTAGTTCATGCAGGGCACGAAGGGCTGCGTCAAAATGCCCGTCTTGAGCGTGAGATAGTCGTACAGGGCGAGAAAGAGGAACAGCGCTGAAAAATGGGGCGCCTTGTAGTAAAGCTTTTCATACATCCGCTTTTCGCCCCTGCGCTTCCTGAGCAGCGAGACGCAGAGGCAGAGCAGATAGGCGCACATCGCCGCGCCGAGCACCCATACATAGCTCCAGGGCCTTGCGTTCCTGCTGTTGTTGGGCAGGAGCAGGTACTCCAGCAGCGCAACGCAGCCGCACAGCAGCGGCAGGAGCATTATGACTGCCTCCCTGAGCTTTTGCGCGGGAGTCTTTTCTTTTTCCTCCAGTTCCTTCAGCTGGCGGCGGGTCAGGCCGGAAAGCAGGGCGGAATCCGCGTTCTGCTCTTTTTTTCCCTTATTATCGTAAAACATACAAACAATCTCTTTCATACTATTGTCAGCATTTCCATTATATTTACCGGGGCAATATAGTCAAATTGGACTTTGCAATTACTTACATGTACATATCTATTTTGTCAATAACGGGGGCACCTCTGGCAAATAAATTCCCCTCGGTCAGCATATTATCCTTGTGTGAAGGGATATATATGATATAATAATGACAATCAGATCTTATATTATTTCAGAAGGGAAGGCCAATTATATGAATAAGACCTACGATCCGCTTTTTACCCCCTGGAAGATAGGCAATGTGGAGATAAAGAACCGCATAGTCATGACCTCCATGGGCGGAACCTCCATATTCGGCTGGATGGAGCCCAACCACTTCGATAAGGAAGCGGCGCGGTTTCTTCTGGAACGGGCCAAGAACAACGCCGGCCTCATACTTCCCGGTATAGCCCCAATACGCGATATACTCTTAGGCAAGTGGCTGTATCAGGGGAAGGGCAAGTTCGACGAGCTGAAGGACTTCATGGAGGAATTCCACAAGACCGGCTGCAAGATGTTCATACAGCTCACCGCAGGCTTTGGCCGCTCCCTGGCAATAAACGACATAATGGTAAAGGCCATGCACAACAAGGCCCTCGCCACAGTGATGAAGCCCGTGCTGGACGTAAGCTACCTTACCGCCAGCGCCAGCGCCACACCCAACCGCTGGGAGGACAGCTGCATATCCCGTCCCCTCACCACAAAAGAGATTCACCAAATGGTAGATGCCTTCGCCAAGACCGCCAAGCTCTGCAAGGACGCCGGAGTGGACGGTATCGAGGTGCACGCGGTGCACGAGGGCTACCTTCTGGATCAGTTCACCATGAAATATACCAACTTCCGCACAGACGAATACGGCGGAAGCTTCGAGAACCGCTACCGCTTCCCCGTGGAGATAGTAAAGGCCATAAAAGCGGCCTGCGGCGACGACTTCCCCGTATCACTCCGCTACTCCGTGCTTTCCAAGACAAAGGGCTTCGGCAAGGGCGCGCTGCCCGGCGAGGATTATGTGGAGGTGGGCCGCGACATGGAGGAAAGCGAGCGGGCCGCAAAGTATTTGCAGGACGCTGGCTACGATATGCTAAACTGCGACAATGGCACATACGACGCATGGTACTGGGCTCACCCCGCCCCTTATATGCCGAGAAACTGCAACCTTGAAGACGTTGCACACATAAAGAAGTTCGTGGATATACCGGTAGTCTGCGCGGGACGCATGGACCCCGCCGTAGGCGCGGAGGCGATAGCACAGGGCAAGATAGACGGCGTAGGCATTGCCCGCCAGTTCCTTTCCGACCCAGAGTGGATAACCAAGCTGATGGAAGGCCGGGAAGAGGACATCCGCCCCTGCATATGCTGCCATAATGCCTGCTTCAACATGGCTCACTACAACGGCGTAGGCAACGATCAGACGCTCGCGGACAATGCGGGCATGGCACGGTGTGCATTGAACCCCGAAACCATGCAGTCCTCCAAGTATAAGATAGTAAAGGCCGGCAGACCCAAGAATATCGCCGTTATAGGCGGCGGCATAGGAGGTATGGAGGCTGCCCGCGTGCTCACACTCCGCGGCCACAAGGTTACGATCTATGAAAAGAGCGACAGGCTGGGCGGCGTGTTCATAGCCGCGGCGGCCCCCGAGTTCAAGGAGAAGGACCGGGAGCTCATAAAGTGGTATGAGAAGGAAATGAAGGACCTTGGCATAGAGATAAAGCTCAACACCGAGGTAAAGGACACAGCCTCCCTCAACGCGGACGAGGTAATAGTTGCCACCGGCAGCAAGGCGAGGATACTCAAGGTCCCCGGCGCAGAAAAGGCTATAGAGGCCTGCGATTACCTTCTCGGCCGCCGTGAGGTTGGCCAGAAGGTCATAATAATCGGCGGCGGCCTTACCGGCTGCGAGATAGCCCTCGATATGTACAGGAAGGGCAAGACCCCCGTCATAGTCGAAATGAAGAACGATCTGATCGCCGTGAAGGGCGTATGCCTTGCCAACTCCTCCTACCTCCGCGACTTCTTCGCCCTTAACAACGTCGAGGTACACCTTGACACCATGCTCTCCGAGGTGACGGACAAAGGCGTAATCGTCAAGGCCAAGGACGGAAGCACCTTCGAGATAGAGGGCGATACGGTGCTCATAAGCGCTGGCTACATACCCACTCCCGCCTTCCCTCAGGATAAGCACGTTCACCTTGTAGGCGACTGCAACGGCATAGGCAACCTGCGCACCGTCATCTGGCGGGCATGGGACGTTGCCATGGCGCTGTAATGCTTCTTTGCGAAAGGAGAAATCATATGGAACTTACCAGAGAACAGCAAGCCATACTTGACGGGAGTCAGGGCGAAGTATACGCCAAGATAATGAAGACCCTCGTCATGTACGGCGAGACCTTCGGCGCTACAAAAATGGTGCCGGTAACCTCTACCTACGGCCACATAGTCACGAGCTTTGGCGTCATCGTCATAAAGGGCGTATTCGACCTCATGGACGAGCTTATCGCTGCGGGTGTGACCTCCAAGCAGAAGTTCTCCGCCGACCCGCGGCCGGTGGATAAGAACGTTCCGTCCAATCTTTTGCAGGACATAGTATTCAAGGTGATGTACGGCCCTCAGAAGCGGTATGAGGAACAGCTTAAAAAGATTGGCCTGCTCCGGGATGACGCTTTCACCTGCGCCTGCTACTTCCCGGAGGTCGGCAACAGGCCCAACAAGGGAGACATACTCTCCTGGGCAGAATCCAGCGCGGTAAACTATGCAAACTCCGTGCTGGGCGCGCGGTGCAACCGCAACTCCGGAATAATCGAGATGTTCGGCTCCATACTGGGCTTCGTGCCCTACTTTGGCCTTTTGACCGACGAGGGCCGCAAGGCAAGCTGGATCGTTGAGATAAATACCACCAAGAAGCCCGAGGCACAGCTTTTAGGCTCCGCCATAGGCATGAAGGTAATGGAAGACGTACCTTACATAAAGGGCCTCGATGGGTGGATAGGCACAGAGCTTAACGATGATGCCTGCGCATACCTAAAGGACTTCGGCGCGGCCACCGCCTCCAACGGCGCAGTGGGCCTGTACCATATTGACCGCCTCACTCCGGAAGCGGTGGAGCAGGGCGAAAGCCTCATAAAGCCCGATGCAAAGGTGTACGTAATAGACGACGCGGAGCTGGAACGGGTAAAGGCCTCCTACCCCGTCATCTGGAAGGATAAGGACGCTACCCCCAGGCTCTGCTTCATGGGCTGCCCTCACATGACCTTTTCCCAGCTCAACGACTGGACTGAAAAGCTTGAAGCGAAGCTAAAAGAAAAGGGCCGCAGGAAGGTGGCCATAAAGACCGTCTTCACCTCTGCGCCCGGCGTAATAAAGGAATTCGAAAAGACGGAGAACTATAAAAAACTTAAGGATATGGGCGTTGTTGTATCCTATATCTGCCCGCTGATGTACATGAACAATCCCATGTGCGCCAAAATGCCGGTCATCACCAATAGCAACAAGCTCCGTACATACACCACGTCCCGGTATTATTCCGACAGCGAGATACTGGACCAGATCACAGGAGGTGCAAAATAATGGAACGGATTTTTAAGGGCCGCGTAGTGGTTCCCGGCGAAGTCACCCTCAAGGCGCTGGTATCCCACGGCGGATTCAACACCCTGGCCTCCTTCAAGGACTGCAAGGAGGGCAAGAACACCTGTACCGATCAGAACAACCCGGACCTCTACGGCAAATCCACGGTGGGCGTGGCCCTCTGCCTGCCCCAGACCATAGGCTCCACCACGGGCGGCATGGTGCTTTACAACTCCGCCGTGATAGGCTGCAACCCCGGCGCGCTGCTGTTTTCCAACACCATAGACTCTCTGGCTGCGGCGGGCGCCATATTGGCCAGCGTCTGGACTCCCAACAACATACCCACCATCGATGAGTTAGGTCAGGAGTTCCTCGACCATGTAAAGGACGGCATGACCATCGAGATAAGGGCAAACGGCGAGGTGCTGGTAACAGACTGAATAATGTAAAATATAGAATAGTGAAGCGGCCCTTATGGACCGCTTCATTTATCCGTTATCTATCGCTTTTTTCCCTCTCGCGCCTGCTGAATACGCAGCCGCAGTAATCCTGCCTGTAAAGGCCATACTCCCGGCTCAGCTCAAGGCTCCTTTTGTAGCCGTCCCTCTTGCGGAATTCACTTGTGAGAAAACTCACACCGTATTTTTCCGCCATCTCAGAGCCTATGCTGTTTATCCGTACAGGGTCCTTCACCGGGCTTATGGAAAGGGTGGTGGTAAACCACGGGAAGCCGTTTTCCGCAGCGTATTTCGCGGTCTTCTCGAGGCGCAGCTTATAGCACGCGGTGCAGCGCTCGCCCTTCTCCGGCTCCTGCTCAAGCCCCCTTGCAGCAGCATAGAACTCCACCGGGTCGTATTCAGGCTCAATTAGGGTTATATGCGGATACCCCGCTTGTTCAAGAAAGCATTCCAGCTCCTGCTCCCGGCGGTGATATTCCTCATCAGGGGCGATATTGGGGTTGTAATAAAATATGGTCAGTTCAAAGTGCCTGTCCAGCAGCTCCAGCACGGCGCTGGAGCATGGCGCGCAGCAAGCGTGCAGAAGCAGTCTCGGCCGCCCTTCAAGTGACGCTATTATCCTATCCATTTCCTTAGTATAGCCGCCCTGTGCCATAGCCGCCTCCTAAACAGATTCATCGCCTTATATTATCACATCGGGTTCGCCTTTGCCATAGGCACGGCCGGGTGGTATACTTACATCAGACTTACGGAGGCGACACTATGCAGTACACTTGCAGCTACTCCTCCCCGCTGGGAGAAATGCTCATAGCCTCGGACGGCAGCGCCGTGACCGGTTTGTGGTTCATAGGGCAAAAATACTTCGGCAGCACTCTTGAAGCGGAGCACGCTGAAAAAGCTCTGCCGGTATTCGGGCAGACGGTGCGCTGGCTTGACGATTATTTCCAGGGAAATGTCCCTATGGAAATGCCGCCGGTATCCTTCAACAGCAGTAGTTTCCGCATTAGGGTATGGAAGCTGCTTATGGAGATACCATACGGACATACTGTCACTTACGGCGAAATTGCAAGGACGCTGGAAAAGCAGACGGGCAGGCGCATATGCGCGCAGGCGGTAGGGGGTGCAGTCGGTCACAACCCTGTATCCATAATAGTCCCCTGCCACAGGGTGATTGGCTCAAACGGCCTTACGGGCTACGCCGGAGGATTGGACAAAAAGCTGGCTTTGCTGAGGCTGGAAGGCGTTAATGTCCATTGACATAATTCAATAAAATGCTATAATCGATAATAAGCATTATGCCTTAACAGGAGGTCTTCGGTCATGGACGCCGATGACGACGCCAACCCTAAGCGAAGTAAAAATCCCATACTCATTTGATGCACAAACATGGTTTGCGAAAGAGCTTCTTGCGCAGGTCATGTTTATTGTTGTTTTGGCAAAGCTTATTAAAAATATCATTGAATGTATTTAGTTCAGAAAGAGGTTTGAGGTTTTAAGTCATGGACGATTCCATAGGTCTATTGTTGCTGTTCCAGCTGGTTCTCATCATGCTCAACGCTATTTTCGCAAGCGCCGAGATAGCGGTGCTCTCCATAAGCGAAACCAAGCTTGAACACATGGCCGATGACGGCAACGGCAGGGCAAAGAAGCTTTACAAGCTGGCAAAGGAGCCCGCGCGCTTTCTCGCCACCATTCAGGTAGCCATAACCCTGTCCGGCTTTTTAGGCAGCGCATTTGCGGCAGATAACTTCTCCGTCCCCCTGGTGGAGTGGATAATATCCCTTGGCGTCACTATGCCCCGCCACACCCTGCAAAACATAGCGGTGGTGGTCATAACCCTTATACTTTCATATTTCACCCTCATATTCGGCGAGCTTGTGCCCAAGCGCATCGCCATGAAGAAGTCGGAACAGATAGCGCTGGGAGTATCCGGCCTTTTGAGCTTCATTTCCATCATATTCAGGCCTATAGTCGGCCTGCTCTCCGTTTCCACCAATCTTGTGCTGCGTCTTATGGGCATAGACCCCAACGAGACGGACGACAACGTGAGCGAGGAAGAGATACGCATGATGGTGGACGCCGGCAGCGAAAAGGGCACCATAGATCATCAGGAAAAGGAATTCATACAGAACGTATTCGAGTTCAACGACATAATGGCAGGCGAGATAGCCACCCACCGCACGGACGTCACCGCGCTGATGACGGACGACACGCTTGATGAGTGGGACGAGATAATACACGAAAGCCGCCATACCCGTTATCCCGTATGCGACGGCTCAACGGATAACGTGATAGGCATACTCAACGCCAAGGACTACTTCCGCATAGCCGACAGAACCAAAGAAAAGGTGCTTGAAGAAGCGGTGCACCCCGCCTACTTCGTGCCTGAAACCATCAAAGCGGACGTACTTTTCAGGGATATGAAGAATACCCGCAACTCCCTTGCTGTAGTTCTGGACGAATACGGCGGTATGGTGGGCATTATCACCCTCAACGACCTCATAGAGGAGTTGGTAGGCGAGCTGAACGACGAACCTGCCGACCCGGAAAATGAAGATCCTCATATCGAGAAGATAGACGATACGTCATGGCGCGTGATTGGCAATGTTGAGCTTTGCGACCTTGAGGAGGAAACGGGCGTTGAGCTTGCCTCCGACGATTATGACACCCTGACCGGACTGGTGTTTGACAAGCTGGGCATGATACCGGTGGACGGTCCCCAGAACATTACCATTGAGCTGGATAAGCTGACGGTCCACATAGACAAAATCGAGTCCCACCAGATAGACTCCGCCGTCATAACGTTAAAGCCCAGCGAGGAAACGGACGATAACGAGGAATAAATCACGGCATACAAAAAGGGCGGTCAGTTCAATCCGACCGTCCTTTTATATTCCTGCTACTTAAACAGCGCCTTGAAGAAATCGTTGAGGAACAGCATGTAGACTATTACGCCTACATAAAAGCCGCCAAGGTACACGATGGCGCTCTTGTTGCCGCCGGCGGCTTTTACATGCTGTCTGAGAGGGCAGCCGCCCGCCAATACGGCGTCGGAGAATGCGGTCCAGCCTAAGCCCTTTATAATGGACTCGCATATGCCGATTATGAACGCGCCCGCTATTGTGCAATAGCCCGAGAGATCCAGCTTGGCGCCCCACCTGTTGAACTTCAGCCCACCGGCCTTCTTAAGGAAGAGATACAGAGGCTTTGTATTGGCGCAGGCAGAGGCCTCTATTACCTGCTGGTCTGTGGTGTCCTTTATGAACATGGGGTAATTCTTCATGTTCTCCTGATGGACGCCCAGAAGGTGCAGGGCCAGGAACAGCAGCGCAGCCGTGATGAGCAGTGCGAACATGCCCTTTAATAAATACTTGTCCTTGACTATCATATAGTCCCGCACACCGCCTATAAGGCAGAAGCGGGAGCGTTGGGCTGCATATCCTATTATCAGGCCCACACAAAGTGTTATCAGAAGGTTGCTCATGTGCTTAGTCCTTTCTGCGGCTGCGCTTCTTGAGTATGAGAGTGCCGACCACGCAGCCCAGCATAAGGGCTATGACGCCCAGCAGCGCCTTTACGTCGCCGTATGCGGAGCGTATCATCAGCCGCATTGGGCAGCCGGAAATTATAAGGGCGCAAATGGCCACGACTATGCCGCGAAGAAAGGAAGCGAACTTGCCTTCCACCCACTGCCAGCGGAACTCACCGCTGGATACTGCGCCTATGAACGCGCCCGCAAGTATGCCTATGACAGTCAGCACCGGGCCGGAGCGGGCGGATACCGACATATCCATGGCCTTATGGAATACCGTCTGGTATAGCTGTGCCAGCATATCCCTGCCGTGGCACACAAGACAGACGCCGTATGCCTCGGGGTGGGAAAAGCCGAATATTACCTGGGCGGCTACCGCAACAGTGGCGATTATGATGCCGGCGGTCACCGCGCTTATCCTTATCTTCTTCATCTTATCCTTCCGTTATTTGCCAAGGAGCTTTTTCAGTATGCCCTTCTCTACCTTAGGGGTGTAAAGGTGTACCGCCTCAAAAAGCACATCCTTTTCTTTGAGTATGCTCTCTACTTCGTCCCTGTACTGGGGCTGGAACTGGAGAGCTACGCCGCAGTTAGGGCTTATCTCCTTTGGGCCTGCCATGAGGCTCACTTCATAGCCCTTCTCTTTTAGTGTCTCCTCAGCCCTTATGGCATGCTGAGAGGAGAAGAATGTGACAACACCTATCTGCTTTTGTTCCATCGTATCAGTCCTCCTTGTTTTCCGCCGCGTAATCGGCCAGAGCCAGTATGGCCTGAACCGCCACATCTACCTGATCTTTGGTGGAGAAGTTGCCGAAGGAGAACCTTACGGTGCCCTCCGGGAAGGTGCCGAGGGTCCTGTGCGCCCCGGGCGCGCAATGGAGGCCTGTACGCACCATAATGCCGCATGCGTCGTTGAGCTGCTCTCCAACGGTGGAGCAGACCATGCCATTTATGTTGATGCTTGTTACGGCAGTCTTGCGCTTCGCGTCCATAGGGCCGTATATCTTCACCATATCGTGATCCTTTATGGCATCCATAAAGTACTGATTAAGCGCTGTCTCCTCACGGGCAATGTTTTCTACGCCCTTGTTCAGCACAAAGCCTACGCCCGCACCCAATCCGGCTATTCCCATAGGATTGCCGGTACCGGCTTCCCAAACGTCAGGCATAAAGAGGGGGTGCTCCTCAAGATCCGAAAGGCTGCCTGTGCCGCCCCGCATGAAGGGCTCCGGGGTGATAGCGGGATTGAGGTATACTCCGCCGGTACCGGTGGGGCCCAGAAGGCTCTTATGGCCGGTAAAGCACAGCACGTCTATGCCCATGGCGGGAACGTCTACAGGTATTGCGCCGGCGCTCTGGGCGGAATCAACCACCATTATGATGTCGTCCTTCTTTGCCTTAACAGCGCGGCTTATGGCGGCGATATCCTGAATGGTGCCGGTAACGTTGGAGCTGTGGGTGCTTACCACCATCCTGGTGTTGGGCTTTACCGCCTTGCCGAAGTCGTCAGGATCGCAATAGCCCTCGCAATCCGCCTTGACCACAGTCAGCTCTATGACTCCAGTCTTTTCGAGATGGCGCAAGGGACGCATTACGGAGTTATGCTCCATGCTGGAGGTTATAACGTGGTCGCCGCCCTTCAGCATTGTATAGAACACGCAGTTCAGCGACTCGGTTATGTTCTTCGTAAAGGCTATCTGCTGAGGCAGCTTGACGTTGAAAAGCCTGCAGAGGTTCTCCCTGGCGTTAAGCACTATCTGGCCCGCCTCCACGCTGCGGCTATGGCCGCTCCTGCCGGGGTTGGCACCCACATCGTTCAGATAGTACATCATTGCCTCGCCGGTCTCCCTTGGCTTGGGCCAGCTGGTGGCGCTGTTGTCAAAATAAATAACGTTATCGCTGCTCATGATAAGTCCTTTCCTTCATTGAAACAAACATTAAAGCATATTTGCGGGTAAAGTACATTTCTCACCTATTTTGTTATTATACCATCACAGTATGTTCATGCACAAGTCCCGCGCAATACAAAGCGGCCCTCTTTCTCCCCTTCCGCAAGCGTGCCGCCCGTTATTTTATATTTTGTTCATATTTTTTGTTTTGTGATGCCGAGGTACTCGTAGCCCTCGTCCTCTATGGCCTTTTTGAAGGCTGCCTCGTCAACGGGGACTGCAAGGTCAACTACCGCAATACTTTTTTCGTGGTCGGCTGCTGCCGATGCGACCCCCGGTATGGCCTCCAGCGCCTTCCTTACCGCCGCCTCGCAATGGCCGCACATCATTCCCCTTATTTTAAGTGTGACAGTATGTCCTTCCTTTTCCGCCGGCCCATGGACGGCCTTGGCGGGCTTTGTCTTATGATCATGCCTCGCGTCCCGTATGTTCACAAGATTGAGTCTCAGGGCATTGGTAACAACGCAGAAGCTGGAAAGGCTCATTGCCGCAGCGCCTAGCATGGGATTAAGCGTTATGCCGAGAGGTATCAGAGCTCCTGCCGCCACGGGAATGCCTATGGTATTATAGAAGAAAGCCCAGAACAGGTTCTC
>ENA-OPDF01002059-OPDF01002059.1-human-gut-metagenome-genome-assembly--contig:-NODE-2059-length-10861-cov-2.567000_pt1 | contig 10861 bp, 6 predicted proteins | sample MGYA00241575_ERZ501501 | MGnify/ENA primary metagenome ERZ501501 (study PRJEB25962, sample SAMEA1972229) | human gut metagenome | biome: human gut; feature: human-associated habitat; material: faeces... | reverse complement strand
TAGCGGCGCATCAGTTCGAAATAATACTGTGCTTTCAACGCTTGTATTTCGGCTTTCCACAAATCTTTTTCTTTCTGTTGCATGTTATACACCCCGTCGATATGGTCAAGAAACAGGTTGCAATAACGTATACCTCCGTAAAATTTGGTGCTTTTCCACACATTGCCATAAGGAGACTGAGCCATTTGCAGGCCGTCGGCAATCATGATACCTGGCATGACAGTGGGGTTATTCAAACGTATATAATCGTCGGCCACCACTTCATCGGTACCCCAATAGGCCGGACAAGTCATGATGTCCGAAATATCCATGGTAATCATTGAATAACAGGTCTTGAACCAACTGTAAGCGCCTTCACGCTTTTCAAAAGTGGTTTCGATGGTCTCTATGTCATTGTCGGGCACTACATCCAAGTAGTTGGAGCAACCACTAATGACAGAGAATAAAAGAACCGAAACACCGGATAATATAATATGCTGTATTTTCATCATCATACGTTTTAGAAACTAATATTGAATCCTAAAGAATAAGTTCTTTGAATAGGATAATTGAATCCGTTCTCTCCCAACTCAACATCCCACAGTTTGAAATTGGTGAAACAAAAAGGGTTGTTGGTGCTGACAAAGAACTTCATATTTTGCATTCTCCATTTATTCAACAACTTTCGCGGCATGTTGTAAGCCAACTGGATGGAGGTGCAACGCAAGAAACTGCATTCACGCATAAAATAAGTACTTTTGCGGGTTTCAGCTCCGGCGTACCAGTTCTCTTGCGGATTGTGTGCCGTGATATTCTGCGGAGAAAGACGGGGCCAAAACGGACGGGTGGCCATGTTATCCTCTGACCAGTGATCGTTATAGATAGCCGTCAGCATGGCATGATTGCCAACAAAGGGCGAGATGGCGCTGGGATTGACAAAAAACGTGCGCTTGCCGGAGCCTTGGAAAGAGAAACTGAATTCGAATCTCTTGTAATTAATGAATCCGCTAAAGCCATATATCAATCTTGGCGTTTCCGGATAGCCGATATAGGTGGCATCGGCCACTGTAATGCTTCCATCACCATTCAAGTCGCGATACTTGATATCGCCGGGCATCACATCACCGTCCTGGCGGGGCGAGTTGGCGATTTCGGCTTCGTCGCGGAACAGTCCCTCGGCAATGTAGCCAATCGCCTGACTGATTTCTTTGCCTTTCATGCGTTGCCAGGATGGTTTGTTGGTAGCCTCCTCTATTTCTTCATACTTCACCTTATTATAAGTAAGTGTTCCGTTCAGAATCACCCAAAAGTCATTGCTGAACTGATGTTGTATTTTAGCAGAGAGGTCAATGCCTCGCGAGCGGGTTTTACCGATATTGTCCAACGGTGCCACCTCTATACCCACATTGGCCGGGATGACATAACGTTTGGAGAGGATGTTATGACGGAATTCCTGATAAATGTCAGCCTGTATCTCCAACAGTCCTTTGAACAGCTTAGTCTCAACACCTAAATTGGCCTGTTCGGCAATTTCCCACTGGATATCCTCATCACCGTAAAAGTTGATGATTCTACGGTTGAAACCGCCTGTTCTGTAGGCTTCCACATCTTTGGTCGTTCCCGAACTTGTAGATCCGATGTCCTGCAAATACACATAGCGCGGCGTAGAAATAATGCCGTCATTACCTACTTTTCCCCAAGAAAAACGGAACTTCAGAAATGAAAGCCAGTCGGAAGTACGCTGCATCCACTTCTCGTTCGATGCAACCCAAGCGGCACCGAATGCCGGAAAGACTCCCATTCGGTTGCCTTTGGCAAAACGTTCGGAACCATTGTATCCTACACTTACCTCACCGAAATAGCGGTCTTTGTATCCATAAGAGCCCCTTACGGAATAGGTCAGGTTACGCTGTGGCATGCCGTTCAGCACAGACTGGATCGGGGTGAAAGTACGTTCGTATGCCTGGACTACACCGGTGAGAGAGGTTTGATGGTTACCCCATGCGGCAGTGTGATAAAGACGCCCCTCATACGTTACACGCGTGTCGGTAGTGTTGCCTCCTCTTCCGGCTCGCAGAGTCTTGGAAGCCAAAGCATTATCTTTTCCGGCTAGGGTATGTTCTCCCGTTTCAAAATCGTAGCTTTTTAGATAATATTTGTATGGAGTGGTTGTAAAGGTGTTATCATAGTAACCCGATTGAACATAAGAAACGCTCAGCCGTGCCTCCAAACCTCTTACTAAAGAACTGAGATTATGAATATATTCCGCTTTGTTGGTAGTGGAATAGCGTGTCCGTTCCTTGTATCCTTTTTGGTTTTCCATATAAGGGTTGGCCGCTCCGTCCGAAGTCGTACCAAAACGGATATGAGGCCAGTTATAGGTCGCGTCCGCCGGATATATCGGAGCGAAATCGACAGGCGATGCGTTAAATGCGTATTGATAAGCCGAAGTCTGGTTATTGTCCGGTCCATGATACTTGTCGATGGACGAGTTGATGACCAAACGGATACCAGAAGTCAGGTTGATGTTCAGATTCGTACGGAAACCCACCTGATGATTACTGATATTGCAGTCGTAATCATTCAGCTTATCCGATTTCAACATCCCCTGATCGTAGTTGTAATTTACCGACGCATAGTATTGAATCACTTTGGAACCGCCACGGATGGTTACACCTGCCCGATGGTTAATGCTCTGGTCTTTGAATAAAAGTTTGTACCAGTCGTTTGTGGGATACACCCAAGACGGGTATCTACCGGAAGCGGTACGGTTGATGTACTCGACACTATATTTGGGTACTCCTGCATTGGAACGTCCCATAATGGCCTGGTTGTACATTTTCATGTATGTAATAGGGTCTACCACATCGATTTCTTTTGTCGGGCGGCTTACTACCACTTCATATCGGGCTGTGGTATACACACTGCCTTCTTCTCCTTTTTTAGTGGTCACCAGAATCACTCCATTTGCACCACGCGCACCGTACATGGCGGTAGCGGACGCGTCTTTCAGTACGCTGAACGATTCGATGTCTTCTACGACCAAGCGGGAGAGTTCCAGTTTGGAGGATTCTACTCCGTCAATCAAGATTAGTGGATCGGAATTGGCGCTGGATTGGAAAGAGGTGATACCCCGTATGTAGAATTTGGTATTCATTTCGTCTTCGGTGAGCGCTCCGGGAAGCCCGCCTGTTTGCCAGGCAATCATACCGGGAATCTTTCCGGCGAAACTGGTGGTAAGATCGGAACTGGCACTTTTCAAATCACCCGGGCGGACAGTAGTGATGGACGAGACAACGCTCTCTTTTTTCTGCTCTCCGAAAGCGACTACTGTTACTTCTTGCAAGTTTTTGCTTTCTGGTTCCATCTCCACTTTGATGTAATCCCTACCTTTTATAGGAATCTGATCGGTTTTGTAGCCGATAAAGGTGAAATTGAGCACATCATTGGGTTGTACTTTCAGACTGAACTCTCCATCGAGGTCAGACACAGTTCCCGTATGGGTGCCGTGGATAATGACGTTCGCACCCGGTAGCGGCAGACCGTTTTCATCCACCACCTTTCCTTTCAGTCTAATGGGTTCTTTTGTGGCAGAGTCCGATTTGTCTTTTCCTTTTGCAGTGACAGTGATAAACTGACGATCGATGGTGTAGGTCAGCGGATAGCTGCCTATGATTTGTTTTAGGGCTTCATGAATGTCCTTGGTGCGGACAGTTCCCTGAAACTCATATTGGTTCACCTCTTCTGTGATGAACATGATTTTAAAATTTGAAGCCTTCTCCAAAAGCTTAAACACTTGGGAGAGTTTTTCTCTCTTCTCAATTTCCAATACAATCTCTTTCTGATTGCTTTGCGCGACGATTATGCTGGGAAAAAGCAATGCAGTGAGTTGTATCAGAACAAAGACACCTAAAAGTTTTTTCATAATTAGTATTAATAAAGGTTTTCAATTATATATCGTAATATCCCGTTTTTAAGGTACCCCTTATTAAAGTGTTTTTTAATAAAGATTAAAAAAATATCTCTTTTTCCTGTCTCTGACACTGCTGTTTCAGGGAGCAAGGAAAAAGAGATTGCTTTTGTTTAGAGACAAGCCTTTCGGTGTCTTACCGAAGATATACCGTATTTCCGCTAATGGAAACCTTGATTTTCTTCATGTGATTCAATAATGTAACGGCCCGTTCCAAGGTTTCGTTACGGACACAGAAGTAGCGGATTTTTAAATCCATCAGTTCTTTGTTCTCAAAAATAACGTTGATATTATACCAGCGTCCCAATTCTTTCATAACGGCAGAAAGTGGCGTATTGTCGAAGTAGAAATAGCCTTCTTTCCAATAGATAAACGGATCCAAGTCGACATTTTTTATAACCCATTTACTGTTTTCTGTCCAAGTGGCCTCTTCACCGGGATTCAAGCAGACGGCCCCGTCCTCAGATTCATGACAAACTTCTACTTTTCCATTGATAAGGGTTACATGGACTTCACCATTCACATAATGACGTACATTAAGTTCCGTGCCTAATACCCTGGCTTGCAGTCCGTCGGTTTGCACGACGAACGGGTGACTGTGGTCTTTGGTTACCTGAAAGTATGCTTCACCACTTAGCTGCACAATCCGTTCGTTACCTGTGAAGCGTGACGGATAAGTCAAACGGCTTTCGGCATTCATCCATACGTTGGTTCCATCGGGCAGCACCAGTTTGAAGTTTTGTCCCCGAGGAACAGAAAGTACATGCATTTCTATCTTTTCCTTTATGGCAATTTGAGTGTTTACCGGGACATCATGATAAGTAAGTTCGGCGGAATCGGCCTTATCCAGGGAAGTGCTGATGGCATGCAACTCTTCTTTAAGGGGCACTTTAGTAAGAGCGATATGTTTGCCCGTACTGGTCTGAAGTGTCACTTGCTGCTGACTCTCGGTCGCTTGAAATACCATATAGGGATTTTCATGGACAGGATAGCCCCTATACCATGTATAAAGAAAAACAATCAGAAACGAAGCCGCCACGCCCGTCGTGATTCCCCATAGAAAACGGTGATTCGCCGTGAGACGTGAAGGAGCCGTCTTTTTGGAGGAAGCTGCATTTTTCTGCCGTGCGTGAAACCGTTCCCATTCAGCTTCGGAATTGGGAGCACATTTCTCGAACCTACGTGCCACAGCGTTTTTGCAACGCAATAGTTCTTTGCATACATCGAGTGCTTCAGGGTCGTTGCTCCACTGTTCCAACTCTTCCTCGGATAGATAATGTCCTTCTTCGCATAACTCGACTATCTTTTCCCATTTATCTTCTTGCCTGTTCCGTTCGTTCATTACTGTTCTCTTTTTAATGTAAAAACATAAAGGTATGGTATCTGTTCCCCCCTTATTTCATTTTTTAGCATTTTTAAGATTACGGCTCTTTGAGGCGTGTTCTAAAAGCCTTCAGAGCACCCACAATATGCTTCTTCACAGCACTGGCGCTGATATGAAGTTCCTCGGCCGCTTCGTTATATGTTTTTTTCTGAAAATAACACAATTCCAATATTCGTGCGGTTTGTGGCGTGAACTCCGACAGCATGTGGTACATGATTTCGATTTGCCGTTCAGTCTCATCGTCGGTTTCCTCCTCTTCCTCATTGCCGAACATGTGCAGATAGAAATCGGCATAACGCCCTTTAGCCGTCTCGTGGCGGATGTAATCCACACATTTGTTGCGTACGAGCGAATACATGTACTTGCTCCAGTTGAGTTCCCGTTCTTTATTTCCGGACAAGATAACGCTCCATATCGATTCGAATGAGTCGGACACGATGTCGCGGCATATTTCTCTTTCACCGATCATCTGATAGGCGAAAAAGTAAAAGCGGGAATAATTCTCTTTAAAGAACAACTCAAAGTCTCTATATATACTCAACGTTCGTGTATTTTAATAGTAATAGGATGTCCGCTAACCGGATATGTCTGCAAAAATAAAATAATTATTGATTTTTCCCGGTCAGATCTTTTCCAGATCTCCTTTTGCTACCCATCCTTCATTGCCGTCTGCCATCCGGATATTGTACCAATCCCCCAATTGGCCTACGACACGGACTTTCAGCCCTTCGTGAATCAAAAACAGGCTCGTACCGCTATTATCCGGCGCACCTTTTACCGTCACACTCGGAGTTGTAATAATCGCATACTCTCTGTCGGTGACTTTCTTATCCTGCTGCATAGCAAAAAACATCGTCCCGACAGTCAGGAAAAAGGCTATAATCCCCACGACAAAACCAGTCTTTTTGATACCGACCGAAGGAGAATAGAAAAATAAAGCTGCCATTACCAAAAAGAGGATAAAGAGAGTAACCGAGATATATCCCCACTGATCGGCGGAAAAATAACCGACAAACCCTTTGTACCACCTCACCAGAAACAATTCGGGCAACACTTCGATTTTGTCTACGATAGCTTGCTGGGCCATTTTCAGGTTGTAGCGGGCAGAAGCATCCGAGGGGTCTAATAATAAGGCCCGTTCATAATTCAATATGGCCTGCGTATTCTCTCCCAGTTTATAATAACAATTACCCAGATTATAATATAAGATAGCCGATTCCATGCCACTGGCCCTCAATTTCCGGTATATTTCAGCTGCTTCATTGTATTTTCCCTCCCGGTAAAATTCCTCTGCCTGTTTCTCCGATTGCGGATCAGTAGCGGCTAAAGCACACAAGCTTATCAGTAAAACCGGCAATATCAACAATGTCTTTTTCATAGTTTCTAATCTTTAATCACCGGATAGCTTTATCCAGCTTTGTAATCACATCAATACTATCTGTATATACTTTCCCCATTTCCTGATCGGAATTACTTCCGGGAGCATAACGGGCATATTCACAAGTATCCAATACAGCGATAAATTCCTTGATTCTGTCTTCCTCTACTCCTTTCGACTGGAGAATTTCACTGATATTATCCCGGTTCAATTCGGCACGGTCGATATTCAGTTTATAACTCATATATCCCCAAAGGGCTTTCAATACTTCATCGTAGAATTGCTCTGCATTGTGATTTTTCATCGCGCTGGCAGCCACTTTGAGGCGTTTGCGGGCCATCTTGTTGGCCGCTTTATTCTTCACCCGGACTATATCAGCATTCGCTTTGATTCTCCGGCGATTCAAGACTGCACCGACAATAAACAGTACGAACGGAATCAATAAAGCCAGCCAGTATAAGGTAGTTCCGAAGAAACGTACCCCGGCAGCCTTCAGGTTCAATCCCTCCGTTTTCAGGTAACGGATATCTTCACCCACTTTACGGACATCTTCTTTCTTGAACGACTTCACCTGATTACCGGTCGAAGTTTCCACCTGCCCTTTATCGGCTCCTTTTCTGACATGGATATTGTATTCAGCCCCCGCAATGGTCTTGTAAGTGTTCGATTGTGAATCGAAATAAGAAAACCGAATGGCCGGAATCTTATAGTCTCCGGAATAACGGGGGATGATCAGGTATTCAAAAGAAACACTACCCGCCATGCCATTTTCCGTAATATTCAGATCTCTGGATTCTTTCGGATCATACACTTCGAAATCCAGGGGGAAATTAATCGTCGGTGCTTTTAATAACTTCAGGTTGCCCGTTCCGCGGAAAGTCACTTTATAAGTGATCGCATCATTGGCATTCACCGTATCCGCCGAAAGGGAGGTAGCCATCGTTACATTCCCTACCGTTCCGCCAAAACCGGCAGGTTTCCCAAGCTGAGGAAGTTCTTTCACCTGAATAGTGACCGGTTTACTTCTCCGCATCGCCCGGACATCTTTGTAATTACCGAAAAACTCGTCGAAGAAACTACGGCCTCCGTTAGCTAAACGCTGACGGACAATACATTCCAACTCGAAAGGCTCGATCGTAATCTCTCCGGTATGTTGCGGATACAACAATACTTTCCGGATAGTTCCGACATTGTAAATCTGCCCGTCCACCGCTTCCCGAACCAATTCGATACGTTGCGGCGTGGGTACTTCTTCGGCCAGAAATCCGTTGAAATCCGGAAATTTAGTTCTGCCCAGATTGACCAGATCGACCTTTGTATACACTTTAATCGTAGCCATCAGACTTTCTCCCATATACAGGCTACGCCGACTGACCTCGACTTTAACGAACAGGTTATTGTCATTGACCGTAGCATTGGCATCCGGCTGCACCGGCCGGTTTGTCGCCGCCTGATTACCGTTTGAATTACGACTACCTTCGACGACCTCTATTTTCAGAGCATTGGATGTATATTCTTTTCCATCGATAATCACTGTCGCTCCGGGAATCTGAAAAGTACCTTTTTTAGTTCCTTCCAAAATATAGGTATAGGAGAAAGTGACATTCTGCGTCATTTTCCCATTGATATTCGATGAATAAAAAGATTGTCCTACGGAAGGTCCCATCAGCAGGTCGAATCCTTCCAGGGTAGGCACTTTAAGATTGTCCCCTTCTTTATTCAGGGTATATTCCAACTTAAACTGCTCACCGACGGCAACTACAGAAGGAGCAGAAGCCTTGAATTCTACATTTTGGGCGTAAGCCAGTGAAGTGAAAAATAACAATATGATTAATCCGATTTGTCTCATTGCCATATTTATTTAAGCCGCAAAATTACCAATCTTTTTCGATTTTCATTTTCTTTGCTTTCTGTTCCTGTGCTTTTTGTTTCTGCACTTTTTCCTGAACATTCTTTTCATCGTTCTGCAAAGCCTCTAACAAACGTTCCGCATCCTCCTTAGAAATCTTACCCTGCTGTTGCTGAGGGTGTTGTTGTTGCTGGTCTTTATTCTGATCATTTTTATTCTGCTGGTCTTTATTCTGATCTTGACGGTCTTTATTTTGCTGGTCTTTGTTCTGATCTTGCTGATCCTTATTTTGTTGATCTTTGTTCTGATCTTGACGGTCTTTATTCTGATCCTGTTGATCTTTATTCTGATCTTGCTGATCCTGGTTTTGGTCCTTATTTTGGTCTTGATTATCCTTGTTCTGATCTTTGTTTTGATCTTTATTCTGGTCCTTGTTCTGATCCTGATTCTGTTGATCCTGTTGTTGTTTATGGCGTGCAAATTCCAGGTTATATTTCGTTTGTTCAGAAGCCGGACGATTCCTTAATGAGTTTTTATACGCTTCGATGCTCTCGTCGGTTTTCTCCATCGCTAACAAAGTATTCCCGATATTATGATAAATTTCGCCCAACCGTTCTTTATCGGTTTCTTGTTTTGCCAAAGCAGAAAACTGTTCCAGAGCTTCATCGTACTTTTTCTGCTTATATAAAGCATCGGCCATATTAAAAGCCGCTTCAAATGAATTCGCCTTTTTATCGGCAGCTTTACGATATTCCACCTCAGCCTTTTCGAAATCCTGTTTTTCGAATAATTCGTTTCCTTCCCGGATAAATTTCCGTTCTTGCTGAGCAATAGCGGGCCATGCAGCCAACAAGGTCACCACCGTTATTATCATAGACTTTATCATAACATTCATCATTTTTCGTACATTATTATCGTCAATCCGATTCTCTGTCTTTTCTTTTAGCGTTTGAAAAGATTGATCTTCATAAAATGTTTATTCTTTCTGCCCAGAATCATAAACTCCACAAAGATGAAAAACAACCCCACCAACAGGAAGTACTGGTACTTCTCGGCATAATCACTATATACCCGCTCTTCAAGCAAGCTTTTCTCCATACGATTGACTTCGTCCAGGAGCCGGTTGAGTCCGACTTCGGTATTGCTGGCCCGGATATACAGCCCCTCTCCGGCTTTAGCTATATCCTGCAAAGTTTGTTCGTCCAGTTTGGAGATGACTACATTCCCCTGTGCGTCCTGCATAAATTGTCCGGGTTTTCCTTTCTCCGGGATCGGAGCACCCTGTTCCAATCCCATCCCTATGGTATGGATTACGATTCCTTTTTCATGGGCTTGCTTAGCAGCCGCAACCGCATCATCCTGATGGTTTTCTCCGTCCGTAATGACAATAATCGCTTTGGACGTCTCGGTTTCCGGTGTAAACGACCGGGCGGCCAGATCGATCGCACTCCCGATAGCCGTCCCCTGTACCGGTACGATATCCGTACTGATATTCGACAGGAAAAGCTTGGCCGAAGAATAATCGGTAGTAATAGGTAATTGCACATAAGCATCCCCCGCAAATACAATCAAACCGATCTTATCGTTCGATAATTTCTCTACCATCCGGGAAATGGCCATCTTAGCTTTTTCCAACCGACTGGGTTTGATATCCTGGGCCATCATCGAATTGGAAACGTCGAGAGCGATCATCAACTCTACACCTTTTTTCTTCACCTGCTGCAGTTTCGAACCGAACTGAGGGCCTGCCACTCCGACAATGACAAACAATAAGGCCAGCATCAGCATAACGAACTTCCACGTGCCCCGCTTGAACGATAAAAGAGGCATCAAAGGCCCGAGTAATTCCGGATTACCGAATTCTGCTATCGCCTTCTTTTTTCGTCGGATCATCACCACATAAAAAACAATCAACAGTGGGATAACAATCAAGAGATATAATAATTCAGGATGTGCAAATCTAAACATAGCCAAATAATTTTACGGTATTTTCCTTAAAAGAGTATACTTCAGAACTGCCTGTGCAATCAGTAAACACATACCCAGCAAACCGAAAATAAAATACTGTTCATTCTTTTTACTGAAATGTTTCACTTCTATCTTACTTTTCTCCAACTGATCGATCTCGGAATAGATCTGCTGTAATTTATCGTTATCCGTCGCCCGGAAATATTTACCGCCGGTCACGTTAGCAATCTGTTGTAATACCCCTTCGTCGATTTCCACAGGCATATTCTGCAATTGCACGCCGAAGGGAGTGGGAACAGGATAAGGAGCTTCGCCATAGGTTCCGACTCCGAT
>ENA-OPDF01002058-OPDF01002058.1-human-gut-metagenome-genome-assembly--contig:-NODE-2058-length-10861-cov-3.691930_pt1 | contig 10861 bp, 7 predicted proteins | sample MGYA00241575_ERZ501501 | MGnify/ENA primary metagenome ERZ501501 (study PRJEB25962, sample SAMEA1972229) | human gut metagenome | biome: human gut; feature: human-associated habitat; material: faeces... | reverse complement strand
CATAAAAAAGGCCGAGGCTATACAACATCGTTTCCTGACGCAAGAGGAACCTGATTCCGGGCAAGTTCCGGATTCGGAATGGGAGGCCGGGGCATTGGAGGAGCAGCTCGATAGTTTGCACCGTATAGCCCGTATTGACCGGGAGAAGGCTGCCGGAAAGTTAAAGGAGAGGCTCTGCGGAGTGAAACGGGCGAAGAGCCGCCGCCTCCGGATACTCCGGCTCGCGGTGGCGTCTGCGGCGGCAATTCTGGTCGGAATGTGCCTGTATCCGTGGGTTGGGAACCGGACGGGGCATTCTCTTGAGGGCACCTATGTCCGGGAGGAGAAAGTGACGGTACCGACCGTGTTCCGGGAACAGGACGAAAAGACGATAGACCGGAGAGCTTTGGAGATGCGGGAGACGGGAAATACTTACGTCGTGACGGCGGAAACCTTACCGCCGGATGAACTGCCTGCCGGAGAATCGGTAGTATACGAGAGGGTGGTGATTCCGGCCGGTTATACCTGTTCGGTGTCATTGCCCGACGGCTCGGCTGTTGTCCTGAATGCCGGCAGCGAACTCCGGTTCCCCGGCCGCTTTTGCGATTCGGTACGCGAAGTGGAGTTGAAAGGGGAAGGATATTTCGAAGTGGCGCATTCCGGATGTCCTTTTATCGTCCGGGCAGGTGAAACCAAAGTAACTGTTTACGGTACGCGCTTTAATTTATTTTATTCCGACCGTTTGGCTGTAACGGAGGCGGTACTGGTGGAGGGAAGTATCGGTTTGATGGCAGGCGGTAAAGAAACGAAAATCCGTCCAAACCAGCGAATCCGTTACGATTCCGGCGAAGCGCAGTTGCAGGTGGAAGAGGTGGATGCGGACGATTACGTACAGTGGCTGACAAACAATTTCAAATACAGGGGGGCGCGGCTCGACCGGATTGCTTTCGACCTTGCCGCATGGTATGGTGTTGAGATAGAAGTGGCACCGGAAATTGCCGTTGAAGTGTATAGCCTCGAATTCGGGAGAGAACTATCCCTGGACGAAGTGGTGTGGGCTTTACGGAAAATTACGGGCAGAACGGTAAAAAAAGAAGGAGGTGTGTATCGGATAGAGTAAGAAAATAAAAGAAAGAGAACCTTTCCAGGAAAGATTCCCTTTCGAATACCGGCAAGGTGCGATTTTGCGAGTTCCGTATCCTTGTCGTTTCGTTTAAGACTTAATTGAAACATTACATCAAAAACTTACACAAGTTTATGAAAAAAAAAGAAAAAATAAATCGTTCCGGAAAGAATAAATGGGTGGTGGTCCTGTTTTTGTTTTTCTTTCCGTTTCTGTGTTCCCCGAATCTCTCGTTCGCTTTTCCGGAAAAAGAGGCCGAAGCGGTGTGGCAAAGCACGGATAAAAAAGTGACATTGAAAATGACCGGTAAAACCTTGGCGCATATCCTTTCCGGGATAAAGGCGCAGACGGGACTTTCCTACGGTTTCCGCGACACTCCGGATGCAGCCCGAAACGGTCTTTATTCGATAGACGTGAAAAATGTCAGCGTTGAAGAAGCTTTGAATACCCTGTTGAAAGGTTCGGAATTCACTTATACGATTGAATCCGGATGGATACTTATCCGTACCCGGCAGGAGCACTCCCCAAGCGATGCTGTTTATAACAGAGTTACGGTGAAAGGACGGGTTGTCGATGAAAAAGAACAGCCGATGCCGGGGGTGACGGTCATGCTGAAAGGTACGGGTATCGGAGCCGTAACCGGTGTGGAGGGGGAATATCGGTTGGATTTTCCCGAAGTGGAGAATGTGGCGTTGGTGTTTTCTTTCGTCGGCATGAAAACGCAGGAGGTAAAATATACCGGACAACCGGAATTGAATATCGTCATGCAGGAAGACGTTGCCCAAATGGATGAAGTGGTGGTGACCGGTATTTTCAAAAAAGCCCGGGAGAGTTATACCGGGGCGGTAAGCACGATTGGAAAAGAGGAAATTTTGGCCTATCGGGGGCAGAATATGTTGCAGACCTTGCGGAATATCGATCCGGCGTTCAATGTCGTGCAGAATAATGAATTTGGCAGCGATCCCAACCGGTTGCCGGATATCACGGTGCGAGGCAGTTCGTCGCTGACAACCAATCTGAAAGAATTGAACGAGGGGACGAAAAACGATTTGAATGTACCTTTGATTATTATGGATGATTTCGAAATATCGTTAACCAAATTGATGGATTATAACGAGGAGGAAATCGAGTCGATTAATATATTGAAAGATGCGGCGGCTACGGCTATTTATGGTTCTCGCGGGGCAAACGGTGTGGTGGTGATTGTTTCTAAAAAGCCGCAGGCGGGAAAATTGAGGGTGTTTGCGCAAGCCGGGATGACATTGGAAATCCCTGATCTGACGTCGTATGATTTAATGAATGCACGGGATAAGTTGAGTTTGGAATGGGCCGCAGGTCTGTATCATCATGAAACCAATCCCGAGAGGGATATCGTTTTGAAAGAGGCTTATTACAAGCGGTTGAAAGCGGTGGAGGAGGGCGTGGAAACGGATTGGTTGAGTCAACCGTTACACGTTGGAGTCGGGCAGAACTATAACCTGCGGTTTGAAGGGGGAAGCGAGGAATTTCGTTGGTCTGCTTCCCTGGGATATAAAGATATCCAGGGGGCCATGATCGGTTCGGGCCGGAAGACGTTTAGTGGGGGCGTGACTTTATCTTATAGTTATAAAAATTTGACATTCAGGAATCAGACGAGTATAGGAAGTAATAAAAGCGAGGAAAGTCCTTACGGCTCTTTCAGCGATTATGCCCGCCAGCAACCCTATAATGCCCCTTGGACGGATGACGGAAAATTGAACCGTTATTTTGACGGTTGGGATGCCTGGGAAACGCAGGTCCAAAATCCTTTGTACGATGCCACGTTGGGTAATATAGATAAAAGCGGATACGTGGAGATTATCAACAATTTCTCCGTCGAGTGGAAAATGACACCGGAGCTGACGTTAAGGGGGAAATTCGGGATATCGCACACGAATAATACTTCGGACATGTACAAATCTCCTGAAAGCTCTGAATTTAAGGATTACACCGGAGATCAGGTATTGCGTAAAGGACGGTATGTCTACACCACGGGGAAAGCGAACACGTATGAAGGAAACGTGACATTGAGCTATGCGAAAGTGTTCGGGGAGGTACACTCCCTCTATGCCGGTTTGGACGCTTCCATCGCTCAAAATGACAGCTATTCCTACGGGTTTACGATGGAGGGATTCACGAACGATAGGCCGTTTCTGGGGAATGCATTGAATTACGCGGAAAATGATATGCCTTCCGCATCGGAGTACACGACCCGTCGACTCGGGCTGGTCGGGAATGTCAATTACGTGTATGATAATCGCTACTATGTTGATTTATCGTTGCGTACGGATGGTAGTTCGCAATTCGGCTCTGACAAGCGTTTTGGGACCTTCTGGAGTGCCGGTCTGGGGTGGAACGTGCATAACGAGCATTTCTGGGGAGAGAATCCATACCTGAACACCTTACGTTTGCGCCTGTCCTATGGTGAAACCGGTTCCCAAAAATTCTCTGCCTATCAGGCTTTGCCTATGTTCAAGTATTATGACGATGACCGCTACGCTTACTGGGGTGGTGCTTATTTGATGGGACTGGGAAACGAAGACTTGAAATGGCAGGTGACGGCGCAATACAACCTCGGGATGGAATTTTCCGTGTTGAACAATCGGGTGAAAGGAAGTCTGGACGTGTACTCGAAGTTGACCAATAACTTACTGTCTGCCATGGATATTCCGTTGGCAACCGGTTTTTCTTCTTATATGGAAAATATCGGGAAAGTGAAAAATACCGGTTTCGAGATGTCCGTGAGCGGTTATATTATTCGGGATACGGAACGGAAGATGAGTTTGATGGTGTCCGGCAAGTTGGCTTATAATAAAAATGAGATCACCAAACTGTCGGATGATTTAAAACGCCAAACTGAAGAAATGTTGATGGACGACGTGGATGTGAACACGCTTTATTACGAAGGGCGTTCGCAAAATTCGATTTATGCGGTACGCTCTTTGGGGATAGACCCGAGTAGCGGCAAGGAAATCTTTTTGGATAAAGACGGGGAGCCCACCTTCGAGTGGAAACCTTCGGCAAAAGTGTATATGGGCGTGAGCGACCCTTTGTATCAAGGTAATGCGGGGGTAATGTTTTCTTACAAGGGGATGACGTTGAATCTTTCTTTCGGTTTTCATTGGGGAGGAAAGCAGTATAATTCCACCTTGTTGGATAAAGTGGAAGTGACTCCCTCCACGATCAAAACGGGCAATGTGGACAATCGGGTGTGGTCGGACCGCTGGATGCAAGAGGGGGATGAGGTCTATTTCAAGGGAATCAGTAATGAAAAGACGCGAATGACTTCCCGTTTCGTGATGCCGGATAACGTATTTTCGCTCCAGTCGGCTAGCGTGCAGTATGATTTGAATACCCCTTATTTGCAAAAATGGGGAATCCAGAATATGCGTTTTTCGTTGAATATGTCCGATCTTTTTTACCTCTCTTCCGTGAAGCGGGAGCGCGGTACTTCCTATCCGTTTGCCCGTAACGTCGGGTTGAATATTTCTTTATTGTTTTGATTAAATGAAGCGTATATGAAAAAATATATTGTTTGCAGTTTATGTTTTTGGATCTTGTGTTCCTCTTGCAACGATTGGTTGGATGTGAAGCCCCAGGGACAAACGGAAGAAGAGGATATGTATACGACGTATGAAGGGTTTAAGGATGCCTTGACGGGATGTTACGTGAAGTTGAAGGACCGGGATTTGTATGGGGAGGGGTTGACGATGTCGCATATTGAGTCATTGGCACAGTTGTGGGATCTGTCCGGTTCAACCCGGGACGCGGATTTGGCTTTGGCTCGGTACGAGTATGAAAACACGTATGCCAAAAGTGTGATTTCCGGTATATATGGTGGTCTGTACAACGTGATCGTGCAGGCTAATTCCGTGCTCAGGCATTTGGAACACGGGGGGGATTGTATCGAGGATTCTGTGGCTTTTCGGGTCTTGCAGGGAGAGGCGTTTGCCATTCGGGCTTTCTGTCATTTGGACGTGTTGCGGCTTTTCGGGCAGATGCCTCAAAATCCGGTACGCAAGGTGACGTTGCCATACTCGGAAGACGTGTCGTTCAAGAATTTACCAAGGTATTACGATTATGCGGCTTTTTGCGGGAAATTGGAAAGTGATCTGCTGGCAGCTGAAAATGCCCTGAGTGTGGATCCGGTGATCAGTACTTCGCTGACATATAGCGGGCAGGAGGATGATTTTCTGGATTTCCGGGGATTGCGGTTGAATTATTATGCGGTGAAAGCCTTACAGGCCCGTTTTTATCTTTACACAGGGCAGACGAAGAAAGCTTACGAGGCGGCGAAAGCGGTGTACACGGTCATGCCGGTGAGTTTGAGTTCCATGGCGGATTTCAATTTGCAATATTATGCCGCACCTTCCGAATGTCTGTTCGCACTGAGCAATCATAAATTGATTGACTATTCGATAGGCGTGACCGGGGTAGGTAGCGACCGCTTGACCGGCACGAATTTGTTTATTTCCGCAGAAATGCGCGACAAACTTTATGAGGGGCAGGATATTACCACGCATGCCGGTTATGCTAACTCTTGGAACACGAGTATTCCTGATGCGAATGGTAATTATAATTATGCTTGCGTGAAAAAGTATTATTATGATGCCGGGCAGGAGTATGGTGCCAATGTCCTGTTGATGAAATTGCAGATTGTACCGGTGTTGCGGATGAGTGAAGTGTACTTAATTTTGTTGGAAACGACAACAGACCTGGAGGAAGCAAATCGCTTATATGCGGATTACATGGCGGCTCGCAATGTGAATGTGTCGGCGTATTTTACGGATCTCGCCAGCGTGAAAAACTTTGTGTTGGAAGAGATTCGCCGGGAATTTTATGCTGAGGGGCATCTGTTTTATGCCTACAAGCGTCAAGGAATTCGTAAGATGCTTTGGGGGGCTGCGGAAGTCGGGGAAGCGGAATATATTTTACCCCTTCCGGATTCGGAATATGACCCGGGTACGGGAAAGTAATGATTAAAATGAAAATTGTATGAAAAATAAATTTCTGATATTATGGATGTTGTCGTCCGTGTTGTTGTCGGCTTGCGATGAGGAGTTGACTCCTTATAACGTGGATACTTGTTGGTTGGGTTTTGATATGGAAAATTCAGCAGATACCCTGGTGTACCGTACATTTATTTATTCCGGACCTCAGGCGGAAACGGATACCGTGTGGATCCCATTGAAAACGATAGGCAAGGTGGTGGACTATGACCGTCCGGTAAAATTGGTCCAATTGCCGGTGGAGGATTCTTGTGCTGTTGCCGGCAAACATTTCGTGGCTTTTGATGATGCGGCTTTGCATTCCTGTTACATTATCCCTGCGGGGAAGACGAGAAGCGAACTTCCCGTGGTATTGAAACGGGATGTTTCGTTGAAAACGGATAAGGTGTTGATAGAGATTGCTATCGGGGAGAACGAGTATTTCGTTCCGGGTTTCGTGTTGCCCAAGTGTATATATGTTTGGGTGACGGATCAATTGGATCGTCCTTCGTTTTGGGCGACAGCGGAAGATGCAACGCTGAACACGAAAATCGGTATATATGATCCGGTGTTACATCAATTCCTGATTGACGCGACGGGAGAAAAGTGGGATGACGAGTATATCGCGAGTCTGGGACTCACGAAAGGATACTTGAACACGGATTGGGGACCGACAATGACATATTGGGATGATTTGGGTCCGGATTATGATGCAAATTACATGAATTATTTGGTGAGTCGGTTGCAGGAAGCTTTGAAACAAGAAAATGCTGCACGGGCGAACCGGGGAGAGGAACCGTTGAAAAGGTCGGACGGGACGGAATTGAAGATTGGTGAATAAAATTAAAATGTAGGTATATGGAAAATGCAAAACGATATATATTAGGGGTTATCATGCTTTTGGCATTGATACAAGGCTGTTATGAAGACGAGGGGAATTATGATTATTCACCACTTCCTTCTATACAGATAAATGGGATGAATACGATCTATCATCCCAGGCGGTTATTGGATTCGTTGATCATTCCTATCACGGTGGAAACAGAATATGCATCTTCCGATTTGAAATACACGTGGTTTATTTTTAACAGCGGAAAGGTGGATTACATATCAGCCGTGGAGGTAGATACGATTGGCCGGGAAAAAGATTTGAGTTATTTGGTTTCTGAAGAACCTGGAAATTACATATTGACGGTGAAAGTGGAAAATACGGCTAATCAATATGCAGTGTATGCTTCCGCATCGGTTCAGGTGGAATCGGAATTTTCCAGAGGATTTTATATTTTGAAAGAGACACCGGATGGGAACTCGGATTTGGATTTCAGTTCCGATTCGCTTGAAATGGCGAGAGATATTTTCGTTTCGATGAAGGGCGAGGCATTGAAAGGTAAACCGTTGTTGTTGGCGCAGTTGATGAACACTCCTTATGTGGATCCGAACAGTCAGGAACGGACGATGGGACATGTGTTGGGAATCACGACGGAGGAAAGCGTGTGTCTGTTGCGGACTTCCGACCTGGTCACGGTACATGACGAAGAATCTATGTTTTACGGGGTAGAAGAAGAACATCCCCGACGTTTGGCACGAGGTTTTTTCCGGACCATGTATTTCTCTGAAAACAGTGTTTACAGCGTAAGAGCAAATGCTAACGGGAGCGGGATCATGGGAGTGCCGGATACTATCCGGGGAGCCTCGAAATGGGCTGTTTACGACCGGCAGAAAATGGGGTTCATGTACTGGGATGAGTTGAACGGTCGTTTTTTGTTTGTGAATTCCAACGGGGTGGTTTCTGTGTACGAGAATAATGCTTCATCGTATCAGCCAAACGGTATCAAGGATAAAATGTTGTATATGGGGATGTTGTACAATACGGCGAATACCTCTTTCAAAAACGTGGCGTACGCTGTGTTTGAATCATCGGGAGGAGAGCGGAAATTGTATAAATTAAAGCATGGCGGGACAACGAATCCGGTGCAGGAGGTACAAGTGTTTGCAGGTAACACGAACTTTGCCCGGGCAACGACTTACGCGGTGTGTGCGTCGAACACTCCGATGATTTATTACGTGACGGATGGAGTCTTATATGCTTATTCTTTGATGAATAATATCGAGGTTCCTGTGTCTGTTCTGGGATTGCAGGCGGGGGAGACGGTTTATTATGTGGCGAATAAATACTGGCTCCCCTATGGGGGTGATTACACGAAAGATTATTTGGTGATCGGGACAACGGGAGGGAATAATGATTATACGCTCCGTTTGTTTAACATGGTCGGGGGTGTGCCCCAGGGAAATAGCCTTCCCGAGTACCAGTTTAGCGGGAAGGGAAAAGTGGTGGATTTGCAATATATCGCATCCACATTTACCGAAAATATGATTGTGCGTGGCGCTACCGGCGGTAATTACGGGTTGTGTTATTAGTTTTGGCTGCCCTTGGGGTAGTCGGGAAAATAAAAACGCCTTATAGTCGAAATGATTATAAGGCGTTTTTGGGGTTTGTCCGGCTCCATCACAGCTATGTCGTCAGCCTCTACGATATCGAAACATTCTTTGGCAATACGGTACGGATAGCCCAACATGATTTTCCTATCGGTCCCTCTTATCGTGCAGACTTCCTTACCCGCCTGAATATTCTGAGCGGTGGCCGGCCTTCTTTTCCGGGCGAAGCCGTTGCTTCGGCTCCCAATTAACCAATAGATAAACTAACCTGTTGTGGATGATTTGCCGGTCTGAAAAGCGTCGGGTTAGGATTGTCCTATTATACTTTTCTCCATGATATGTGTCGGCTCGCTTTGGCGGACCGACAGATTCCGGGCAGTAACCCGGTGCCTGCCGTTTTTTGGCACTATACAGGAAAGCCGTTACGATTGATTCCCATGATGAATGGACGCTTGGGAAACTGTCCGGGCGGTTCTGTAATGAGTCTGTTAATGCTCCAGTTTTTTTATTTCCTCCTCCGAGAGTTCGGTGTATTTACGGATGACATCGATGGGGAGTCCGTCGGCCAGCATCTTTCGGGCGGTTGCCGTACGTTCTTCCGCTCTTCCTTCTGCTTTTCCTTCTGCCCTTCCTTCCGCACGTCCTTCCGCCCTTTCCGTGAAGATGTTATCGCGGAGGATGACGACATTGTCGAGGTGGCGGTAGTAAGCCTTCAACTCGTCTTTGCTGAGGCGGTCGAGCTGGAGGCGTTCGCGAGCCTCCGGAAGGCCTGGAGCGGAGGCGTCATCCGGGATTTCGCCGGTGTTGAGGAAATATATCCATTGTTCCAGCGGCACTTTCGACCATTTGTTGAAGTCGTTGACCCGGAGGATATAATATTCGGGATACAGCTGGCTGACTGTCGTCGCCTTGAAGGTCTCCTGCTGGAAAGGGGAGAGGCAGAGCAGTTCGTTGGTATGGATGCCGCGGAACTCCGTCTGTCCGTGGTAGACGGTGTCCGAGCCGCTGCCCAAAGCGAAATAGACGATATTGACGCTGTATATCTTTCGGATGTTCTCGTATCCTTCTCCCCGGTTGATGTATTCGGTGACCAATTTGGAAACGCCGAACAACATGCGCTGGAAATAGGCGTACTCGTTGTTGTTCTGAATCTCGAAGAGAATCAGGGTACCTTTGGAGTCCTCGGCAAGGATGTCGACGCGGTTGTACTTGTCGAACTCGCTTTCCTGGTTGCTCTCGCTTTCGAGCAACCGCCGGATGGTGATTTTCTCGTTGAGCAAGGTGGTCAGCAACCCTTCCAGTACGGAAAAGTTCGCTTTATCCCTAAGGAGGCGTTTCATCGCCCAGTCGAAACGGATGTAATTGGCCATGGTTTTCAGTGTTATATTATAACAAAGGAACGGATTAATTTTGAATTAGGCAAGGAGGAGAGGGGGGAATCGGGTCTTTTATTTATTTTTGAAAAAATATCTGTTTTTTTTCACCCCTTGGAGGTGTTTTTTGTGCTTTATAGATGTAAAACGTGTGTAAAATGAAACAGAAAGCCGTTATGATTGATTTGCGTGACGAACGGGTACTTCGGGAACTGTTCGGACGGTTTTATGCCCGGGCGTGTGTCTTTGCCGGGCGTTTCTTGCCGGACGGCATGCTGGCGGCGGACCTTGTGCAGGAGGCTTTTCTCTATATGTGGCAGCATGTGCCTGTGCTGACGGACGAAACGGCTTTTAAAGCCTATTTGTACAGCTGCGTGAAAAACAAGTGTCTGAATGGAAAGATAAATTGATGATTGAATGAGGAATAATTTCTTTTTTTGAGAAGGAGAGTACTTTCTTGGGGAAGAAAAAATTTACCCCTGCTACAACAAGGTATGGCAGGGGGAAATTTCATACCCATACATAGGGATATTCAGTAAATGTCCCTAAAAAGTAAGATGGCATATAAAGTTGATAGAGTATAATCACTTTATATGCCATTATTATTGCCCTTTTTCTGTGTTTTTTCACATAATCCTATCTTGTTAGACACGACGCTTCGGAAGAGGTCTGATGACCCCTTCTGGTTCTGTCGGTAAATTTATGTCATGCCGCTTTATCCGCCCGGTTCCTGATTTTATCTATCATCAGTATGGCATTTGCCGTATGTATTCCAAAGAAAATCCATAGGATTTCCGTCTTCCTGTTCCGTGCCTTTATCCTTGAGAGTGAGTAATGCTGCTTCTGTGTGCCGAAGCTGCCTTCAAGTCGGGTGGCCCTTTCTTTTGACAGTTCACTTCTGAGAACCTTTCTCAAGGATTCATCCCTGGCCGCCCTTCCCTTGC
>ENA-OPDF01002057-OPDF01002057.1-human-gut-metagenome-genome-assembly--contig:-NODE-2057-length-10865-cov-3.165310_pt1 | contig 10865 bp, 9 predicted proteins | sample MGYA00241575_ERZ501501 | MGnify/ENA primary metagenome ERZ501501 (study PRJEB25962, sample SAMEA1972229) | human gut metagenome | biome: human gut; feature: human-associated habitat; material: faeces... | reverse complement strand
ACCTGCGCCTGAACGGTGGAGGATATGTGATGTCTTCCCGGATGCTCGCCTCCTGCATCGCCGGTGCCCGGTGCGAAGGGCAGGTGTTCCAGTATTACCGTTATAACGATACGCGTATGGCCTCTCCTGAAATGATGGCGGCGGAGACCGGGCAGGCTTACGACGAGTCGAAAGGGCGTTTTTACGAGGAGTTCATCTACGGCGATTACCGGGGAGCCGACCTGCGCGGATATGCGCTGAATCTTCCGCGGCTGTATGTCATCGTTTCTTCCGGCACGGCTTCGGCGAGCGAAGCCGTTGTCAATGGCTTGCGGGGAATCGGACTCGAAGTGGTGCTGGTCGGGCAGAAGACTAACGGCAAAAATGTGGGGATGGAGGGTGTCTATCTGGAGGACGGAGCGTACGAATACCTCTTCATGCCGGTCTCTTTCCAGGGATATAACGCCCGGCTCGAAACGGTGGACCCGAACGGTCTTGCGCCGGATGCCTTGAAGGCTGATTGGAACAACGGGTACGAGGAGTTCGGCAGTTTGGACGACGACTGTCTTGAGTATGCGGTGACGAGCATCACCGGGCAATCCGTCCGTTCTTCCGAGCCCGCAGCGCAGAGAAGGCCGGGCGTGCGGTTGGTCGAAGGCCTCTCTTTGCCCGAAATATCCTGCCGGCCGGAGGGTATGATCCTGCTGCTGCCGGACGCTGTCCGGAAAGATTGAACATCCGCTCCACGATCGGTTTCGGAACGGAGAAACGCCCCGGAACGGGTGCGGATTTGATATTTAACGGATAAAATCGTATCTTTGCATCAATGATGGTTTCCCAAGAAGATATAGAACGGCTGCGCGAATTGCTTGCCCGGCCTGCGCAGAATATCGTGATCGTGTCGCACACGAATCCCGACGGGGATGCCGTGGGCTCTTCGCTGGCGTGGCGCGAGGCGTTGCTGGAGATGGGGCATCGCGTCACTTGTATCGTGCCCAACAAATACCCCTATTTTTTGGACTGGATGACGGGTATCGAGAACCTGGTGCTTTTCAAGACGGACGAAGCGGGAGTCGCCCGCCGTGCGGTGGAGGAGTCGGACCTGATCTTTTTCCTGGATTTCAACGCTGTATCCCGTCTGGAGGGGTTGAGCGAGGTGATCGAATCCAATACGACGGCCAGGCGAATCCTGATCGACCACCATCTGTCGCCGGGACCCGGTTTCGATCTGATGTTTTCCTGTACCGGTTCGTCGAGCACCTCTTTCCTGATCTATCGGATCCTCGAAAAGATGCTGGGCACGCAGGCGATTACGCGGAGTATGGCCGAGTCGTTATACGTGGGTATGATGACCGATACGGGGAACTTTTCGTTTTCGTTCCTTACGCCGGAGTTGTACCGGGCCGTTGCGGTGCTGGTCGAAACGGGTATCGACATTCCCACGATCCACAACAATGTCTATAACGCCTTCACCGAGGGCCGTGCCCGGCTGTTCGGCTATGCGATCAACCGCAAGATGGAGGTGATCCACGACGGTACGGTCGCCTATATGTCGCTTCTGGAGAGCGAGATGCGCCGGTTTCAATTCCAGCCCGGCGACAGCGAGGGGTTCGTGAATTATCCCCTGACGATCAAGTCGATGAAGCTGTCGGCGATCTTCGTTGCCACGCATAAGTTTATCCGGGTGTCGCTTCGTTCGCGGGGCGGAGTGGACGTGGATCTTTTCGCCCGCAAGTATTTCAACGGCGGCGGCCATCGCAATGCGGCCGGAGGCAAGTCTTTTATGACGATGCGGGAAACCATCGAGCATTTCAAACGATCCGTAGCCGAGTTTGCCGCCCAGGGCGGTTTGGATTAGGTCGCTATGGACGATTTCCGCTTGCGGGTTTTCATTACGGCGGCCAAAACCCTCAATTTCACCAAATGCGCCGAGCAGCTTTACATTTCGCAGCCCGCTGTGAGCAAGCATATCGGCGAACTCGAATCCCGCTATAAGGTACAGCTTTTCGAGCGCAGCGGCAGCCGTCTGGCGCTGACCGAAGCCGGGCGTGTTATGCTGGAGCATGCCGAACGCATTGCCGACGGCTACCGCCGTCTGCAGTACGAGATGGATCTTTTCACCGACCGGCTGGGCGGCGAACTGAAGGTGGGAGCCAGTACGACCATTGCCCAGTATGTTCTGCCGCAGGTGTTGGCCCGTTTTACGGCCCGGTTTCCCGAGGTGAAGGTTTCGCTCGCGTCGGGCAACAGCGAGCAGGTCGAGGCGGCCCTCGCGCGTCACGATACCGATTTGGGGCTGGTCGAAAGCAGCGCCCGGCATCCGGGGTTCCATTACGAACCGTTCATTCCCGACGAACTGGTGCTGATCGCTTCCACGAAAGGCCGGTACGGCCGCTGCGACCAGGTTACGCTCGCGGAGTTGCAGACGGTGCCCCTGGTGCTGCGTGAAAGCGGTTCGGGAACCCTCGAAGTGATTTCGAAATACCTCGCGGCGGCGGATGTACGGCTCGCTTCGCTGCGTGTGGTGATGCAACTGGGCAGTACCGAGAGCATCAAGAGTTTCGTGCGCAACAGCGACGCCATGGCCATCGTGTCGGTGGCATCGATCGTCGATGAGCTGCGCAGCGGCGAGCTTCGCATCATCGACATCGAGGGCTGTACGATCCGGCGGGAGTTTTCGTTCTGCTGGCCCGAAGGACGCAGCGATGCCTTGGCCGCACGTTTCGTGGAGTTCGCCCGCCATACGGCCTGATCCTTCGCGGCGCTTCTGCGAGATTTTACGGGTCGTTTTCGGATGTGGGATCGCCGCCGGATCCGTTCGGGTACTCGAGAATGCGGTGGTCTGTCATCGGAAACCATTGGTCGTTTATTCGTGGCTTGTGGCCGTGTCGTAATGCGGACCTTCTCTGGACCCCTTCCCCGGAGGGGGCACTACGTTTCCGAAGAGGTATGCTAAAATATATATAATTTTATCTATGGAAACCGATTTGAAATTCAGACCTTTCCGATCGCCTGCCGACCCGGGTTGGGACGAGGCGTGGGCGATCTATCAGAACTCTTTCCCCCAGAAGGAGATCCGTTCGCTGGAAGACCATCTGCAAGCTCTTTCCGATCCGCACTATACGGCCGACGGCATCTGGTCGGACGGCCGGTTGATAGGCATTCTTTATTACTGGACGGCTCCGGAATATGTCTATATCGAGCATTTGGCCATTTCGCCCGACCTGCGCGGTGCCAATATGGGCAGCCGGGTATTGGAGGCTTTTTGCCGGAAGGCCGGACGCATCGTGCTGGAAATCGATCCGCCGGAGACGGAAATCGCCGTTCGCCGCCTCCGATTTTACGAGCGGCTGGGGTTCGTGCGCAACGATTACCATTATGTCCATCCGTCGTTCCAGCGTCCTTATGAGCCGCACCAGTTGGTACTGATGAGCTATCCGAAGGCTATGACCGACGAGGAGTGCCGCAGTTTCGAACGCTTCGTCCGCGATCCGGTCCTTCGTTATTCCTGTCACGGAAAAAAGGAGTAATACCTTTAGAATATAATTAGGTAATAATGGAAACGGCCCGAAGACTTTTCGATCTTCGGGCTGTTTTATGGTAATCGGATGCTGCCTACAAGAGCAAGATCACGGCGAGCGATGCGACCGAAATGACGGCCCAGAGGATGATGCCCAGCACCAGAGGCTTGAGGCCTACCTTGCGGATTACCTCTATGGAGAGTCCTCCGCCGATCAGGAACAGCGTGGCCGAAAGTCCGCAGCGGGCGGCGACCGAAATGCCGTGCGTGAGCTGGGTCGGCAGGTTGCAGTAGGTGTTTACGAGCATGGCAACGACGAACCAGAAGATGAACCAGGGGATCTGGATCTTCTTGCCTTTCTGACGGAAGATCAGGGCCGACACCAGCGACAGGGGGATGATCCACAGGGCGCGGGTGAGTTTGACGGTCGTGGCTACCTTGAGCGCCTCCTCGCCGTAGGCGGCACCGGCGCCGACGACCGAACTGGTGTCGTGGATGGCGATCGCGGCCCAGGTTCCGAACTGGGTCTGCCCCATGCCGAGCCAATGCCCGATGACGGGGAATACGAAGAGGGCGACGGCGTTGAGAATGAAGATCGTGGCCAGTGACAGCGAAGTTTGGTTCTCGTCGGCATCGATAACGGGTGCGACCGCTGCGATGGCGCTGCCGCCGCAGATCGCCGTGCCCGACGAGATCAGGTAGCTGTTTTTGCGGTTGATGCGCAGCAGGCGTCCCAGCACTACGCCGACGATCATTACCGTGACTACCGAAACCACCGTGAAGGTCATGCCTTCGCGCCCGGCGGCCAGCGATTCGTGGAAGTTCATGCCGAATCCCAGTCCGACGACGCAGTATTGCAGCAATTTTTTCGAAGCCTTCTTGCTCCAGACCGGAAATGGATTGCCGAGGGTCAGGGCGAAGAGAATGCCCGCGAAGAGCGTGACGACGGGCGAACAGAAGAGCGAACCTGTGAGCAGTCCGGCAAAAAGGATTTGGCGCCAGTTGAGCTTTGCGGATTGCATGGATTTCGTGAGTTGCAGCGGTTTCATACGGTGCTAATAACTTTTTGTAAACGATGCTGCAAATATACAGGCTTTATCCCCTTGAAACAACGGGGAAAAAGTTATGTCATATAACTAAAGGTTATTGCCATTGTCGCTGCGATGACCGATCCGCTCCCGTTACCGGTAATTTCGGATCAGGTCGCGGAAATAGGCGATCATTCGTCCGTAGTTCTCGAGCGAGATCGATTCGTTTTCGTTGTGGATCGTACCCTGTTCCTGTTCGGTAAGGAGTACCGGCATGAAACGATATACGTTCGGACTCACCGCCTCGTATTTGTAGGCGTCCGTGCCGCCGAGCGTCAGGTAGGGCGTTACGATCGTACCCGGGTAGAGCCCGGCGAGCGAGGTGCGGATCATTTCGAAGGCGTGGACATCGTCCGGGGAGATTTGCGACGGTTCGCGGGTCGAGAGTTCCTCGATCCGGACGTCGTATCCGTTGCAGATATTTTCGACATGCCGCTTCACCTGGGCCGTCGTGTTGCCCGGCAGCAGGCGGAAATTGACCGTGACTTCGGCTTCCGAAGCCAGTACGTTGGCCGCGTCGCTGCCCCGGGCCATGGTGATGGCGGTGGTGGTGCGTACCAGGGCATTGGTGGCCGGGTTGCTTTCGAACGAGCGGAGCAGCAGGCTCTCCAGCAGCCAGCGGTTGGCGATCGCGGTGCGCTGGGCGACTCCCATCGAGCCGCCGATCCGATCGAGGAAAGCTATGACCGGAGCTGTCAGGAAGGCGGGCATCTGCTCCCGGTTGAGTTGTTCGATGATCTCGGCCGCCAGTACGAGCGATCCTTTTTCCGGCGGCATCGAAGAGTGACCTCCGGTGCCCCGGACCGTGATTCGGATCGTGCTGAATCCCTTTTCGGCCGTTCCTACGAGGGCAGCCGTACGTTGGATTCCTCCCAGCCCGGGGGCGATGATGATGCCGCCTTCGTCATAGACGGCGTCGAAAGCGATGCCCTGTTCTTCGAAATAGCGGGCGATCTTCAGGGCACCCTGCGTGCCGCCGGTTTCCTCGTCGAATCCGAGGGCGATCCACACGTCCCGCTCCGGGCGGAATCCCTCCGCAAGCAGCGAGTCGGTCGCTTCGAGGATCGAGAACAGCATGCCTTTCATGTCGAGCGTGCCGCGCCCGTAGATCCGTCCGTCGGCTACGGCGCCGGAGAAGGGTGGGTAGTCCCAGCCCGGAAGGGGTGCATCGGGAGCCGACGGGTCGTAATTGAGCACGGGAACCACGTCGTAGTGGGAACAGAGCAGGATCGGGGGCAGGGCCGGGTTCTTGCCGGGCCAGCGGAATACAAGCCCGTATTCGTTGATCGTCAGAGTATCCAACTGACTGTAAATCGCGGGATATGCCTGCGGCAGATAGGCTTTGAAGGCTTGGAACGGATTGTCGTCCGTCCGGTCGATCGCATCGCTTACGGTCGGAATCCGGATTCCGCCGGCCAATCGTTCGACGGCCTGGGCGGACGGTTCGACGCTCCGGGGAGGCCCGTCCGGACCGGTGGTGCGGATGAAGGGATAGGTCGCGGTGCGGACTATCACTACGGTGCAGAGTACGAGGAGCGACACGGCGGCGATGCCCGTCAGGAGCCAGATTATTTTCTTTTCTTTTTTCATGGAAGCGGTAGGTTAATATAGGTCCGATCGTCCGGTTTACGTGCAATTAATCTGCCATACGGAAATTTTTTCGAATTTATTTTCGCCCTTACAGGGCCTTCCGGAGGCGTTTTTCGGGGGGGGGATTTTGTCGGGAAAAAGCGGTTGGGAAAGCGAAATTTTTTCCATATCCTTATATCGTTGAGCTTCGGTGGAGAAGTTCTGGCCGGAATGCTATCGGGTTGCGGTGAGTTTGTAAGAGTCTTTTGGGCGGGATCGGAATCAACTTATTAAATTAAATAAATTCGATTATGAAAGTACGTGTCTATTTATCAGTAGGAGCCTTGCTCCTGTTCTTGGCTCCGCTGGGCTGTTCCGACAAGGCAGAAAGTCCGGCACCGGAAACTCCGCCGGAAGAACAGCCCACGCCGGAGCCGGAACCAGAAAAGCCGGAGTTCGTGGATGCGAATATGTCGATGGAAGAATTGATGAAAACAGAAGATCCAGACCGTAATTATCGTTTAGTTAGTTATAGAGATGACACGTGTGCTATGTATTCTTTCTTCGACCCTATGACCGAATTGCAACGCGGTACGCCGCGCGACCAATTGCAGTGGGTATCCGAAAAGGTGGACGGAAACAGCGTTTGCTGGACTTATCGTATCACCAACGGAGACCACGACGAAGCCGTGCGTCAGATACTCGAACGCTGGGCCGAAAAAGAAGACGAGGAAGAATAACCGGATTACGATCAGGGAAAAGGATGTTTTCCTCTAAATGTCGTTGCGAGACAGATCGAATCCGACGGTCGCTTATTCGCGGCCTGCGGCTACGTTTATAATTCTGCACTTTCCCTGCGTTCTCTTCTCGGAGGGGGGCTTGGGGTGCATAGCGTCCCAAGCGGTCATGAAGTATGCAATCACGATCAGGAAAAATAAAACCGGTTTAGAAATTATTCTAAACCGGTTTGTTGTGCCCAGGACGAGACTCGAACTCACACGGGCTAATGCCCACCACCCCCTCAAAGTGGCGTGTCTACCAATTCCACCACCTGGGCCTCGATTCCCGCCGCAGCGGGTTTTCAGGTGTGCAAATATAGTGACTATTTTGTTTTTCCCAAAATATACGGCAAAAAAATTGCCGGGTCACGAAACTGACCCGGCAATTCGACGTTGTTTTCGAAGCGTGCGGCGGTCCCGGCAGCGTGCGGCACGGTTGCTTCGGAAAACGGTTTATTCGGCGAAGTCCATCTCTTCGAAGAGGTAGGAAGCGTCTCCGATGCGGTCGATTACGAAAAGCACGTAGCGGATGTCGAGCGCGATGTTGCGGCAGAAAGCCGGGTCGAAGGCGATGTCGCTCATGGTCGAGAGCCACGTGCGGTCGAAATTCACGCCGATCAGCTCGCCCCGGCCGTTGAGTACCGGCGAGCCGGAGTTGCCGCCTGTGGTATGGTTGTCCGCAAGGAAGCAGACGGGAACGGTCGTGCGGCCGTCGATCTCCACGCCCCAGCGTCCGTAGTCCTTGGCGGCGATGATGTCGCGGAGCCGCTGCGGGATGTTGTAGTCGTAAATTTCCGGATTGTCCTTTTCCAAAATACCTTCGACAGTGGTGTAGGGCTTGTGATATACTCCGTCGGCATACCGGTAGCCGCCTACCTTGCCGTAAGCCACGCGCAGCGTGAGGTTGGCATCGGGATAGAAGGCACGCTCCGTATCCCATTCGCGCAGACCCTTGATATAGGTCGTGTAGAGTTCGTTCAGGCGCTCGCTGTTCAGGTTGCGGGTCGAGCACTTGCCCAGTTCATCGAAAATGCGGGTGACCGTCGTCCGAATATCGGCCCGCAGAGCTTCCAGTTCGGGAGCCTCGGTCGATTCGTCCTCCTTGTGCGTGGCTTCGAACATCAGCTCGGCGTATGCTTCGGGCGATCCCAGACGCTCTACTTCGGCGGCGAAGAGCGGTACCATGTACTCTTGCGGGCAGTTGTCGTAATATTCGCGGTACAGCACGCGGAAAAGGTCGCGGTTGAGCGCCTTCACCTGGGGATAGATTTCGTCGCCGAACGAGGGCCGGTTGTAAATCCGGTTGAGCTCGCCGGTTCGGATGGTTTCGCTCATCAGTTCGAGTGCGAAGTAGGCGTCGAAGATGCGGGCGTACTCCGCCTTGAGCTCTTTGAGCACGTCGCGGTATTCGGGCTTGTCCTGGGCCCAGGCTTGGAAGGCCCGTTCGTACTCCTGTTTGCTCGCCACAGTGTTCAGACGCGTCAGACCCAGCGCTTCGCCCTGCCATTTTTTCCAGGCGTTCGAGATGCCGGCGTTGATCGCCGCGTACATGATGCGCATGGCGGGATCTTTCTCCTGCGCCGCATTGATCCGATCGAGCCGTTCGGTGCGGATACGGATTTTCATCGGGTCGCTGCGGTGCACGATGTAATCGACCGCGTCGGAGAGGATGTACTCCTGGGTGTTGCCCGGGAAGCCGTAGATCATCGTGAAGTCGCCTTCCTGAATACCTTCGGTGGAGATCTTGAAATGTTTTTTCGAGCGGTAGGGTACGTTGTCGGGCGAGTAGGCCGCAGGCCGGTTGTCTTTATCCGCATAGATGCGGAACATCGAGAAGTCGCCCGTGTGCCGGGGCCATGCCCAGTTGTCGGTGTCGCCGCCGAACTTGCCGATCGACGAGGGCGGAGTACCTACCAGGCGGACATCGTCGAACTGCTCGTAGACGAACAGGAACTGTTGGTTGCCGTAGTACATCTGCTCGATCGAGGCTTTGTAGCGGCCGTTCTCGCGGGCTTTTTCGAGGATTTCCTCGCGGCTCTCGCCGGCGGCCAGACGCTCGGTGATGTCCTCCATGCGTTTGAGGAACTTGACGTTGAGGTTTTCGTTGGGAAGTTCCTCTTCGCGCGACTGTGCCCAGAAGCCGTCGGTCAGATAGTCGTGCTCGACGGACGACAGGCGCTGGATCGCTCCGTAGCCGCAGTGGTGGTTGGTAATCAGCAATCCTTCCGGGGAGATGAGCTCGGCCGTGCAGCCGTCGTCGAAGAGCATGACGGCGTCTTTGAGCGAAGCCTTGTTGATGCTGTAAATGTCTTCCGCAGTCAGTTGGAATCCTTTGGCGCGCATATCGTCGATGCGCGACGAGATCAGGCTCGGCAGCCACATGCCCTCATCGGCGAGTGCCGTGAGCGAAAGCAGCGCGAGGCAGAGAGTCGAAAAGATACGTTTCATGGATTGTTTTTTATTGATTGAATGAATTGATTGAGTTCGGTATAGACGCGTTGGATCGGCAGCCCCATGACGTTGAAGAACGAGCCGTCGATGCGCTCGATGGCGGCATAGCCGATCCACTCCTGAATGCCGTAGCTGCCGGCCTTGTCCAGCGGATGGAAGTTGTCCACGTAATAGACGATCTCCTCGCGGGTCAGAGCCCGGAACCAGACATTGCTGCGTACGGAGAAGCTCCGGCGCCGGCGGGCCGTGCGGAGCGTGACGCCCGTGACCACCGTGTGACGATGGCCCGAGAGCCGTTCGAGCATCCGGATCGCATCTTCGCGGTCTTCGGGCTTGCCCAACACCTCGCCGTTCAGGATAACGACGGTGTCTGCCGTCAGCAGGATTTCGTTTTCCGCGAGCGGCCGGGGATAAGCACGGCTCTTGAGTTGCGAGAGGTAGCGGGGCACCTGCGTCGCGGCCAGCGTCGCGGCCTTTCGTGGGGCGTCACCAAGGCCGAGAAAGATGAGTACGTCGAGCTGCTCAAGCGCCTGGACCTTGGTCTGGACACGCGTCTCAACGCCAAGGTCGGCCTGCTCTCGGGTGGCCAGCGCCAGGCACTCACCCTGCTGATGGCCACGCTCACCAGGCCGCGCCTGCTGCTGCTCGACGAGCACACCGCGGCGCTCGACCCCAAGACGGCCTCTAAGGTGCTTAACCTGACCGAGGAGATCGTCGACGAGAACCACCTGACCACGCTCATGGTCACGCACAACATGAACGACGCCATCCGTCTGGGCAACCGTCTGATCATGATGCACGAAGGCCACGTGATCTACGACGTGGCGGGCGATGAGAAGAAGTCGCTCACCGTAGCCGACCTGCTGCAGAAGTTCGAGGAGGTCTCGGGAGGCGAGCTCGCCAACGACCGCATGCTGCTGAGCTAAAACCTGCCAAAAAGGGACAGGTTTATTTTGGTAGGTTTTATCTGCGCAAACGTCAAAACCGCCGCAAAGGGACAGACGCCCTTGCGGCGGTTTTCGCATATTATGTCGATAATCCAGCGTCAGCAGGAACTACTGGTTAAGGACTAAGGAAACTGCCACGAGAAGCTCTCTTCCCCGTCTCGCCTTGACCGCCGCACTCCTTGCCGGCGTGCTCGCCGGCGCCCCAGCTTACGCCACCGCGGCCACCCATCTCAAGTTATCGGCCCGTCCGATGTGATCGGACGGGCTTCTTGGTGGGTATCATGGTTGGACGATCATTAGGAGGTTTTCCCTACATGGAATTGTTTGAGCCGATTCTTCATTTCTTTGAGCAACGGTGGGTCCACAACATCATCTGGGCCGTCATCTTGGCGATAGGCACCGCCGTCGCCACCAAGGTCGTATCCAAGACCCTGCGTCACCTGCTCAATCGCGACGACAACCCGCTTCCGGCATCGAGCATCTTCATCAACATCGCACGCGCCGTCATCTGGATGATCGGCGGCAGCTTTAT
>ENA-OPDF01002048-OPDF01002048.1-human-gut-metagenome-genome-assembly--contig:-NODE-2048-length-10886-cov-2.245868_pt1 | contig 10886 bp, 8 predicted proteins | sample MGYA00241575_ERZ501501 | MGnify/ENA primary metagenome ERZ501501 (study PRJEB25962, sample SAMEA1972229) | human gut metagenome | biome: human gut; feature: human-associated habitat; material: faeces... | reverse complement strand
CTTTTCCTTCGTGACGGTGTTAGAATATTCCGTAAACGCCGCGTTGAGGGACGCGGCATCCTTCGCGCGGAAAAAGACGTAGTATTTCGGGACCAGCCCGCTTTTGTCCTTTTTCAGCGCGTAATCCACGCGGTACTTCCGCGCCACACGGTCAAAATCCTTGATGTTCTGGTCCGTGATCTCGATGCTCGTCAGGTTCGGCTCCGCGGCTTTGAGCGCTTTGAGCGTCTGCTTGCCGTGATACTTCACCGCGCCGGGGACAGTCTTCTCGATTCTTTTCTGCTTCTGGTGGGCAAGGTATTTGGAGATCATCCATTTGAGCAGCCGCCCGGTCATTTTCACGGCGTTGATCGACAGCGTGAGTGTTTTCTGTTCTACTTCCTCCTGCAATGGGAATCCTCCTTTCCAGCGTCAGGAACCGTACAGATCGTGGTTTACCTGCGCCGCGTAGTAGTGGTCGATGGTGCTGGGGGCGTTGAACAGCACCGCCAGCAGGTATTTTTTGATATTGCGGATGTAGGTCGTGTTCTTGCCCATGCACTCAAAGGCGTAGTCGATGTGCATAGGCGTGAGCTTTAAGAGCTTGTCCCGGACGAGCTGCGCCGGGTATTCATCCCCGGCGACCACGATGGTCTTCTTTCGGGAGCAGAGCGTTTCCACCATCAGGTCTACGATTTCGTCCAGCCGCTCCCGGTCATAACGCTCCAGCAGAATGTTATATTCCAGATTTTCAAGCACCAGCTCTCTCGCTGCTTCATATCCCATCGCATCACATCCGTCCCCCTGCCGGTTGGACGGAGGTTCCGGGATAGATGGATCAGGATTTGATAAGTCCGTACTGGATTGTTTTTTATTTTCTTGATCTATATTTAATTCTGCGGGCTTTTCCGTACACGGCGAAACCGTATCCGGGGTATCCATATCCGGGTTTTCCGTATGTGGTAAAGCCGTATCCGGTTTGGGCGTATGCGGACACTCATAGATCGTGTACTCGGTATCGGTGATCCTGCCCCGGCTGTCCCGCAGCTGCCGCCGCACAAGATAGCCGCCTGCTTCTAACTCCTTGAGCGAAGCGCCGATAGCGTCCACGCCCTCCTTGCAGATCGAAGCCAGACCGCGTGTGGTGTAGTCCCATTCCTCGGGGAGCGAGAGCATCATGGACAAAAGCCCCTTGGATTTGAGCGTTAATGCCCGGTCTTTCAAGTGGTAGTTGGACATGACGGTGTAGTTCCGGTTTTTGCTGACGCGAAAGATTGCCATAAACGATCACCTCCAGTTTTCCGCGGTTCGTTACGCCGCTTTTTTCGTGATTTTCAGAACGTCCAGCCCATACCGCGCCACCAGCAGCGCGTGAATGATAAGCCGAAACGCGCTGAGCGGTATGACCTCGGGAATGGCAAGGTCCGCTGCCGTTACCTGCTCAGTCCCGTCATAGATGCTTCGCGCAGCGGCAATGACGGCGTAGGCGGGATGGGACGCGCCGCGCGTCTGGATTTTGCGAAAGTCAATGGTGCGCTTGGTAAAGCATTGCGCCGCGCGGCGGTACACGTCGTTGTCTGAGGTCAGAAGGTACAAAACGGCATAATACTTCGGCGTGTCCCGGCGCTTGTAGTAGCGGTTGACCGCCTGCTGAGTCTCCATGCGCCGTATGTGCTTTTCGTTCTGCCAGAGCGTGCCGTCGAACGTTTCAAGCAGCATCCGCAGCCGCCAGCGGAACACGCTGTCCGCAGGGAAGGATTCGCGCAAAAGTTCCTCATAGCCCACAACGCCTGCTTCAATGCGCTCGGCAAGATACAAGCAGCGCGGCGCAGTACAGCCGTCTTTCCGCGTAAACGCCGTGCAAAGGCGGCAATCCACGTCTTCCGGTGTGTAGCGGAAGGTATTGATAAACATAAAGACCTCCTTCAAAATGGGCATAAAAAAAGCTGGACAACCTATGTCCAGCATCCTTATCGTTCCTGATCGCGCTGCCGCTTTTTTACCCACGCCTCCAGCAGCTTAATGATGGTTTCCTGCATCCGCTGGGGCGTATAGGAGCGCGGGAAGTATTTGCGCAAGACATCACCGGAGAATGTGATGTCACATTTCTCCGGTTTCTTCTGCTCCATCATAATATCCAGCATTGTATCATCGTTGAGCTTGCCTGCCTGCGAGAGTTTTTTCATCCGCTGTGCCTGTGACAGCGACGGCGTGGCCTGTTCGCTGTCGATGGCGGTCAGGAGCATTTGCTGTTCCTCCGGCTTGAGGTAGGACAGTTCGACGGCAGGCGTCATGGCGATTTTCTTGTCATCCACCATTTGCTGCAATTCTGGTTGTAACTCGGTCAGGCGTATATATCGTTGAACCTGTGTTTTGCTTTCACCAGCTTCATCCGCGACAATCTGAACGCTGCGCTTTCCATCATAATTGTGACCAACTTGGTCACAATTTCCCGCAGTTGAGATTTCAGCGTTTTTTGCCGGTCTGCCAGCCTTGCGCCGAATCGCGTCCAGCTTCATTCTGTACGCCTGTGCGCGTTCACTGGGGAGAATATCTTCTCTCTGAATGTTGCTGTCCACCATGAGGATCGTCGCCGTATCGTTGTCCATCTCGCGGACGATGCACGGCATATCTGTTAAACCTGCAAGCTCGCTGCCGTGCTTGCGCCGGTGTCCGGCGACGATCTCATAGCCGCCATCCTCGCGCGGACGGACGATGCCGGTGGCAAAATGATTTTGCGTATTGAAGATACCGACCTTGAGCGTTCCAGCGCGCACATGAAACGGATGGTTCGGAAAGGGATGCAGCTCGGCAAGCGGAATCCGCACAACTTTTTCGCAGGATTCTTCCGCGCGGCTTTCCTCGGTGGAAAACAGATCATCGAGCGAGGTCAGATTTATGCTTTTGGCGGAGCTTTTCAACCTTCAGCACCTCCTTCGTCAGTTCTCGATATGCCGCCGCGACCTTGCCGTTGGGGTCGTGCGCGTAAATGCTTTTGCCCTCGGCGCTGATCTCCGCCGCCCGGACGGACTGCGGAATGTCCGACGCGAACACTTTCAGTTTGCTGCCGTAGGTGTCGCGCAGCAGCGCACTGACCTCGCGGGCGTAGTTTGTTCGGCTATCCACCATCGTCAGCAGAATCCCGTCGATGCGCAGCTTCGGATTGATCTGCCGCCGTACTTTGGCAACGGTCTGTAAAAGCTGTTCCAAGCCCTTCGCGGGGAGATACTGCGCCTGTACGGGAATGAGAACGCTGTCCGCCGCCGCAAGCGCGTTGATCGTGAGCATCCCCAGCGACGGCATACAGTCGATGAGGATGTAATCATAGTCACGTTTTACGGTGTCCAGATATTGTTTGAGAATCTTTTCCCGCGACATGACGTTCACCAGCGAAACCTCCAGACCGGACAGCTCGATATTTGCGGGCATGAGGTCCACACCCTCCGCATGATGCAAAATGCCCTCTTTCGAGGGCATTGGTTCGTCCATGAGCGTCTTGCCCATGACGGTTGCAAGCGTGACCGGCAGTTTGTCCGGCGTAGGAAATCCAAGGCTCAGTGTCAGCGACCCCTGTGGGTCAGCATCCACCAGCAAGACGCGCTTGCCAGCCTGCGCCAGACCGATACCAAGATTTGCGCACGTCGTTGTCTTTCCCACGCCGCCTTTCTGGTTGGCAATGGCGATAACTATTGTATTCACATATTTTACCTCCTTGAGATAATTTTGTTCAAAAAAAAGTGTGACAAGAAAATAGTGGAAGTCAGTTTGTTAACTATGCTTCAAATCGAAATTGTCTAAGATGTATATTATTCTGTTGAATGTGAACGCAAATTAGTATATAATAACAAATACAACATACATTGAACAGATGCTAAGTGAACCATAATAGAAACTACTGAATTCAGTTTAGCGTATGTAATAAATATTGATACTCGTAATGATAAAATACACAGGATAAACAAATCCGTTTGGGAGGGCAAATGATGAATGAAATTGACATTGTTGAAAGTACCATGTCTACTGATGTAGGAGATACAACAGCTAACCGTTTCCGATATCAATGGGTATGCTCTGCAATCTCATGTTGTGCTCTCCTTGATGATAAAGCTGATATTGAAGAAGTTTTCTGTGAACATCACGAAGATATTTTGCTTAAACGCAGAGATGGAAAGTATATAGGAGTCCAAGTAAAGACAAGGGATAGCACTCAGCCGTTATGGAGCGCCAGCGATGAAATAGTCTTGAAGTCTTTTGCACGGTTTACGGTTCTAAATCTTCAATTTCCAGGTCAATTCTGTGAATTTACATTTTCTACAAATCATCCGATGCAGTCAAGAAGAAATGGTCAAGATGTATGCTATTTACTTGACTCCATAAAATCACATGTGAATTATGATGAAGTCGAACGAGCAGGACAGACGTTTATAAAGAGAATTGCAAAAATAGCTGAAGTTTCTGAAGATGACACATTCAAGTCTTTGAAAAAAGTAACTGCAAGTAGTAGCTTTCCTAAATTACGAGATGCGACTGTCCGACTGATAGCTGACTTGTCTGAAGTATGGAGCAGAGGCAGTGAAATTACATACACCAAACTGGATGAAGCTGCAAATAAGTTAATAAATGCTTGCGCTAATGCAGCTTCTTTGTCTGTTCTGGAGATATTACCTGCATATTTAAACTTGACATCAAATGGCTTAGAACGTAGCGTATGCGAGCAAATCGAGAGTAAGCGATTTGACCGTCAGAAAGTTGAAACCATCTTACTTGAATCGCTAGATGATAAATTTCCGCTTATCCGGGGAGAAAATCTGCTTGACGATGTATGCACAACAAATAAAGAACTGCTACGCAAAAAACTTTCCGCAGGAGGTTTTTCGGTCGTATCTACTACTTTTGCCGAGGATCTATGTGATGCGTCAGATTATGCTGGAATGAAACTGGTACAGAAATATGGTAAAGAGATTGGCTTGCAAAAATACAATGAGCTTAAGTTAAAAGTCCAAGGAGATTCTGCACGAGCTTTTGAACAAGCAAAGCAAGCTGATGATCCATTTGGAGTACAAATGCTAGATAATCTCCGAGTTGAAATTAAAGAAAGGGTAAATTCAAATGAAGACTTATATGGATACACCTCTGGGCATCTAGAGGGACTGGCATATACACTTACATCACAATGCAAAATAGCGTGGAGCATTAATCGCCCGTGGGAGGAACGATGATTGATTATGTAGAACTGCTTGCCAATCTCGATGAAAACCCCGTATTGCATGAAGCTCGTTTGTTGCTACTTTTACTGGCTTTTGCTGGAGATGATAATAGCGGTTCAATCGATGACATAGCTAAACTTGCAAAGCTTGATTTTTTGCTTCGATACCCCACTCTATTAAAAAAAGCACTAGAAGTAAAAGGATGTTCTACAAAGAGTTTTTTCGTTGCTGATAATGAGATGTTTAGCGTTGAGTCCGAGATGGTTCGATACCGTTTCGGACCGTGGGATTGTCGATACAGGCTATTTCTAAATGTACTTGTCAGTGAAAAACTGATAAATATTTCATCGGCAGATTACAAAGTTGTAATTTCTTTGACCGAGCAGGGATTTTGTTTTGCAAAGGAATTAAGCAAACAGCCTTCATTGCAGATATATAGCAATCGTGCGCTTATCTTGAAAAGGCATTTTAATTTAACCTCGAAAAACTTAACGAATTTTATTTATAACACATTCCCTGAAATCGTTTCTTTGGATTCTGGAACGAGGATAATAATATGAAAATAATTCTGGATCAATTACAAGTTCAAACTAAGCAAAGCAATGAACGTATCGGTTTTTCAGACACCATAACATATATATACGGTCCAGTTGGAAAAGGAAAATCTACGTTGGCACGTCTGATTGATTACTGTTTTGGTGGAGATTTAGAGAATACGCCAGCAATCCAGCAAGAATTTGTGTCAGCCACATTGTACGCACAATTTGGTTCCTATAAATGCACTTTAGAGAGGAGCGCAAATGATACCTCTGCGGTGAGATTAACGTGGTATGAGTCTGAAGCCAATAAAGGTTCTGTTGTTGCACCTATTCGAGTTCGAGCGGAAGCAGAGCCGATCATTCAGGAAACAGAATTGTATAACCTCAGTGACATGGTTTACTACTTATGCGGAGTTGAGCCAATTAAAGTGCGACAAAAAAGCCGCGATGCCGACTCGCCCTTAATTAGACTAGGCTTTAGGGACATCTGGAGATATTGCTATTTGGAGCAAGTGCATCTAGACTCATCTTTCTTTAGATTTGAAGATCCGTTTAGAGGTCGCAAAAGTCAAGATGCAATGAGATTCTTTACCGGACTGTATTCTGAGCGTTTTAGCCAATTAGAAAATGACCTGATGAAGGCAGTCGATGAGCAACGGGCAAAACGGGAAGCCGTAAAGCAAATTCGAGAATTTATGGACAAGTTCTCGCTTGGTTCGGAAAGTGATATTATCGAAGAATTAACTAATACCGAGGTGCAACTATCTGATGCCAAAAGGAAAAAGATGGACTTGCATCAAAAAAGAAGCACTGAGATTCATCCGACAGACCAATTACGAGTAAAACTTGTTCAGCAAGGTGAAAAAATCTTGCAACTACGAACTGCAATTGAAGATTCCAAGGAAATGGTAAATGAGCAACGCCGGTTATACTCGGAACTCATTACTGCAAAAATTAAGGATGAGCGGTTATCTCAAGCCAATATGTTATTTGCGGATGTGCATTTTGAATGCTGTCCTGAGTGTGGAATGCCGGTAACCAAAAATGAAGATGAAAACTTATGTAGCCTTTGTGGGAAGTGGAAAAAAGTACATAAAGAAAGCAACCCATTAAACGAAGAAGTTGTTAGAAAAGATATTAATATCAGAATCGATGAATTAGCGGACGCCATTAAACGCAGGGACGCCACAGTTCAGAAGATGGAAGAGGAATTGAGCAATGCACTTGCTCAAAAAGAGCGGTATGATGCTAGACTGCAAGAGGATTTGGCTAACTATGACTCTGCAATTATTGAAGAAATCAGGCAAACAGAAAGAACGATTGCTACGCTTGAAGAACGTATAGCATCTTTATCAAAACTTCGACAAATGCCACAAGCAATAAATGCGCTGGAGGAAAAAGCGGGAGCTATTCAAGGTGAAATTGATAGACTAAGAACTGAGTTAGAGCTTGAGCGTGGGAAACTCGCTCAGGCTGATGAAACGGTTCAGGCAATTGCCGAAGAATTTAAGCGTATAATGCTTAGCATTCATTATCCGGGAGTCTATATTGATGATTGCATTTCAATAGATCCAAGGAACTGGCGTGTAGAAATCGCTCATGATAACTCTTCTTGGAGTTTCTGGGATACTGGCAGCGGTGGCAAAAAAACACTTTTTAACGTTTGCTATGCTCTGGCTGTTCATTCAGTTGCAGTAAAACGTAACCTACCTGTTCCATCTATTCTAATTATAGATAGTCCGACAAAAAATATCAGTGATGACGAGAATCCAGAACTTGTTGCATCCCTATACAAAGAGATATACCAGCTTGCTATCGAATGCAGAGAAAAGTTCCAGATGATACTCATAGACTCTGATTTTGTTTCCCCACAGGTCGAAATCCCCGATTTGCTTACTAGACGTATGGCTGGAACCGAAGATGCTCCAAGCCTTATACCATATTATGAGGGGCCTTGAAATTTAGGAGAATTACAATGACAATTAATAAGCGGGTTCAAATGCTATCCCAGATAGATTTTGGGGATATTGATGGCTCGGGTGAGCCTAAATTGGATCAGTATTTTTTGGATAATGATTACTGGAATAGAGTTGTTGAGAAGAAAACATTCTTTGTAATTGGGCGAAAAGGAACCGGGAAATCTTCAATTTACCGCATGATTGGCGAACAAGCTGCAAAAAAAGGTGTGCTTATTGAAAATAAAGATTTTGGCGATTTCCCATTTGAAAGGTTACTCAAACTAGACGATGATAATTTTGCTAAGCCGAATCAATATCAAAGCATTTGGGAAAATCTCATATTAAATATTTTCGCAAAGATGCTAAGTGACAATCCGATTCCAGAAGATGAAAGCAATTGTTATTTCCGAGCAATCTCTTCATACGCAAGTTGTTGTCTCGGAAATATTGTTGAAATGCACAAAGAAGTTATCACTCGAACAACAAAAACTGGAGTCGGATTAAATTTCAATTTTCTTACAGGCACGCGGGAAATAGAAAAAACGCTATCTATCGGTACTGGAAATAATAATATTGCAATGATTAATTCTTCGTTAGAGTCATTAATCATTAATTATTTTGCTACCTGTCCAGACAGCCGCAGAGCAATCATTCAGTTTGACCGCCTTGATGATAACTATAACCAGTATCAAGATACTGAACAGTACTACCAAGCAATAATTAGTCTTTTCAAAGTGGTCTATCGCCTTAATCAGTCTTTCAGAGCAAAAAGAATTACAGCTTCAAAAATTATCCTATATCTCAGAACGGATATTTTAAATGAGCTTGGAAAAAGAGATGCAGAAAGTGCAAGATGGGATGACTATTGCCTTCTAATTAATTGGGCAATTGTCAATAGAAATGACTGGGAAAACTCAAAGCTCCTACAGATGATAGATAAACGTATATCAGCATCATTTGGCGATGAAAATGTTCGCTTCGCTGACATCTTTAATAGTGAAGCAATCGATCTCAGATCTCCGGCCGGAAAACTCCATGATGTATTTCAGTACATGGTTGAAAAAACAATGCATCGCCCAAGAGATTTGATTCAGTTTTGCAAATATGTGCAAAAAGAATCTGAAGAAACCGGAACACTTTATTTTAGAACCATAAAAAATGCCGAAAAAAGCTATGGATACTGGCTCGTAAATAGTGAACTAGCAAATGAAATTAATCCGATACTGAAAAGCACAGATACATTGTACGAACTTCTAAAGCTGTTGGGTAGTCGCCCATTCTCATTATCTGATTTTTATGAACGATACAAATCAAGTAAATTCAATGAGATGGAAAAAGATGAACTCGCATATTACTTATATGACGTAGGAATTTTTCAAAATATAGATATGACACAGCACCCTGCAAGATTTCGTACGTCCTTTCGTAATAGAGGAAAACTTGATCGAAATATGAAAATTGTTATTCACCCCGGTGTATGGACTGGGATAAATGCGTAAAAAGAATGTGAACGCAGCGATACGCGCCCGGTTCGCATTCAGCCGCTATTTTGGTGGATATACACCGCATGGCTGCCGCTGCGTTCGCATACAGAGCTAAAAAATACAGCGAATTTTACTGCGGCACGAATCCCTATCAAAAACAAAGAAAGCGGGCCGGTTTTAGCATCTTTCAAACATTTTATCTGTTTGAAGTGAGCTAAAACCGGCCCGCTTGGGAGAGCGTTCGGTTCGCATCCGAGAGGTCGAGAGTTCGAGTCTCTTCAGGTCCACCAAAATGTTCGGAATTTTCTGATTTTCGCAGAAGATTCCGAACTTTTTTGTATCTTTCAAAATCAGGCGCTCTCAACAGTCGCAATTCTGCCACCATTCGGTTCGCATCCCACACAAAGCCGTCTGAAATCATCAAAGGAAACACGAAATTCAACCTCCAAACGGTAATCCCGGTACACATAGACGGCCTTGATAAGCTGCGATACGATCATCTTCTTCGCTTCAAAGGTGCAGTTGTCGTAAAGATCAGCCCAGCTTTCCAGTTTCTCAAATTCGGCCTGTTCCTGCGCGGCGCTTTCCAGTTGATGCTCCATGTCGGCTTTTTGTGCGTCTACCTCCTGTGAAAGCTCTGCGATCTCTTCTTTGCATTTTGCAACAAGGCTGTTCAGCAGGTCAACATTCAAGCGGCTTTTACCGCGAATGACGTTGATTGTTTCGGCTTCATAGTCAGAAAGCTCCTTTTGCTTTTCCTCCAGCCGCATGGCAGACATTTTGTAGCGGCTTCTGGCAAGCGCTGCGGCTTTTTCGTGCTGCTCGGCGATCAGACTATCCTTGGCAGAAACGCGGATTCTGGAGAGCTGATAGCGCACCAGAGCGTCCACAATTTCATCCAGCTTGATAACGCCGTAGCCGGATTGACCGTCGCAGAGGTCAGGATGCCGGGCCTTAAAATGGCATTGATAACGGCTTTTGACCTGATTGCGCACCGTTCCATCTTTGCGGATATACTTCTTGCCGGAGGTCGTCAGCGTCAGCCGGTTTTTACAATGCCCGCAGAAGATATTCCCTACCAACAGAGAACTGCCGCGCAGATTTAGCGGCGTATCCGCATGGTGTGTTGTCCGTTTTTCCATTAACTCCTGCGCTCGTCGAAAGGTCGCTTCGTCCACGATCTGAAGCTCTGGAATGATTTCCGATTCAGCGTTTCCGTTTGAAATTACACCCATGTATAGCTTGTTCTTTATCATGCGGACGATCGTTGTATTCGGAATCATGGAACCGTCTGCGCGGCGAATCCCGTTTTCCAAAAGGTAGTGGGAAATCCTCTGCGCGCCGTAGCCTTCGTTGACATATTTGTAAAAGATGAAACGCACGATTTCTGCGGCGTCCTCGTCGATTACAAAATCATTGACCTCTTGATTCTTCTTATTGATCCGTCCTTGCTTCTGGAGCTTGTAGCCAAATGGTACAATGCCGCCGGTGAAGCAGCCGATCATGCGGGCGACGAAGTACACCATCGTCGCGGAGGACGCGATGGCTGTGAACGTGTCGCCGGTGTGCTCGGTCAGGATGCGCGGCGCCTGCGCGTTGATGGCGACGTCCACGCCCACGTGCGCCACGATGCCGAGGAAGCACAGGAGCACGATGCGGTCGGAGAACAGCAGCTTGAAGCAGCGGCCGATGGTAGTGGTGCCGGCGTCAGGCGCGGGC
>ENA-OPDF01002041-OPDF01002041.1-human-gut-metagenome-genome-assembly--contig:-NODE-2041-length-10902-cov-2.340278_pt1 | contig 10902 bp, 10 predicted proteins | sample MGYA00241575_ERZ501501 | MGnify/ENA primary metagenome ERZ501501 (study PRJEB25962, sample SAMEA1972229) | human gut metagenome | biome: human gut; feature: human-associated habitat; material: faeces... | reverse complement strand
CGCGCCAGCCAGGACGCGATGAAATATAACTGCAAGGATGTGCTGTGGCTCGACGCGGCGGAGCATAAGTATGTCGAGGAGATCGGCACGTCGAACGCCTTCTTCCGCATCGCGGACGAAGTTATCACCGCGCCGCTTGATTCCGGCACGATCCTGCCCGGCATCACGCGCGATTCTGTCATCCAGCTGCTGAAAAAGCCAAACCAAGCGCTTTTAAGAGAGCGATCAGGAAGTTCATGAATTTCAGTGACTTCGACACCCTTTACATCAGTCCCAACCGGTATAATTACGCATTGATGACTACCCATTTCAGCAACTTTGAATATTATTCCGTTACCAGCAATCTGCCCCAACCGCAGAAGCTGAGTTTCTCTCCCAATCCGCATAACAAGATAGGATTGTACTTCGGCTGGCGATGGATCTTCCTGGGATGGTCTGTAGACGTGGACGACATTTACCGGAAGACCAACCGAAGGAACAAGGGAACAGAGTTCGATTTAAGTCTATACAGTTCCAAGCTGGGAGTGGACATCTTCTACCGTCGCACAGGTAACAACTATAAGATTCATAAGATCAACGGTTTCCCGGAAGATGTCCCCGCCAATTACTCCGAAAAGTTCAATGGAATAAAAGTAGATATCAAGGGATTGAACCTATACTATATCTTCAACAACCGCAAATTCTCCTACCCTGCCGCTTTCAGCCAGTCAACCAATCACATTTTCGAGTGCATATTCCAGTTCTTTGAGCTGCATCTTTGTCCTGTTATAAGTGAACAAAGGCTGCGAAATACGTAAAGACAGATTATGCTTGAAGGAGGTATTGTTGCCACCGGAAGTCCTGTTGGAAGCGTCCTGCCAGGAAAAGTCATTATATAGAGAGATGGTTCCGTCTGTCCATTTTATGGGTTGCGTGATACCGAATGAAGCCGATGACATTTTGGTCTCGTTGGCATACCATTTACTGTTGAAATTATCGTATTGGTTGTTACGGGTATACCTGAAAGGAGTGACATCCAATGAAAATTGTGATTTCAGGGAAGCATCCTGAGCTTTTAGATTCAATTGACGTTGCTCGAGGCTGAGTTTGCTTTGAATCAGTGAAGGACTGTGTTCGAAAGCCGTGTTCAATGCTTTTTCGAGTGTAAGTACTTCCTGTGCATGCGCACTATATAACCCGCTGAGGGTTAAAAGACCGAGGACCAAAGTTTGTTTAAGCATATTGTCTGCGTTTATCGGGTTATTCGTTTATTATTCTTCTGTGGCTGTAAATTTAACGGCGTCTGCAATGACGTAATCTCCGGAAACTTTATCTGTCAAAGTGATGATGACTTCTCCTTGAGGTAGATAGAAATTCCCGATCGAAACCCATCCTTCGGTTTCTTCATCCAGGTCCAGTGTCACCGATTCTTTCTCTTTATCGTATTGGATGGTATAAGTCTGATTACGTTCCTCTTTGTGACGACCGCGGCGTCTGTCCATAAAAAATATTCTGCCCGACATTTTTGCATTCCAGATGGACACCTCGTAGTAACCGTCTTTAGGGATTTCCGTTTTCCATTCTACGGCATTGGCCCCACTGCCTTTATTTTTATAAACCGCAGAGTTTATCGTTTCACCGTAGCAATAGTCGGCGGCTATGGCCGTCCATTGGGAAGGCATCCACCAGGGCATAAAATTCTTATACTTTTCGTCATCTTTTTTCTTGAAAAGATCCTTCAATTTATGCCGGTTATTCGAGGCGATCGTCCTGAATCCCGGATCCTCATTGTCGATAATGATTTCATTCGGATTCGGCTTGAAGACATCCGGGTTTATCGGATAAATTCCCGAAGTAGTATCGCTGATCGTATTGTCGATTTTAGAAAAATTGAAATTATGCGATGTCGGTAGGTTGTGTGAAATATTGGTATTTATCGAAATATTGGCCGGACGCTCGTCACTGATAATCTTGATTTCCCGGGCTTCTCCGGCCGGAATAATGTAATTTTTCTTCTCCGTTTCAAAACTCATACCGCCTCCTCCGCCTTGCATGACTTCCGTACTGATGATAGCATCTATGTCGGAGGGATTGTTGACCTTGAATTTAATTTGGTATTTGGTAAACTCATCCAACACAATTTGATTGGCATCCACATCCTTGATATAGATGGTCGGGGTATGGGAGGCCGTATACCAGGTGTCGATAAAATCGGACAACCGAATCCCGAACCTCTTCTCTATTTCGTATCGGAGTGTATCGAACGGTATATTCTGGAACTGACGGCTAGTAAAAAATGCCTTTAGGAATTGATTGAAATCTTCCTGTGTGATCCGGGAAGTGATATAGTTATTCAATGCTGCACTTTTCAATTTCAGCAATTCATAGAAAATTTCCGGCTTCAGTTCGGTATCTCCGATCGCTGTCTCGAAACTATGTGATTCCAGATAGAGGTTGGCTCGCTGTTTGTCGTTGATGATACCTCCCCAGAAACGGAAGCCCTGATCGGAAGAAGTATTCATCATGTTGTTGACTGCGATGTCGATTACCGGATATTCGGGAGAGCTGATGTAGTTCGTATGTCCGAACAACATCGGAGTGATATTGGATTTATTGATCAGTTTATTGTCCGGATTCCAGCCATTTTGGCTGTTTTCGGAGGTTAAAGAGCTCACGAAACGATTGAAGAGGGAAATATTTTGTTCCGTCTCGTCCATAGGGCCCCCATGCCGTCCCCATTCATTCATCCGTCTTCTTTCTGCCTCAAAATCCTGGCCTAGAGAAATTCCTCGTTCCGGGACGAAGAGGATTTCAGGCATGACATATTCGGTATAACCTTTCCAGTTACGGGCATAAGTGGCAAATTGTTCCGGGGTTTCGGCTAAGACAAATTTTCCGAAAGGATAATCCCGGTCTTTCTCTATTTCCAGGCTGTTTTTTACTTCCCGAATGACTCCGGGCAAGGTATCGGATAAGGGTTCGAAGTATTTTGAAAAATAATCGTGGCCTTTAAAGTAATAGATCTCGTAATCCGTGGAATCTACCCGTAAAGCCTTTTTATCATAATCGGCGATGGTTAGACTGATTCCGGGCAAGGCGGAGGTATTCGTAAAGGTGATGACCGAACCGTCGATCTTACTTTTGCCTTGTGACAAAACGGTCTTGTCGCCTTCATAATGAACGGTAAGTGTATAGTCTGTGAAATTCTTCCTGACATTGTACGGAGCTCCCGGGTTAACGGGGGCGATGGTTACCGGATACCAGATACATTCGGGAGTCAATAGGGTAAAGGTATTACTCAGCCATGCATAACGTTTTCCGAAACGCCAGAATACTTGCGGTACCTCCGTGTCCAAATAGTCTTCTTTCAGGACATCGGTATAACAAATGTTTTCACTGATTTTCCCTTCATAATTGATTGTCAGTGTAAGTTCTTCCTGTTGCTGAATGGGTTGATCCACAACGATAACCTGGTGATCTCTTCGGAAGAGCAGGTTTTTCCCGGCCATTTCTACAGAGGTAACCGTTAACTCCGGATTGAGGTAAAAAATAATTTTGTCCAGCACCTCGGTGTTGTTATTGACCACTTTGACGGTACTTTTGCCTGCCAGTCTGTCCCCTCGGGGAGTAACCGAAAGATCGTTTACCAACAGGTCGACATGGGGAGCATCGGCATATTTATCGAATGTCGTGATATACTGATTGCGGAGATCGAGCTGATGATTATAATGCAGGATGTATAACAATCCTCCGAGACAGGCTGCCAATAGAAATAGTGAGCTAAAAGTATATACGACAGCTATTTTCCACGGTTTGTGAGGCAGACGTTTCACCAGAGCGATGGTCATGCTGATCAGGCCGATTCCTGCCAGTAGATAAGAAAACCGCTGGAGTAAAAAAAGCCGGAGATCGGCATGTCCCGTGACATCTGAAAATATGGCCGGGATATTTACTCCGAAGAAATCGAATACCCCATATAACGTATCGGTCAGGTAAAAGAAAACAGTGCCGATAATTCCCAGCATTACGATGAAAGTGACCGCCTGATTTTTAAGGATGCACATGGCCGTAAAGGATAAACCCAGGACAAACAACAGGGAAGGTACCGAAATCGTCAATAAATAGAATAGATATGGAAACAGATCGAACGGAGATTTATTGATCAGTATGTTTAAAAAAGCCGTAAATAATAAGGTGATAATGTTCAGTGTAATGAAAACCTTTACAATACCCCAGGTCTTACCGACAATATAGTCGGCATTACTCATCGGCCGGACATAGATGACTTCGGCGGTATCGAGTTTTTTGTCTCTTTTCAGGAAGCTGCCGGCCAGAAATACGACGATGACCGATTGAGCGATATTATAAAAATAAGTGTTACAGAATGGCATCAGTGAAGAAACGGCGATTCTCGGCCAAAGATTATCCATCCGGTTGACGATACCGGTTTGATAACCCAACATAATGGCAGAGATGAATAGCAGCGCGAGTATGGCAAAAATACGAAACAACCAGCTTCGTTTCACCAGTTTTACTTCGTATCGGGCAATAACATTTATATGGTTTAAATTCATATCAAAACATTAATACATTATTAATTAAATAGGTCTCCACCGATTTTTTCGCTATACATTTCCATTTTATCCTTTAGCAGATAGTCCATAAAATAGACGTAAGCATGTTCGATATTGGGGATAATGGCTTTGCCGTCGAAACCTTCCAATTTTTCGGTTACGATTTGGATCTCCCAGCCTCCTTCCGAAGGAATAGTAGAAATGATCGGATATTTTTCCTTGATTTGCTGCAATTCAGGGTCGGTAACGAAGATTTCCCATACTTTCCCCCGGACTAATTCAATCATATCGTCCGGAGAACCTTCGAATTTCAATTCTCCCTTGTTCAGTAAGGCCAGTTTTTTGCAGGTGCTGGATATATCCCCCACAATGTGAGTGGATAAGATAATGATGACATCTTTATCACTGACTTCCGAAAGGATATTTCTGAACCGGATTCGTTCTTCCGGGTCCAGACCTGTCGTCGGTTCATCGACGATGATGACTTTCGGATTACCGATGATCGCCTGTGCAATCCCAAGACGTCTTTTCATACCACCCGACAACCGGTTAGCCCAACGGTCCCTGACTTCATACAAACCGACCTTTCTCAGCATCTCATCGACGATTTCCGACCTTTTCCGGGTGCCTTTTATTCCCGCCAGTCCTGCCCCGTAGTCTAGAAATTCCCAGGTTTTTAGTTTTTCGAAAAAACGGAAATCCTGAGGTAGATAGCCTAAAACAGAACGAATAGCCTTACGATCGCGCAAAATATCGTAATCATCGAAAAAAATAGTACCTGAAGAGGGATTTTGCAAAAGAGTCATAATCCGCATCAACGTCGTTTTACCTGCTCCGTTAGGCCCCAGTAAACCGAACATGCCGGGTTCTATATTCAGGTTCAAGCCGTTTAACGCCTTATGACCATCCGGGTAAACCTTGGTCAAATCTTGGATTTTGATATTCATATTCCTGTTTTTAAAGCTCTACTTGCAAATTTTGACTATAAATATAATAAAAGATGTTAACTTTGTACTGCAATATTCTCATTTTATAAAATATTTAAAATATTCTTTCCAATCAGACGGGGAAATAACATTTTTTTTAACAACACTCTGAACTTTAAGACAATTTCTCAACTTCAAAGTTTATTTCTTTTTTTTATTTGACCAAATATTATAGACGAAGGGTATTTTTCTATCGACTGTTGGGGAAATATCGGGAATGTTCAGGCAAAAACTTCCCGGATAACCTGTATACTTTTAATATTGAAATTGATATTCAGATGGATGCTGTAAAAAAGCAGGATAACATCCAATAGAATATTGCGCGATTGCCGGTTGAGAGGAATGGCTTTTATTTCGGCCAGAGGACAAGTACATAGCTGGTAAATGATTTTAGCGGTATTCGGTCCCGAAATATACGGAGTGGCCGGATCGGAAGGATAAAAGCTCCCGTCGTTGATATTGAAAACGTAATTCTCCTGCCATGAAGAAGTGTTGATCCGAAAACCGATAAAACCGGCCAGATGATAGAGAAAATAAAGGTTAAAGTTTCCGATGTCGTTATGGGTCGAGTTCAGGTATTCGATGGAATGGGTCAGGTAATCGAACAACTCTTCATTTTTCCCTTCATTTTTTAAAATCAGGTTCAGAATTTCTCCCCACAACAAAAGGATATTCATCTTGAAAATATCGAAATATAACTCGGGCAGGTTGATGATCGGAGAGATTTGACGGAGTTTGTGCAAATCGCTCTTTTCATTCTCGAAAAATTCGATCTCGCTGATTTGCAGGAGATGGACAGTTTTGGTTTTTCTTTTGAATACGACAGAAGGGGATATCATGGACAGATACCCCTTTTCTTTCGTATAGATTCGGATAATTTTCTGAGTTTCCGAGTAAGGGCTGGTTTTTAATATGATTCCCTGAACAATTTCCATTTTTGAGTTTTCACTTGTTGTGTTGCTCTTTCAAAAATGCGATTAATTGCTGAATAGCTCTTCCCCGATGGCTGATTTTATTTTTTTCGTCCATAGGCATTTCAGCAAAACTGAGGTCGAACCCTTCGGGTTGAAAAATCGGGTCATATCCGAAACCGGCTTCTCCTTGTTGGGCGGTTAATATTTTGCCGTCTACCCTTCCTTCGAACAGGTGCTCTTCTTTTCCTTGAATTAAAGCGATAACCGTACGGAAACAAGCTTTCCGATCGGATATCCCCTCCATTTCGCGAAGTACTTTCTTCATGTTTTCGACAGAATCTTTTGCAGGACCGGCATAGCGGGCAGAATATACACCGGGACGCTTATCCAGTGCTTCGATTTCAAGCCCCGTATCATCCGCAAAACAGTCGTACCCGTAATGTTCTTTGATGTATCGGGCTTTTTGCAAGGCATTTTCTTCCAGAGTGTCGTGATCTTCCGGGATATCCTCCTGGCAACCGATTTCCGCAAGCGAGCCGATTTCGGCTTCGCCTTCTAATAAATGGCTGATCTCTTCCAGCTTATGCTTGTTGTTCGTTGCAAATACTAATTTCATAGAGCGATAACAATTGATTCGTTTGTCGACGCAAAAATAGGTTTATTTTTATAGCTTTGCAGGTATAAAATGATAATTTTGGACGAAAAAGATGAAAAGAGGAATTGTCGTAAAATCGACCGGTAGTTGGTATTGGGTAAGATTGGAGGAAGGGAATATGGTGCAGTGCCGTATTCGGGGGAAATTCCGGATGGAAGGAATCCGAACGACCAATCCGTTAGCTGTCGGAGATGAGGTGGAATTGGAAGAAGGAAGTGAAGGCTATGTTATTACGGCAATAGGAAAGAGACGTAATTATATTATCCGTAGATCGACGAATTTGTCCAAAGAGTCGCATATTATTGCAGCAAATGTCGATTTGGCTTTGTTGGTGGTGACTGTTAATCATCCGGTGACTTCTACCGTATTTATCGATCGTTTTTTGGTAACTGCAGAAGCTTATAATATTCCTGCCGTACTGGTTTTTAATAAAACGGATCTGTATGATGCCGAAGATCAGGCAATGTTAGGGGGATTGACGGTGATTTACCGTAAAATCGGGTATCCTTGTTATGCCGTATCGGCGGAAACCGGTGAACACGTCGATGAAATCCGGAGTTTACTGAAAGACAAGATCACCGTGCTTTCCGGCTTGTCGGGAGTGGGGAAATCTTCTTTAGTCAATTGCATTGAGCCTGGCTTGGACCTGAAAACTGCAGGAATTTCGGATGCCCACGATTCGGGGAAGCATACCACCACTTTTGCTGAAATGTTTCCATTGAAACAGGGCGGTTTCATTATCGATACTCCGGGATTACGAAGTTTTGGAATTATCGATTTGAAAAAAGAGGAGTTGTCGCATTTTTTCCCGGAAATATTCGCGAAGTCCGGAGAATGCCGCTTTTATAATTGCACCCATACCCATGAACCCGGTTGTGCTGTGTTGGAAGCTGTGGAGCAAGACGAAATCAGTGAGAGCCGTTATGTGAGCTATCTGAGTATGATGGAAGAAAGCGGGAAATATAGATAATGTATTTTCGAACAGCTCAATGTTAATTTAGTTAACTCTGTCTTTTTTTTAGCCTTTCGTTTTTTGTTTCTAGTTTTTGTATTATCTTTGCGCCGTTTTACGTCAAGGCTTGTGGATAGATTGAGAGAATATAAGATAGCATTCAGAGGATTAGGAGAGGGAAAACACTCTTTTGAGTTCATCATGGATGAGGGATTCTTCGATTGTTTTGAAGCAACGAAAGGAACCCGGGGAGAAGTCAAAGCTACCGTCCTGATCGTGAAGAGTTCACTTTTAATGGAAGTACGTATAACGATCGAAGGAATGGTAAAAGCAACCTGCGACAGATGTTTAGGAGAAGTAAATCTTCCGGTGTCCGGTGTTATGAATTTGTATGTAAAACAAAACGGACGGGAAGAAGGGAACGAAGATGATTATATAATATTGTCGCCGGAGGATGACTATTTGGATGTAAGTTCGTATCTTTATGAAACTTATATGTTGAATTACCCGATGCGGGTAGTGCATCCCGAAGGAGAATGCGACGAAGATATGCAGGAAGTGTTGCATGAATATGTGATAGAAGAAGATGATAAACCAATAGATCCGAGATGGAATGAATTGAAAAAATTAATTAATAACTAAATAAATAATAAAGAAATGGCACATCCGAAACATCGAACCTCAAAACAGAGAAGAAATAAGAGAAGAACGCATGATGCGATTACGGTAACCGCTATTGCTAAGTGTTCTAACTGTGGTGCTGCTGTACAGTATCATACAGTATGTCCTGAATGTGGATATTACAGAGGAAAGTTGGCTATTGAGAAAGCAGTAGTAGCATAATCTTGACACGAAAAGGATTGTTTTAGAATCATACACAGCCAGCCTCCTAAGCCCTAGGGGGCTATGGTTGTTTATATAATTCATGAAACTTACCCTTGCGTGTGCGGGGGTAATCTCTGATTTAAATTTATAGTTATGCAAACGAATAGGCTGAGAGCCATAATAACCGGAGTAGGGGCATATTATCCCGACTATATCCTCGACAATGAGGAATTGAGCCAGATGGTGGATACCTCTGATGAATGGATCATGACCCGGGTAGGGATCAAAGAAAGACGAATTTTAAAAGATCCGACGAAAGGAAGTGCCTGGCTGGGTGCACAAGCCGTAAAAGATCTGTTCGAGAAAACCGGAACCAAACCGGAAGAAGTAGATTTGTTGATTTGTGCCACAGTGACACCGGATATGCATTTCCCTGCTAATGCGCAGATTATTGCCGATATGGTTGGAGTGAAGAATGCTTTCGGATTTGATTTGAATGCAGGTTGTTCCGGATTCCTTTTTGGCTTGGTTACTGCTACTCAGTATGTAGAAAGTGGTAGATATAAAAAAGTGGTATTTGTCGGATGTGAGAAAATGTCCGTGATCACCGATTATACGGATCGTAAGACTTGTCCGTTGTTTGGTGATGCTGCTGCAGCTGTATTGCTCGAACCGACAGCAGAAGAGCTTGGTGTGATGGATCACATCCTGCGCTCGGATGGTATGGGACGCGACCATTTGTATATGAAAGCCGGTGGATCGCTGAATCCTCCTTCCATAGAAACGGTTACTAACCGTGAACATTTTATTTTTCAGGATGGCCAGTTCGTATTTAAACATGCCGTAACGAAAATGGCCGATACCGCAGCAGAAATTATGGAAAAAAATCACCTGACCGCCGACGATATCGCATGGTTGGTGCCCCATCAGGCAAATCTGCGTATTATCTCTGCTACCGGCGATCGTATGGGACTCGATCCTTCTAAAGTTATGGTGAATATCCAGAAATATGGAAATACCACTTCTGCAACGATTCCATTGTGCCTGTACGAATGGGAAAATCAGTTACACAAGGGAGATAATCTGATTCTCGCAGCGTTCGGTGCGGGATTTACCTGGGGAGCTATCTGGCTGAAATGGGCTTACGATCCCAAGAAGTAAAGTTGGAAAAAGGATATGGAAAACCGGTTTGAATTTTCAAGCCGGTTTTTTTATAGCCAAAGAAGTTTATAAAGTCTATAATTGAAACCTTTTAATGCCGGCAGTTGATCGGACGAAGTGTAGACTTAACTCCTGTACCCCTTGTAACTACAGAAAAAACGAATTTTTTGGGGAACTAAAAAAAGCCGTGTAAGTCGCTTTTATATTTCAATTACTTGTTATATCTTCGATGTGAATTTATAGTTTATGAATCAGGAACGTTTTGATATTGAATATGAGGGGAACCGGATACTGGAAAATACCAGAATTGACGGTAATTTGAAGACCGATAAGAGTGTATACCTGGATGGTATGATTCAAGGAAATGTACATGCCGGAAAACTGGTAATCATAAACAAAGGGGGGAAGGTCGACGGAGATGTGGATTGCGATGAATTATATATCAACGGCACTATTACAGGTAATGTATGTGTGGCCTGTAAAACTGTTATGGGAGGAGATGCTGTGATCGAAGGTGGCTTGATTACAGATACACTCGAAATAACGCTTGGTGCAACCATCAGGAAAGGATTGAAATTAAAAAAGCGTCGAAATAAATTAAGGTGATTATTATGGGTAAAGAGAATCCTGGAAATGCTGTCAATTTGTTGTGCGAAGGTACGGTTATTGTAGGTGATATAAAAACAAAGAACGATATCCGGATCGACGGAATCATAAAAGGTAAGATCATTACTTCAGGGAGATTAGTGGTTGGTAATACGGCCAAGATTGAAGGCAACATCGATTGCTGCAATGTAGACGTATTGGGGGTTGTACTTGGTGATATACAAGCTTCCGGGACGGTTTCACTGAAATC
>ENA-OPDF01002036-OPDF01002036.1-human-gut-metagenome-genome-assembly--contig:-NODE-2036-length-10926-cov-2.173029_pt1 | contig 10926 bp, 7 predicted proteins | sample MGYA00241575_ERZ501501 | MGnify/ENA primary metagenome ERZ501501 (study PRJEB25962, sample SAMEA1972229) | human gut metagenome | biome: human gut; feature: human-associated habitat; material: faeces... | reverse complement strand
TCGGCTACCATGGACAGGCAGCGAACTGCCTGATCGCCGACGGCTGCCATCTGTTCGGCAAGGCGGAAAACTCCGTGATCTTCCGTGAGGTCGACATTGAAGACGGCGCGGAGGTTCGCGATTCGATCATCATGCAGGGAAGCAAGATCGGCGCGGGCGCATCGATCCGGTACTGCATCCTTGATAAAAATGTCACCATTCGCCCGGGCACGAAGCTGCTCGGCTCAATTGACCACCCGCTTGTGGTCGACAAAGGAGATACCGTATGAAAATCGCAGTAGTTGCCTCTGAGGCCGCGCCGTTCGTCAAGACCGGCGGCCTCGGTGACGTGATGCAGGCCCTTCCGCTTGCGCTTTCTCAGCAGAAGAACACCTATGTCAGCCTCTTTATCCCATATTACAGTCAGATCAAGTATTCCGGCAAGTGGCAGACAGAATTTTTAGGCGCGTTTGACGTGCCGCTGGCCTGGCGGCGGGAATATGTCGGCATTTTCCCCCTCAAGACCCGCCGCAAGAAGCTCCAGATCTATTTCATCGACAACGAGCACTATTTCAACCGCGGCGGCGTTTACGGCTTTGCCGACGACGGTGAACGCTATGCCTATTTCAGCAAGGCCGTCCTCGCAGCAATGAACTATCTGGAGCTTCAGCCGGACGTCGTCAGTTGCCACGACTGGCAGGCAGCGCTCATCCCGCTGCTGCTGAAAACGGAATACCGCGGCTGCTTCCCGGATGCGAAGAGCGTGTTTACGATCCACAATATCGAATATCAGGGCAAGTGCAATCTGCAATTCAACTATGACGTGCTGGGCCTTGGCGCAGGCTGCGACGAGATCCTTCGCTTTGACGACTGCACGAACTTCATGAAGTCCGCTATCGTCACAGCCGACCGCGTGACGACCGTTTCCGAGACATACGCGCAGGAGCTGCGCTATCCGTACTATTCCCACGGGCTTGACGGCGTTCTGCAAAGCAGAGGCTCAGACTTCTCCGGAATCACCAACGGCATCGATATGCAGGTTTTTGATCCCGCGAAGATTGAGAACATCGCGCAGAACTTCACTGCAAAGACGCTTCGCGAGGGGAAAATCGCAAACAAGCTTGCCCTCCAGCAGCGCGTCGGCCTGCCGGAGGACCGTGACGTAGCTGTTCTGGCCATGGTCACGCGTCTCGTCGGGCACAAGGGCATTGATCTGCTGTGCTACATCGCCGAGCGCCTGATCCAGCGCCGCATCCAGCTTGTCATCATCGGCACAGGCGAAGAAAAATACGAATGGTACTTAAACACCCTGCGTGAACGGTTTGGCGATAAGGTCTCTGTCAATCTGCTCTTTGACGGCGGGCTTGCGAACCTTGTCTACGCTGCGTCCGACCTGTATCTCATGCCGTCGAAATCCGAGCCATGCGGCCTGTCGCAGCTCATTGCCATGCGCATGGGCTCCGTCCCGGTCGTCAACGCAACAGGCGGACTCAAGGATACGGTCTGGCCGTATAACGAAGCGGATGAGACGGGGCGCGGCTTTACTTTCCAGAGTTACAATGCAGACGATTTCCTCGCCGCCATTGACCGCGCGCTTGCGCTGTACTATAATGAGCCGGAAAAATGGCTGCGCCTCGCCGAAAATGATATGGCGGTCGATTCCAGCTGGGACGTTCCGGCGCAGAAATACATGGCGTTGTTCCAGAACGTCTGCGGACAGTAAGCGCCCTTGAAAAAGATATTAGAGAAAAAGGACATATAGAAGCATGACAAAAGAGAACCTTCTTCAGCACTTACAGGAATGCTGCGACCGGCTGTTCGGCTGCTCGCTCGAAATGGCGACGGAAAAACAGGTATATCGCGCTGTATGCGTCGCCGTGCGCGAGCTTCTGGAGGACGACCGCCGTGCGTTTGTTGAGCAGACGCGTGCAGAACAGCGCAAGCAGGTCTATTATATGTCGATGGAATTTCTGGTCGGCACGAGCCTGCGCAACAACCTGTACAACATGGGCCTGCTGGAACCGGCAGGGGAGATCCTGCATGATCTCGGCTTCAGCCTGGAAAGCCTCTGCGCGCTTGAGCCGGATGCCGGACTTGGCAACGGCGGCCTGGGCCGTCTGGCCTCGTGCTATATGGATGCAGCGACCGGTCTGAATTATCCCGTGACCGGCTTCTCCATCCGATATGAGTTCGGCATCTTCCGCCAGAAGATCGTCGACGGCTGGCAGATGGAATTCCCGGATAACTGGCTCGAAATGGGCGATGTGTGGCTGCATACCCGCAAGGACGACGCTGTAGAGGTTCGCTTCGGCGGACAGGTGCACGAGTGGATGGACGGCGACAAGTTCAAGACCGCCCAGACAGGCTATCAGTCCGTCATTGCTGTCCCGCACGATTTGTACATTTCCGGCTATGGTTCCAAGGCCGTCAACAAGCTTACGCTCTGGAGCGCCAGTATGCCGCAGAGCTTTGACATGAACGCGTTCTCGCGCGGCGATTATGTCCGCGCGCTCGAGCAGAATACCATGGCCGAGGCCATTTCGAAGGTTCTCTATCCGGCAGACGACCACATCAACGGCAAGCGTCTGCGCCTGCGCCAGCAGTATCTGCTGGTGTCCAGCTCACTGCAGTCGATCCTGAACGAGCATCTGAAAAATTACCATACGCTTGATAACCTGGCTGACAAGGTCGCCGTGCACATCAACGATACGCATCCGGCACTCTGCGTGCCAGAGCTGATGCGCCTGCTGGTCGACGAGCACGACTACAGCTGGGAACGCGCGTGGGAGATCACCTGCGCGACGCTTTCCTACACCAACCATACCGTCATGGCCGAGGCACTTGAGCGTTGGCCGGTCGATCTGTTCCGGGAGCAGCTGCCGCGCATTTACGCCATCTGCCAGGAGATCAACCGCCGCCTCATGGAAAAGCTGCACTGCGTCTATCCGAACGATCCCGGCAAGTGGGAGTATATGGCCGCTGTCACGAACAGCGAGGTCCGCATGGCGAACCTCTGCCTGGCCTGCTGCCATAAGATCAACGGCGTTTCGCAGCTGCACACGGATATTCTTGAAAAAACCATCTTCAGGGATTATTATAATCTCGATCACAGCCGCTTCCTGAACATCACAAACGGCATTGCGTACCGCCGCTGGCTGTGCCAGTCGAACCCGGCCCTGACCGGCTATCTGCAATCGCTCATCGGCGACGGCTTCCTGAACGACGCGAACGCGCTCGAAGCGCTGCTCCAGTACCGTGACGATCCTGATGTTCTGGAAAATCTGCAGGCCATCAAGCGCAAAAACAAGGTACGCCTTGCCGCTTATATCGCGAAGCACAACGGTGTCAACGTCGACCCGGATTCGATCTTCGACGTGCAGGTCAAGCGCCTGCATGAATACAAGCGGCAGCTGCTGAATGTCCTGCATATCCTGACGCTTTACAACGATATCAAGGATCACCCGGAAAAGCCGGTCTATCCGCAGACATTCATCTTCGCGGCCAAGGCCTCCGCAGGCTATTATCTGGCCAAGCAGATCATTTCGCTCATCGTCGCCGTTTCCAATCTTGTAAACTCTGACCCGCAGGTGCAGAACAAGCTCAAGGTGGTCTTCATTGAAGACTATAAAGTCTCGCTGGCCGAGATCATCATCCCGGCTGCCGACCTGTCCGAGCAGATCTCCGTTGCGGGTAAGGAGGCCTCCGGTACCAGCAACATGAAGCTGATGATCAATGGCGCGGTCACGCTCGGCACGCTCGACGGCGCAAACGTCGAGATTCGTGAGCGCGTGGGCGACGAGAATATGTTCCTGTTCGGCATGACGGCCGACGAGGTGCAGGCGCTGTGGCAGCGCGGCTATGACCCGCGCCAGTTCCTGACGCCGGAGCTTGACAGAGTTCTGCAAATGCTGACCTCCGGCGTGCTGGGGCAGCGCTTTGACGATGTCGCCGCTTCGCTCCTGACGCCGCGCTTCGGCGCTGCCGACAGCTACATGACCGTCGCGGACTTTGCAAGCTACAAGGCTGCCAAGGCGCACGCGGTCGAGGTCTATCAGGACCGCACCCGCTTTGCAAAGATGTCCCTCACAAACATCGCAAGAGCCGGCATTTTCTCCTCCGACCGCTCGGTCGAGCAGTACGCCAGGGAAATCTGGGATCTGTAAGCACCACAGCAAATATTCCGAAGGGGCCGACAAGCATCGTCGGCCCCTTCCCTGATGAAATGGACGGTACGCCACATGAGAATTCTATTCGACAGCAAGCTTTCGCAGTTCAAAACGCCCTTCGGAACGCTCAAACGGCAGGAGGTCTGCACGCTGCACATCATGATCCCGTGCTCCTGCCGCACAACGGCGATCTGCCTCGTGTTGCAGGCGGAAAACGGTGCGGAGCTGCGCTGTGTCCCGTTTGCAAAGCAGTCAGACGATACGCTCTACGATACCTGGGGCGGAGAGCTGACGATTTCCGATGCCGGACTGTATTTCTATTACTTCCATATCACCACGCAGGATGGCGCGTTCCGCCTGTTCAAGCAGGGCGAAAGCGACACGAACATGGAAGACGGCGGCCTCTGGCAGCTCAGCGTTCTGGAGGAAAAATTCCCTGTCCCGGACGACTGCGCGGGCGCAATCATGTATCAGATCTTCCCAGACCGCTTTTTTCAGGCCGGAGTTTGTGACCTGACCGGGAAGATCACGCCCTATTGGGTGCATGAGAACAAGGACGACGTGCCGGTCTATCTGCCGAACGCCAACGGCGAGGTGCTCAACAACGACTTTTACGGCGGAAATCTGAACGGCATCCGCGAAAAGCTTCCGTATCTGCACGCGCTCGGTGTGGAGATTTTATATCTCAATCCGATTTTCTATGCATGGTCGACGCACCGGTACGATACCTGTGATTACAAGCGCATCGACCCCATGCTCGGCACGGAGGCGGATTTCCGCGCGCTCTGCGGCGCGGCGCACGCGCTGGGCATGAAGATCATTCTCGACGGCGTATTCAGCCATGTCGGCAGCCGCGAGCGACCAGATTGACAACGACCTGCATGATCCATTCCTCATGCCAGCCCGGCCTCGCCGTACCGCGGCTGGTTCCGGTTCAAGCAGTATCCAAACGTCTACGACAGCTGGTGGGGGATCACGACGCTGCCGTGCATTGACAAGCTGAACCCGGATTATATGGACTATATCATTGACAGTGACGACAGTGTTGTCGTCCGCTGGCTGAAGCTTGGCGCGGACGGCTGGCGGCTGGATGTGGCCAGCGAGGTCAACGATGGCTTCTGGCGGGCGTTCCGCAGTGCGGTCAAACGCGAGAATCCGGAAGCGCTGCTGATCGGCGAGGTCTGGGAGGATGCGTCCAACAAGATCGCATATGACTGCCGCCGCCGGTATTTTACCGACCGGCAGCTCGATTCCGTCATGAACTACCCGTGGCAGAAGGCGATCCTGCGCTATGTGCGCGGGGAGGATGACGGGACAGGACTTGGCGCGTCTATTCGCACGATTGCGGAGAATTACCCGCCCGATGTGCTGCAGGCTGTGATGAATATTCTGTCCACGCACGACACCCCGCGCGCCATCAACGCGATTCTCAATCCGCGTGACGGCGACCGGACAGAGCTGGCCCGGCGGCACTTTACGGCGGAGCAGCTTGCAGAGGGGAAAAAACGTCTCAAAATGGCGGCATTTTTACAGTTTATGCTCCCCGGTATGCCGTGTATTTATTACGGCGACGAGGCGGGCATGACCGGCTACCGCGACCCGTTCAACCGCGCGTATTATCCGTGGGGCAGGGAAGACGGCAATTTAATCTCGTTCTACCGCTCACTGGCGCGCGTCAAAAAAGCTTCGGCCGCCCTGCGGCGCGGCACGGTTCTGGTATTGGAAGCGGGCGGCGGACGTCTGATGCTGCTGCGGCAGTATGAGGGCAAAAACGTGGCAGTCTGCTGCAACCGCTCGGAAAACCCGTGGACGCTTCCGCACAGCGGCACGATCCTACTCGGCGGCGGCATCGCCGAATATACCGGCGAAACGCTCACCCTCGGTTGCGGCGGCTTCTGCGCCATGGAGGGCGAGGAGGAGGACTCCGACGACCCCGCCGCCCTGAATAACCAGGGCTTCTGGCAGAAGTTGCTGATCTTCGCCGCCGGGGCCCTGATGAACTTCCTGGCGGGGCTTATCATCATCTTCTGCCTGTATGCGCCGGCGCAGGGGTTCTATCAGCCGGTGATCTCCGGCTTTGCCGAGGGTTGTCCGTTGGAGAGCGCCGACGGCTTGCAGACCGGGGACCGGCTGGTGTCCATCGATGGGGAGCGCGTGTACATTTACAGCGACGTGAGCCTGCTGCTTGGCCTGAATAAGACCGGCACATTCGACCTAGTGGTGGACCGCGGCGGGGAGAAGGTGCGCCTGGACGACTTTGCCATGACGAGACAGACGTATACCGATCAAAGCGGAAATGCGTACAGCGGCTACGGAATATACTTCGGTGCGGCGGCGGCCACCTTCGGCGACAAACTGGCCTACACCTGGAACAACGCCGTGGATTTCGTGCGTCTGGTGCGGCTGAGCCTGCAAATGCTCTTTACCGGGCAGGCGGGCCTGCGGGATCTGAGTGGCCCGGTGGGGATCGTGTCCACCATGGTGCAGGTGGGCGAGCAGTCCGAGAGCACCCGGGCGGCGGTGGAGAACATCGCCTACATCGCGGCGCTGATCGCAGTGAATCTGGCGGTGATGAACCTGCTGCCGCTGCCAGCGCTGGACGGCGGGCGGATATTCTTCCTGATCATCAACGCGGCAGCCATGCTGCTGTTCCGGAAGCAGATACCGGCAAAATATGAGAACTATATCCACTTCGCGGGACTTATTCTGCTGCTGGCGCTGATGGTGGTGCTGGTGTTCAGCGACGTGGGAAAGCTGATCCACTGAGGAGGCGGGAACAGTGACAAGACGCATACAGGTGGGCGCGGTACCGGTGGGCGGCGGCGCGGCCGTAAGCATACAGTCCATGTGCAATACGCCCACGGAGGACGTGAACGCCACGGTGCGGCAGATACAGCGCCTGGAGCAGGCGGGCTGCGAGATCGTGCGTGTGGCGGTGCCCACGGAGGAGGCCGCACGGGCCATTCCGAGCATCAAGGCGGCTATACACATCCCGCTGGTGGCGGATATCCACTTTGATTACCGGCTGGCGCTGCTGTGTGTGGACGGCGGTGTGGATAAAATACGCATCAACCCCGGCAACATCGGGTCGAAGGACCGCGTGCGGGCCGTGGCCGACGCCTGCCGGGAGCGGGGCATTCCGATCCGTGTGGGCGTCAACGGCGGCTCGCTGGAGAAGGACCTGGTGCAAAAATACGGCGGCGTGACCGCCGAGGCGCTGGCCGAGAGTGCACTTGGCCATGTGCACCTGTTGGAGGAATGCAGCTTCGGGAATATCTGTATTTCCGTGAAATGCTCCCGGGTGCCGGTAAATATGGCGGCCTATGAGCTGCTGCACGAAAAGGTGGACTACCCGCTGCACCTGGGCGTTACTGAGGCGGGCACACCGGAGATGGGGGTGCTGAAGTCGGCCATCGGCATCGGCGGACTGCTGTGCCGGGGTATCGGCGATACGCTGCGGGTGAGCCTGACTGCCGACCCGGTGGAAGAAGTAGTGGCCGCCAAGCGTATTTTGCAGGCCTGCGGTCTGCGGCGGACGGGGCCGGACCTGATCGCCTGCCCCACCTGCGGGCGGACGCGCATTGATCTCATCCGGCTGGCAAACGAGGTCGAGCAGGCGCTGTCCGACTGCCAAAAGCCCATCACGGTCGCCGTCATGGGCTGCGTGGTCAACGGCCCGGGCGAAGCGCGGGAGGCCGACGTCGGCATCGCCGGCGGCGACGGCTGCGGCATTCTGTTCGTCAAAGGCAGACAGCTCAAAAAGCTCCCCTACGACGAGCTTCTGCCCGCGCTGCTTGCGTACATCGGAACGCTGTAAAAAATCAAAGCGGCATTCCCTGAGCCGGGAATGCCGCTTTTCGTATCACGGTTTTTGACAGACGGCTATCAGGAATTCCGTCGTGACGCGAAGCGAGGGCACGGCGGCAAGCTTTTGCTGGTCCTCCGCGCCGGTCTTGTAATAATAGGGCGTCATGAGAAACAGCGCCTGCACATCCTCGTTTGACGAAAGCGTGATGGTCTTTCGGAGCGTCTGCGTCCGCAGCAGGCGGAAGCCCTCGACCGCAGGCTCGGCGGGCGGATTTTCGTATGGCCGGTCATAGACGGCGGCCTTCAGCTCGAACAGGTGCCGTTCCATCGGCACAACACGCAGCAGATATCCGCCGGGCTTCAGGACCCGCAGGAACTCCTCCGCCATGAGCGGCGAAAAAATATTGACGATCAGATCGAGGCTTTCCGCCGCCAGCGGAAGATGCGCGGTGCTCGCCGCGCAGAAGATCCCCTCCGGCCCCTGCCGTGCCGCCCGCCTGACGGCCTCTGCGGAAATATCCGCGCCGAGCAGCTGCGGGCAGCCGCCCTTTGCCGCAAGCGCGTCATAGATCGCGCGCGTATACGTCCCCTCGCCGCAGCCCGCGTCGAGCACGCAGGCGTCCGGCCCGGCAGCTTGCGCACAGGCCACGGCCACGGCTCCGATCAGATGGTCATAATAGCCGCGTGATAAAAACGCCGTGCGCGCCGCGACCATGCGCTTGTCGTCGCCATGGCGTTTTCCGGACGCCGAGGGCGGCAGGAGATTGACATAGCCGCTGCGCGCAACGTCAAAGCAGTGGTGGTTTTCACACCGCCATGCCTTTTCCTTCCGCACAAGCCTCCCGCCGCAGACGGGACAGAGCAGATCAAGCATAACAAGCCCTCCGATCGCGATAGTTTCTTTATTATACCGCGCCGGGACGCGAAGCGCAAAGAAAAAATTGGAATCCCGCGCGAAACGTGTTGAATTTATGGCGGAATCTGTTATAATTTCAGCAGAAGAGAACGCGCGGGACAAAACGCCGCGCTGGAGCGGAGGAAAAGCATGAAAAAGCATCGCGCCCTTTGGGTGATTTTAATTGTGATCGTCGTGCTTGCGGCGGCGGCCGCAGGCGGTTGGTACTGGCTTTCGACCAAAGCAGCGCAGGCGGAGCAGGCGCACAGCACTGTTTACGCACAGTATGCGTCCATGACTGCCGCCGTTGACAGTGTCACACTTACGGTAACGGAGGACGGTTCGCCGGTCGGCGAGTATGATTTACAGAAACTCGGTCTGCGCGACGATCTGATGAACAAAGTCGCGGCGCAGTTTCAGGAAACGGATCGCATGACGGACGAGCAGTTTGCTGCGCTCGGCATCCGCGAAAAGCTGAACTGGGCGAAGAATGCGCATCCCGCGCCTTATCCCTGCACCGTCAGCATGGAGCAATTTGACGCGGCAGCAGTTTTGGCCGACCTGCAGAGCATGAAGCGCACGGCGGCAGAAAACGCCTATACTGTGCTGGAGGACGGCGTCTATACCGTCCACGCCGAGGTTCCCGGCAACGAACTGAATGAGTCGGCCGTTCTGGACGGTCTGCGCGCGTCGGCCGCTTCGCTCGGCGTCACGGCGGACGGGCCGCAGGATGCGGCGTTTGAGCTGACCTCGGTCGACTGCTACAAGCAGCCCGAGATTACGACTGCGACGCTGCGAGACACGCCGGACAGCCTGTTCCGCAAGGCGCTGGCAGAGCTTGAAATCAAGGTGACATTCAACGCAGATACCGCGCAGTATCTGCCGCACGGCGAGGAAACGCTCACAAGCCATGATCTGGCTTCCATCGTAGACCTGGACCCGGACGGAACAGTCACGGTTGACGAAAAGGTTCTGAGCGAAAAGGTTTCCAAGCTGGCCGAGGGCTACAGCAAGCAGGACGCGCCGTTCCTGTTCGATTCGTGGGTCAAGGGCCTGACGGAGATCAGGTTTATCACCTGCGACTATCGGATCGACGTGCAGAGCCTGACGGAGCAGATCCGCACGCAGCTGCTGACGATGCAGCCCGGCTCCGTATCTGCCGAGGCCGTCTGCTATGACAAGGACGGCAAGCCCTTCTCGCTGGGCGACAGCTATATCGAGGTCGACTTCGACAACCAGCAGATGACCTTTATCAAGGACGGCCGTCTGGTCGTCAACACCAATATCGTGACCGGCGCGCTCAACGGCCACCAGACCCCGACCGGCCTGTACGAGACGCACGGCAAGGAGCACGACGTCTGGCTCAAGGGTGACGATTATCTCGTCTTCGTCAAATACTGGGTCAGCGTGGTCGGCGACATCATCGGCCTGCACGACGCATCGTGGCGGTCGAACTTCGGCGCAAGCTTCTATGTCTACGGCGGCTCCCACGGCTGCGTCAACACGCCGGAGGAGGCCATGGCCCTGATCTGGAACCTGGCCGAGGACGGAACGCCCGTTCTCATGCACGGCGCCAACGAGTGGTATGAGCCGGCCAACGGCAACCCGCGCGAGACAAAGGATCCCGCGCGCGGCACGACCAGCAAGGTCACCGTCCCGAACGGCACGCGCGTGCTCGAACCCGGCAGCAGCCGCATCGAGATCCAGCCGGACGACGTCGTCCCCTTCGCACTTCCGAAGGAAGCCGGACAGGACGAGGATCCCCCGACAAACACCACGGACACCGCAAAGCCGGTATCCTGAACCAAACTGCCCCCGGCGAGCCTCGCCGGGGGCAGTTTGCGTACCTGTCAGATATCGAATATGCCGATCATGACGATGCCGATCACGACCAGCGCGATCATGACGTAATGCTTCCAGGAGAGCTTTTCCTTCAGGAAAATGCGGCTCCAGAGGACGGACGCGGCGCAGTAGGCCGAGATGATAGGAGCCGAGAGCGCAACGTGCGCCTCGTCGGCCAGCGCGTAGATATACGCGAACTGCCCCGCCGTCTCGAACAGCGCACCCGCATACTTGGGC
>ENA-OPDF01002021-OPDF01002021.1-human-gut-metagenome-genome-assembly--contig:-NODE-2021-length-11031-cov-3.031432_pt1 | contig 11031 bp, 5 predicted proteins | sample MGYA00241575_ERZ501501 | MGnify/ENA primary metagenome ERZ501501 (study PRJEB25962, sample SAMEA1972229) | human gut metagenome | biome: human gut; feature: human-associated habitat; material: faeces... | reverse complement strand
TGAGTACATCAACAATCTGTTCAAAATGCGACCGGAGTAGTCAACACGCTTGCCCAGCAGGTTCTGACGGAAGCGGCCCTGCTTGCCCTTCAGCAGATCGGAAAGACTCTTCAGTGCACGATTGTTGGGGCCGGTGACCGGACGGCCGCGGCGGCCGTTGTCGATCAGGCTGTCCACAGCCTCCTGCAGCATACGCTTCTCGTTGCGCACGATGATGTCAGGAGCGCCCAGCTCCAGCAGGCGGCGCAGACGGTTGTTGCGGTTGATGACGCGGCGGTACAGGTCGTTCAGGTCGGAGGTGGCAAAGCGGCCGCCGTCCAGCTGAACCATGGGGCGCAGGTCAGGCGGCAGCACGGGCAGCACATCCATGATCATCCACTCGGGACGGTTGCCGGAGATGCGGAAAGCCTCAACAACCTCCAGACGCTTGAGGATGCGCACGCGCTTCTGGCCGGAGGACTTTTCCACCTCGGCGGTCAGCTCAGCGCTCAGCTGATCCAGATCGATCTCCTTCAGCAGGGTCTGGACAGCCTCGGCGCCCATGGCAGCCTCGAACTCGTCGCCGTAACGATCGCGCATTTCGCGGTATTCCTTCTCGGTCAGCAGCTGCTTCTTGTCCAGCGGGGTCAGACCGGGATCGGTGACAATATAGCTTGCAAAGTACAGCACCTTTTCCAGCAGGCGGGGGCTGATGTCCAGCATCAGGCCGATGCGGCTGGGGATGCCCTTGAAGTACCAGATGTGGCTCACAGGAGCGGCCAGCTCGATGTGACCCATACGCTCACGGCGGACCTTGGCCTTGGTGACCTCGACGCCGCAGCGATCACACACCTTGCCCTTGTAACGGATGCGCTTGTACTTACCGCAGTGGCACTCCCAGTCCTTGGTAGGTCCAAAAATGCGCTCGCAGTACAGGCCGTCGCGCTCCGGCTTCAGGGTGCGGTAGTTGATGGTTTCGGGCTTTTTGACCTCGCCGTAGCTCCAAGCGCGGATCTGCTCCGGGGAGGCAAGGCCGATTTTAATGGAATCGAAAACGTTGTTTTCCATGAAACGAACCCTTTCTTAATCTCTAGTTGTTTCGATGATACAGGCGGCTTTTCTGTTACAGGATCACAGGCGCTTCTCCCCTGCCGCAGCACGCGGCCAAGGGGGAAGGCTGTGTTGTGTATCCAGATCAGAAATCTACTTCGTCAGAAGCAGCCGGAGCCTCGGCACCGGAGTTATCGTCCTCCAGCACAGAAGGATCATCGAAACCTGCATCGGCGTCCTTGATGTTGTAATCAGTCAGTTCGCTCTCCTGCACCACAGTCTCGGTACCGGCAACGTCACGCATATCAAAGCCGGTCTCTTCGTCGTCGAAGTTCTGGCGCATATCGATCTCGTTGCCGTCCTTATCCTGCACGATCACGTCCATACCCAGAGACTGCAGTTCCTTCAGCATAACGCGGAAGGACTCGGGGATGCCGGGCTGCGGGATGGGCTCGCCCTTGACGATGGCCTCGTAGGTCTTGACACGGCCCTCCACGTCGTCGGACTTGACAGTCAGGATCTCCTGCAGGGTGTAAGCGGCACCGTAAGCTTCCAGTGCCCAGACCTCCATCTCGCCGAAGCGCTGACCGCCGAACTGAGCCTTGCCGCCCAGAGGCTGCTGAGTGACCAGAGAGTAGGGGCCGGTGGAACGGGCGTGGATCTTATCGTCGACCAGGTGATGCAGCTTGAGGTAGTACATATAACCAACGGTAACGCGGTTATCGAACTTTTCACCGGTACGGCCATCGTAAACGGTGGTCTTGCCGTCACGATCCAGCTCGATCTTGGAGAAGTCGATGATGTGGCCCTTCTCGCCCATGATCTTGGGGAGCTTGGTGGGGTATGCAGGTGCATTCTCGCCGTGCCACATCTCGCGGGCGGTATCAAAGGTATCGCCGATGTCGTTCTCGCGGGCAGAGTCAAAGACAGGGGTCATGACCTTGATGCCGCAGGCCTTGGCAGCGTAGCCGAGGTTGACTTCCAGCACCTGACCGATGTTCATACGGGAAGGCACGCCCAGCGGGTTCAGCACGATGTCCAGCGGAGTGCCGTCGGGCAGATAGGGCATATCCTCCTGCGGCAGGATGCGGGAAACGACACCCTTGTTACCGTGACGGCCTGCCATCTTATCGCCGACGCTGATCTTACGCTTCTGAGCGATATAGCAGCGGACGACCTCGCGCACACCGGGCTGCAGCTCATCGCTGTTCTCCGGGGTAAAGACCTTGACATCCACAATGATGCCGTATGCGCCGTGGGGCACACGCAGAGAGGTGTCGCGCACCTCGCGGGCCTTCTCGCCGAAGATGGCGCGCAGCAGGCGCTCCTCAGCGGTCAGCTCAGTCTCGCCCTTCGGGGTGACCTTACCGACCAGAATATCGCCGCTCTTGACCTCGGCGCCGATGCGGATGATGCCGCGCTCGTCCAGATCCTTCAGGGCATCCTCAGAAACGTTGGGGATATCGCGGGTGATCTCTTCGGGTCCCAGCTTGGTATCGCGGCTCTCGGTCTCGTACTCCTCGATGTGGATGGAGGTGTACACGTCCTCACGCACGATCTTCTCGTTCAGCAGGACGGCGTCCTCGTAGTTGTAGCCCTCCCAGGTCATGAAGCCAATCAGGGCGTTCTTACCCAGAGAGATCTCGCCGTTGCGCATTGCGGGGCCATCGGCCAGCACCTGACCGGCCTTGACGGTCTCACCCACCTCGACGATGGGGCGCTGGTTGATGCAGGTGCCTGCGTTGGAGCGGGCAAACTTGATCAGAGAATAATCCTCCAGAGCGCCCTGCTCGTTGCGCACCACAACATGGTCGGCATCGACCTTTTCCACAACGCCGTTGCTCTTGGCCAGCACAGCAGTGCCGGAATCGGTAGCAGCCTTGTACTCCATACCGGTAGCAACAATGGGCTGCTGGGTGACCATCAGAGGCACTGCCTGACGCTGCATGTTAGAGCCCATCAGAGCACGGTTACAGTCATCGTTCTCCAGGAAGGGGATGCAAGCGGTAGCAACAGAGACCATCATTCGCGGAGAAACGTCCATGTAATCGACCTTCTCTGCGTCGATTTCCAAGATCTCGTCGCGGCGGCGGGCAGACACACGGGGACGGATGAAGTGCTTGCCTTCATCCAGCGGCTCGTTGGCCTGTGCCACAACGTACTCGTCCTCCACATCGGCGGTCATATACTCCACCTCGTCGGTGACGACCTGCTCGATGAGATTGTTGTTCTCGTCGTAGATCTTCTTGACCTTGCGGTAGGGAGCCTCCACGAAGCCGTACTCGTTGATCTTGGCGTAGGATGCCAGATAGGAGATCAGACCGATGTTGGGGCCTTCAGGGGTCTCAATGGGGCACATACGGCCATAGTGACTGTAATGAACGTCGCGGACTTCGAAGCCTGCGCGGTCACGGCTCAGACCGCCGGGGCCCAGAGCAGACAGACGGCGCTTGTGGGTCAGCTCAGCCAGAGGGTTATTCTGGTCCATGAACTGAGACAGCGGAGAGGAGCCGAAGAACTCCTTGATGGCTGCCACCACAGGACGGATGTTGATCAGTGCCTGCGGAGTGATGACGCTCTGATCCTGGCTCTGCAGGGTCATACGCTCACGGATGACGCGCTCCATACGGGAGAAACCGATGCGGAACTGGTTCTGCAGCAGCTCGCCCACGCTGCGGATACGGCGGTTGCCCAGATGGTCGATATCATCGGTGGTGCCGATGCCGTAGCCCAGACCGTTCAGGTAGTTGATGGAGGACAGGATATCGTCGATGGTGACGGTACGGCCGATGAGCAGGTCGTGATCCTTCTTCAGGCTCTCCATGACCTCCTCGGCGCTGGAGGCGTTATCAAGGATCTTGCGCAGCTCCTTGAGGCAGCAGCGCTCGTTGATGCCGCACTCCTTGACATCCACACCCTTGAATGCGGGGTAGTAGCTGTCGATGATGGCCTGTGCGTCCACGCAGCCGTTGGTGATGACCTTGACCTTGTGGGGCTGATCCTTCATGGGATCATCGATCTTCAGCACGACCAGATTCACGCCGGCAGCATCGATCCGCTCGGCCAGCTTGCGGTCGATCTTCTTGTCGGCCTCGACAAGGATCTCGCCGGTGAAGGGATCCACCACGTTCTCTGCGGCCACATGGTCCATGATGCGGCGTGCCAGAGACAGCTTCTTATTCATCTTATAGCGGCCGAAGCGGGACAGGTCGTACCGGCGCGGATCGAAGAACAGCATATCGATCTGGCTGGTAGCGGACTCCACCGTGGGGGGCTCGCCGGGGCGCAGCTTGCGATAGACCTCCAGCAGGCCCTCCTCGCGGTTCTTGGTGGTATCCTTTTCCAGCGTGGCAAGAATGCGCTCGTCCTCGCCGAAGTAGTTCAGGATATCCTCGTTAGAGGACAGGCCCAGTGCACGGCACAGCACGGTGACGGGCAGCTTACGGTTCTTATCGATACGGACATAGAACACGTTGGCGGCATCGGTCTCGTACTCCAGCCATGCACCGCGGTTGGGGTTCATGGTGGCGCTGTACAGGTCGTTGCCGACCTTATCCTTCGCATGGCCGTAGAACACACCGGGAGAGCGGACCAACTGGCTGACGATTGCACGCTCGGCACCGTTGATGACAAAGGTGCCTGCGTCGGTCATCAGGGGGAAGTCACCCATGAAGATCTCCTGATCCTTCACCTCGCCGGTCTCCTTGTTCAGCAGACGGGCGGTGACGCGCAGGGGGGCTGCAAAGGTAACGTCGCGCTCCTTGCACTCCTTGATGCTGTACTTCGGCTCCTTATCCAGCCGGAAGTCCACAAAGCTCAGTGCCAGATTGCCGGTGTAGTCCTCAATGGTGCCGATATCGTGGAAGACCTCCTTCAGGCCTTCATCCAGGAACCACTGATACGAGTTCTTCTGCACCTCGATCAGGTTCGGCATACTGATGACTTCGTCGATGTGGGAGAAGCTCATGCGCTCGGTTTTGCCGAGCTTTACGGGCTTGACTTTCATCATAAAATCAACCACTCCTTACTTTTATATTCTACGGGATGTCGTATACGCGGGTCAAATTTGAGCAGACACACATAATTCGACCCGCGTCCTGTGGAACCTTCCGGCATTTTGCACAAACTTTTCGGGGTGACCCCTCAAGTGGCAGCCATCACAGCTCCCTTTTTGACGCACTAGTCCATTATGTGATACTAATGTAGTATACACCCCAAAACTCCTGTTGTCAAGCCATTTTTCAGTTTTTTGCCGAAATAAATTTTATTTTCGGTTTGTTTTCGAACGCCCGGTAGCGTGTAGCCGTTTACTTTCCAAGTACTTGATTTTTTTATTTTGCACGTTCCTGTTCATAACACCCTTGTGCAATTTGTCTATCTTTGCTCTTGCGCCCGGAGGTATTACTTTTCCACTTCCCCGCCGCAAAAGAAGAGGCCGCCGCACGGAACGCCGTGCAGCGGCCTTGTCCTATTATACAGAATGCTCACTCGTCCAGATAATCCCGCAGCAGCTTTGCGCGGCTGGGGTGGCGCAGCTTGCGCAGCGCCTTTGCTTCGATCTGCCGCACCCGCTCCCGGGTCACGTTGAACTCCTTGCCCAGTTCTTCCAGGGTGCGGGCGCGGCCATCCTCCAGACCAAAGCGCAGGGTGATGACCCGCTCCTCCCGGGGCGTCAGGCTTTTAAGGACGTGCAGCAGCTCCCGCCGCAGCAGCTGACGCCCAGCTTCATCCACCGGGACACCGGCGTCCTCGTCCTGAATAAAGTCCTCCAGATGGGCGTCCTCTTCCTCCCCCACCGGCGTTTCCAGACTGATGGGTTCCTGCGACAGTTGCAACAGTTCCCGCACCTTGTCCGGCTCCATATCCAGTGCGGCGGCGATTTCCTCCACGGTGGGCTCCCGCCCATTTTTGTGCAGCAGGTCGCCTGCCGTTTTCTTGACCCGGTTGATGCTCTCCACCAGATGCACCGGGATACGGATGGTACGTCCCTGATCCGCAATGGCGCGGGTGATGGACTGACGGATCCACCAGGTTGCGTAGGTGGAGAACTTGAAGCCCCGTTCCGGCTCAAACTTTTCAGCAGCCTTCATCAGGCCGAGGTTGCCCTCCTGAATGAGATCCAGAAAAGGTAGTCCACGCCCGGCGTAGCGCTTGGCTACCGATACCACCAGCCGCAGGTTTGCCTCGCTCAAAGCGCGGCGGGCATCTGCATCCCCGGCCCGGGCAGCCTTTGCCAGCGCCATCTCCTGTCCGGCGGTCAGCAGCGGCACCCGGCCGATCTCCTTTAAATAGGTCTTGACCGGATCATCCAGTGCCACACCCTCCGAGGATAGTTCATTCTCCAGCCTGCCGATCTGGGCATCATCCAGCACAGGCAGCTCGGCAGGCTCCTCCTCTGCCAGATGAACGCCCCGCTGCTCCAGCGCCGCGTAAAGCTCGTCCAGCTGTGCAATATCAAAATCCGCTTCTTCCATGGCACGGCTGATCTGCTCCGTGGTCAGGGTGTGACGGTGAGCCTTTGCGGCAAGGCTGCGGGCAAGTTCTTCCGTTTGCGACAATTTCTGCATGATTCCTGCTCCTTTTCTCTCCAGCTCCAGCCGGAGGGAAAACAGGGATCAGTCTTGTTCGGGCAGCGTCCCCTGCTTTTTTTCGCGCATCGACTGAAGATACTGTGTGATCTCATCGCCAGACATTGCAGCAGCTTTGCTAGCAACCGGCATTCCCCGGGCGATCCTGTCCAGATACAGACGGATATCGTCCGGAGTGCAGTTCACATCGCTGTATTGTGCCGCAAGCCGGCTCAGTTCATTCAATGCTTCTTCGCTTACAAATGCCCGCAGTGCAGTCAGGCTGAGTTCCACGCCCTCCCGGCTGCAATTGAGCATCGCTTCGTATAGTTCCTTCTGCTGCGGCTGGATGAATTGCTCCGCCGTCAGCTGCTGCTTGGCCAGTTCCAGATAGCGCGGCTCCCGCAGGATAGCTGCCAGCAGCCGCTGCTGGGCGCTGGCGATGCCCAGCGCCTGACTGCCACCTGCGCTGTACGGGACCTTGATCTGATCCATCTCGCCGGAGCGCAGCAGCTCGCGGTTTTTCTCCCGGCGGTACTTGCCGCCCGCCCGCTTTGCTGCGGTGCCCAGCTGCGCCAGAATGGCGGTTTTGGAGATGTTGGTCTCCTCTGCCAGCCGCCCGGCGTACACCTCCTGCTCAGTGGGGTTAGAGCGCTCGGCCAGCATCTCCACGGCTTCCTTTACATATTGCAGCCGCTGCGCATCCTGCGAGAGATCATACTGGTCTCGCAGGCGCTTGAGCCGGAAGTCCAACGCATTGCCCACCCCGTCCAGAAGTGCCTGAAAACGCTCCGGGCCGTATTTTTTGATGTATTCGTCCGGGTCCTTTGCGCCGGGAATCTGCAAAACGCCCACCTTTACCGGGCTGTTGCGGAACAGTTCCAGTGAGCGCAGGGTCGCCTTCTGGCCAGCCTCGTCCGAGTCATAGCTCAGAATGACCTCATCGGCATACTCGCTGATGATGCGCACTTGCCCGGGGGTCAGGGCGGTGCCGCAGGCGCAGACGGCGGTGTCGATGCCCGCCTGCTGCATACTGATGACATCCATGTAGCCCTCGCACAGCACGAACCGCCGGGAGGCGCTGCGCTTGGCGATCTGCATGGCAAACACCGTCTCGGATTTGTGGTAGACCAGCGTTTCCGGGCTGTTGACGTATTTGGGCTTGGAGTCGTCCATCACGCGCCCGCCAAAGGCAATGATGTTGCCGCGCAGGTCAAAGATAGGGGTCATGACACGCTTCCAGAACAGGCAGTAGATACGGCCGGAGGGACTGCGTTTGAACAAGCCGCTGGCGTCCAGTTCCTGCTGGTTGTAGCCCTTATCCCGCAGGTACTGGTACAGTGCCTGCCCATCGTTGGGGGCATAGCCCAGCCCGAACCGGACGATGGTCTTATCGTCCAGCCCGCGCCGCCGCCAGTAAGCGCGCGCCTGCCGTGCCTCCTCCACGGTAGAGTTCAGGCAGGCGTGGAAGAAGCGGGCGGCCTCCTTATTCATGGAGAGCACCCGGCTGCGCAGACGTCCGGTCTTGTCGTCCTCCTGCGGCTCCGGCATACCGGCGCGGGAAGCCAGCATCTTGATGGCCTCGCCGCTGCTGATATTGTTGATCTTTTTGACAAAGCTGATGGCATCTCCGGCTGCCTGACAGCCGAAGCAGTAAAAGCTTTGGGTGTCAGGGTACACATAGAAGGACGGCGTTTTTTCGCTGTGAAAGGGGCACAGACCGCCGTACAGCCGTCCCTTGCGCTTGAGCTGCACATAGCTGCCCACCAGCTCCACAATGTCGGTGCGGCGGGTGAGCTCCTCGATGTATTCATGTGGGATCATGTTGTTTTAAACGACCTCTCCAGTTTTAAAGGACGTGCCATTTCTGGGGCACGAACAGTTCTTCAAAGGTGCGGATGGCAAACTCGTCGCTCATACCGCTGATATAGTCGGTGACGGCGCGTTCCCGTCCCTCCTGATAGGCCAGCTGCACATAAAAGTTGGACATCTGATCCACATGGGTCAGGTAGTACTCGTACAGTTCCGCGATAAGCTTGTCCACCTTCTGCTCCTCGCGCTTGGCGTTTTTGTCCACATACACGGTGGCGTACATGAAATCCCGCAAAGCGAGAAAAGCCTCGTATTCCTCGGTGCCCATGCGGACATCTTCCTCGCTGTGGGTGAGGATGCTGTTGATCATAGTAGTGATGCGGGCGGACTTAGTCTGCCCCAGCACTGCCGTGCAGTCCTTGGGCAGGGTGGCAGCGTCCAGCACACCGGCGCGCACGGCGTCCTCGATATCGTGGTTGACAAAGGCGATCTGATCCGCAAGACGCACGATGCGCCCTTCCGGGGTAGCCGCCCATGTGCCCTTGGTGTGGGTAACGATGCCGTTGCGCACCTCCCATGTCAGGTTAAGGCCCTCGCCGTCCTTTTCCAGCCGGTCTACCACACGCAGGCTTTGCATATAATGGTGGAAGCCGTCCGGGCAAAGGTCGTTCAGTGCCTTTTCGCCTGCGTGTCCAAAGGGAGTGTGCCCCAGATCATGCGCAAGGCTGATGGCCTCGGTCAGATCCTCGTTCAGGCGCAGACCGCGTGCGATGGTGCGGGCGATCTGCGAAACTTCCAGCGTATGGGTCAACCGGGTGCGGTACAGGTCACCTTCCGGCGAAAGGAACACCTGCGTTTTCTGCTTGAGACGCCGGAAGGCCTTGCAGTGCAGCACCCGGTCGCGATCCCGCTGGAACACCGGGCGCAGCGGGTCCTGCGGCTCCGGTACGGCGCGGCCACGGCTTGCATCGCTGAAGGTCGCCCACGGTGCAAAGGTAAGGTGTTCGATCTCCTCGGTTCTCCGACGCACATCCATACAGATCCTCCTTTTGTTTTTCGGGCTTCTCCCCTCCCCTCTGCGCACAGCCGATCCCAATTGCTGCGCTACGGCAATTGTAACACATCGGCCGTGTCGAAGGGGGAAGTTCGGTGTCGGTTTGCAAAAAAGACTTTGTTTTTTAAAATGGTGCGTAGAACGGGTCAGACACCGTTACCTGAGCGCTGCCCCGGGTCAGTTCTCGCAGCTGCTCCAGCAGCGGGGCTTCGGTATGCTCCGGCATCTGCCAGCGCAGGGTGACCCGGTCTGTAAACTCCGGCGGTGCCTGCTTTGCCCCGGCGGCGTCAATGAGCAGAGATGCACGCTCGTAAAGGGCGTAGTCCACTGTCACTTGTAATTCCACCACGCTGCGCACAGTGACCACCTCGGCGTTTTCCAGCGCACGGGCAGTGGCGGTAGTGTAAGCGCGCACCAAGCCGCCGGTGCCCAGCAGCACCCCGCCAAAGTAGCGGGTGACCACCACGATCAGGTCTGTCAGGCCGCTGTGCTGCAACACTTCCAGCGCGGGCGTACCGGCGGTCTTGGCCGGCTCGCCGTCATCGGAATAGCGCTCGCGGTTGCCCGCCCGCAGGCGGTAAGCGTAAACGTTGTGCCGCGCGGTGCGGTTAGCCGCCCGCACCTGCTCCAGAAAAGCCACCGCAGCTTCCTCACTGTCAGCAAAGGAAAGCTGTGCGATAAAGCGGCTTTTTTTCTCTTCATATTCGCCGGTGGCCGTGCCCCGGACGGTGCGGTAATCCTCCACGTTAAATCCTCCTGACAATAACTCAGAATAAGTATAACACAAACGGGCGCAAATAAAAAGACTGACGAAGCCTTGCGGCCCCGCCAGTCTTTTTATAAGAAGAAAGCAGTTAATCACTTGGTAAAGATCTGGATCCACTGATGACCCCAAGTGCTGTTGCTGTTGTAGTAGTAACCAACACTCATCTTGCGAGCCTCAGGGTTCAGGATATTGGCACGATGGCCTTCGGAGTTCATCCATGCGTTGACGACCTCTTCAGGAGAGACGCTGCCCCATGCGGCATTCTCGCCGGTGGGGGTATCGGTGACGCCGTAGTCCTTCAGGACGGTGAAGCACTTGGAACCATCGGGACGGACGTGGGAGTTCACAACGGAGATCTCCTCGGCGCGGGTCTGTGCAGCGGCGGTCAGCGCGTCATCGCCCATTTCCAGAGCAGTCAGACCGTACTTTGCGCGCTGGGCATTGACCAGATTCAGAACTTCCTGACGGTAATCCTCGGTGTGAGAATTTTCGGGGTAAGAGAAGATCAGCACCCAATAGTTATTGTAAACACCGCCCTCATAGTAGCCAACGCTCACGGTGGTAGCATCGGCGTTCAGGATACGCTCACGGGTGAAGTCGGTAGCCATCCACTGATCCATTGCGGAATCGGGGGTGGAGCAGCCGGCCATGTAGTTCTCGCCGATGGAGACATCGCTGATGCCGTTCTCTGCCAGAACGGTGAAATCGCGCTGACCGTTGGGACGCACATAAGAATACGTGGTAGACAGCTCTTCGGCACGCTCAGCAGCGGCGGCGTTGTGGGCGGCATCGCCCAGCTCCAC